>Ga0247783_1000311_pt1 | contig 14767 bp, 9 predicted proteins | sample UWRJL064202C5_FD_179911 | JGI IMG/M metagenome (GOLD analysis project Ga0247783, IMG submission 179911) | Plant litter microbial communities from Arlington Agricultural Research Station in Wisconsin, United States - UWRJ-L064-202C-5 | ecosystem: Environmental > Terrestrial > Plant litter >...
TGGATACGGCGACCTCCACGACATCCTCGCGGGCCTCGACTTCCTCGAAAAGAAGTTCCCCATCGACCCCACCCGTGAAGGCATCACCGGCTGGTCTTACGGCGGATACATGACCATGTTCGCCGTGACGCAGACCCATCGCTTCCACGCCGCCGTCGCCGGCGCAGGCATCGCCAACTGGCTGAGCTACTACGGCGAAAACTCGATCGACCAGTGGATGACACCGTTCTTCGGCGATACCGTCTATAACGACCCCGCCGTCTATGCCAAAAGCTCACCGATCACCTTTATTAAGCAGGTAAGCACGCCCACGCTGATCGTCGTCGGCGATCGGGACGGCGAGTGCCCGGCGCCGCAGTCCTTCGAGTTCTGGCACGCCCTCCGCGCACAGCACGTGCCCACGGAGCTCGTGGTTTATCCCAACGAGGGCCACGGCTTCCGCGAAGAGGCGCATCGCATCGACGTGCTCACGCGAGCGCTCAACTGGTTCAATACCCAGATGCCCGCACAGGTGCCTGCACGGGCGGTTCCAGGAGTAGCGGCGCGCTAACGGCACCCTTATAAAAGCGTCTAATTTGCAAGCCCCATCCGCACCCTCTACACTTGAAGGTCAGAGCTTTCTCTCTGAACAAATCTTGCCGTTTGCTGTACCGTACATGCCTTCCGGCCTGTGCGGGGAGGTCTGATGCGCCGTTTCGTTTCACTCTTAGCCGTCCTGCTCTTCACTGTTCCCGTTGGCATCTCGCTCTCCGGATGTGGCAAAACCGCCACCAATCAGTTCTGCGAAGGCAGCTCGGGAATCCGTCTCGGCCAGGTGACGAACATCGTCCTTACGCCGCAGTTCTTCGGCAAGAGTCTCAGCTACTCCCAGACGGACACTCTGACTACGCCAACCGCCACGGATTGCAAGGGCACCAGCGTCTCGATCAGCGCCTTCAAATACGCAAGCTCCAGGCCCGATATCGTAGATATCAATCCTTCGACCGGTGCCATCTGCGCTGGCATCTGGAACCGCAACACACCCGGCGGAACGGCGGACTTCACCTTCTGCACGGCCCTCGCCAACGCCGCCCCCGGAGTCTCTCTTGTCACAGCCTCGGCTGGCGGCGCGGTGTCGAACAGCATCTCGGTCTACGTGCATCCCGCCATCTCCGCCGTCACAATTGGCGGCCCTACCAACGACTGCACAAACGATCCCACGACCAACTGTTGCCCGCTCAGCAGCACCGCCATTACCGCGACCCCCTACGATGCGAACTCCTGCATCTCTCAGAACGACACGCGAGAGATCGTCGCGCGCGTCTTTGCTCGTGACTCTAAGGGCAATAGCCAAAACATTACATGCCAGGTCGGTCACCTGACGTATACGCCCGTCACGTCGGGTCTCGTCGTCATCGACGAAAACGGTGTAGCGACTGCCCAACAGCCCGGATCGACGGTGGTACAGGCCACCATCGCCTCCTCTACCTCGAACGCGGGTTTCTTCTCGACCTGCCCTCCGGCGAGCATTCAGGTCTCAACACCCAATACGAAGACCGATGGAACCGTCACGATTACGCCCAACACGGCGGAACCGATTACGGCCACCGTCGTGGACACGAAGGGCGTGACCATCTCCGGTCTCGCGCTCAACTACACCTCCACGACGCCAACGACCATTGCAGCGTCGACCACCGGAATCCTGGCGACCTTCCCCTCTGCGACTGCGGTCAACGTCTTCTGCACGCCGCCAGCCTGCAATCCTTCGCCCTATACCAATATCGGTCAGTTTGGAAACGGTAAGCCGGTCTCCTCCAACACGATTCAAGCCACGGCCTCCGGCCTGAACAGCACGCTGCTCTATATCGCCAGCACCCTGAGCCAATACATCACGACCGTCGACTTCACCAACACCGTCGTCGGCACTCCGGTCCGTCTCCCCTACACGCCCAACTCGATGGTCCTCTCGGAGGACGGCACCACCATCTACTTCGGTTCGGACGTGGAGTTGATGTCTTTCGCTACCGCGACCCTAAGCGTCACCAAGCAGGACATCTCGGCCAAGGGCCGCGTCCTGGCCGCCGCGCCGGACAACAGCTCCATCGTGCTCACCGATCCGACGCGAAACACCGTAACCCTGTACTCCCCGACCTCCACCACCAGTACAACGGTCACGAGCTTCCAGGGCACCGGTCTCCGCGCAGAATATTCGCCGGATTCACAGACGGTCTACGTCACCACCGCCGCCAATCACCTCCTGGTCTACAACGTGAATACGGGCTGGCATGACTACGACATGTCCTCCACCGGAGCGAATGACGTCGCTGTCACGGTCCCCTCGGTCGGCGCTTATATCGGCGGCAACTCCGCCATCACAGGCCGCTCGTACTGTGCAAATACAACGGTGAACCCCATCGACTACTACCCCGTCGCTGGACAGGTGGGCGCGGCAGCCGACCGTATCGCTGCCACGAACGACTCCAGACACATCCTTGGCCTGAGCAGCGCCGCAGGTGGCGCCCCCATTCTCAACGACGTGAATCTTACCAATGGAAGCGGAACGCTTCCTATCGGACAGTGCCCCCTTGCATCTCCCGATGCCAAGGTCGGCGTCGGTGCGACGTTCGCCAACACCCTCAACACCGTGACTCTGAGCAGCATCAACGCGGGTGCCTGCACCACGCTTGCGAACCTCGTCACCCCCTATCCGATCTGCGGAAGCGTAATTCCCTCCTCGGACTCTGCGGTGGCCTTCGTCACCTATCCTGCATCCGCTACCGCCGCTACCACCGGCACGCTGCTTCCGGCCTATAAGCCAGTTCCAAGCGGCCCCGGATCCCTCTCCTATGTCACTCTGGCCAACGGAGCTACGGCCCCCGTGGCGGGCGTCTTCTCCTCGGATAACGGCACCTTCTACGTCGGCACCTCGGGAGACAACCTCGTTCACCTCATCAAGAGCAGCACGCTGACGGATGGCAGTCAGATCGATCCCAAGCTGCCTGCCGCCACTGGCAGCGGTTTTGCCACGCCGAACCTCTTCGCACAGAAGCCACGTGCCACCACGTAGCATCCGGCGACTCCGCATACAGAAGGCCCGCTCTTTACCGAGCGGGCTTTTTTGCAGATAGAGGTCGTACTCCGTTCTTCCCAGCTGCATGCAAAGAGGCAGTAAGCTCTGGGTGCCTCTCCCCTTGCACGCTCACCTTCACTCAGCAACCAAAGGGACGGCTGATTCTGACCGAACGAATCAGCCATGGCAAACCAACATTACGCCTGAAAGAGTCACGAGTAAGGCGCGCAAAAAAACAGGTCCTGCGAGATGAGCAAGATAAAAGGGCAATAAAAAGCGCTGGCCAGAGGATTTCTGGCCAGCGCTTTTAGTTCGTAAAAGCTTACTTCTTCGGAGCAGGTGCGGGAGCAGCGGGAGGAGGTGTGTCCTTCATGTTCTCCGGTGTGCTGATGGTCGGGGGTGTGGCGGCCTTGAGGTTCGTCTGAAACTCTCTGGTGGAGTCAGCGAGCTTCGGCTGAAGATCCTTCAGCACGCCCTGGAAGATGGCATTGGTCTGTTCGCCGACGGGCTGGGTCTTGTCGACGAAGACTTTGCCTGCGGGCGAGCCGTAGAAGGCGATGATGCTATCCAGTTCAGCGTCCGTGAAGTTGCTGGCATAGACATCCGCAAGCGGACCGCGCAGCTTCGCGTAGTCAAGGGCAGAGGTTGTCATGGCATCGATCTTGGCGGTGTAGTCCGTTGCAAGCTTCTGCTGTTCCGGCGTCTTCGCCTGGGCTGCCTGCTGCTGGGCGAGCGTGTGAATCCGGGTGGCAGTACTGCTGAGCATGCCCTGAAGTCCGGTATCGAGCTTCAGCAGAACGAGAAGCTGTTCTGCCTTTGCGCGCTTCGCAGGCGTAATGGGCGCGGCCGCAGGTGCGGCAACGGCTGGCTTGGCTGCGGGCGCGGGAGCGGTCTGAGCCTCAACCGTCGCGCAGGCGGATGTGAGGACGAGTGCCAGGGGAAGAAAACGACGCATGTGTGTGCAGACTCCGAGGGTTATTTTCATGTCTTCGTAAGTGTAGAGCGGTTGCGGTATTCGTGTTTGGACGGATGTGCGGGAAGATTGTCATTTTTTCCCTTCCCGACGCGGGAAAACGACACGGACCACCATCCCTTTGGGTGATGAATCTAGTCGATCTCCGGCAGTATGTGCAGCTTACGTCGCACCGCGCGGAAGACGAGATGGACGAGCAGACCGATGGCTCCGCCGATGAGGGTAGCTTCAATACGGTGTGCAAGCACGACTTTTTCCGGCAGACGGACGATCGCGAGGATGAAGCAGACGTAGCCGGTGATGCAGACGACAAAGGCGCCGTAGTTTACGCGGAGGAGGCAGTACCCCGCATAGAGGAAGAGCAGAACAAGGATAGCCAGCGTCTCTCCGCGCGGACGGACGAAGACGATCAGCACCGTACAGAGCCCCGCGCCCAGCAGTGTACCGGCGAAGCGATGAATCGTGCGCAGCGTGGTGAGCGCTAGCTCCGGCTTCGGCAGAAGGATGGCGGTCATCGCGACCCAATAAGCGTTGCCGAAGTTGCGTGTGCGATAGACCGCGACTGCGATCGCCATGGTGACGGCCATGCGCAGGGCGAACTGGAAGTGAATCGACCTCGGTGCGAGGTGCGAGAGGAGATAATCCCAGCGCAGCGTCGCCGGATCGAAGTTGGGATCGGTGAGTGTAGAGACCGCGCGAGGCACGAATCTCCAGAAGATCAGAATCGCGATCATCTCCAGGAGGCCGCCGGAGAGTACGCCCGCACCACGAAGGAGCGCCTGGTGAAGCGTGTCTGTCGGACTTCCAGCAGACGCGGGTGCGGCGGACGAGACGATCAGGAAGACGCAGCACTCCATCCCTACCCATGCAGCGGCCGGACCGATCGAGTTCGCCATGCCGTACAGGAAGGCCCAGACGACAGCGATGACCGCCAGGAGCAGCGTGTGATCGCGCACGGCTGCTCCGATGGTCGCAGAGAGCGTGATGCCGACGGCTGCGGCAAGCATCGGTCCCCAGCGACGAAAGAGCGGCTGCTGAAAGGAACCGAAGCCGACGCACATGGCTCCGCTGGAGAGCAGAACGCCGGTCCCGGGATAGCCGAAGTGGATCGCAACCAGAAGCGGAATACCGATCGCAGGCATACAGAGCAGAGCGTGCAAAGGCTCGCTCTGCGGCCAGTCGAAACGGAAGATCTGCTGCCTGATGGAAGCTGCCACAGGGGTTACGATGCCGAAATGCGCGCGGGCATCACTTGCTGCTCTCGCGGTGGAAGCTCAGTGTGTCGCCGAGGTGGATGGTATCGACCCAACCGGGGCCGCGTACCGTAAGCGTTCCATCGTCTTTCCGGGACGCTTTGATGTTGGGTGAAGCGCCTTTCGAGGGAACGAGGAGAGAGACAAACTCCGCAGAGAGACCTTTGCGGCGGACGATAACGAAGGGGACGAGGACGCGGGGATCGGGGCCGGGACCGACGCCGCTAAAGACCTCGGTATGCGGAGCGGCCAGGAGTTGGAGGTTCATCGCCGTTCCATCGTTGTCGAAGCGAGACTTAATGTCTGCGGAGGTTTCGCCGCGTTCAACCTCCGAGAGGTGCTGGTAGCCATTGGCTTTCGGAAAGTCATCGTACTTTGTCATGGGCAGGGCCATCGTCTGCTTGCCGAAGTTGTGATCGTTCCAGTCGAAGCGATGCTCCTTGCCATCGGTGGATTGGGCACGATCGAGCTGGAGAACGTATTCGTCCGTGACCAGGATGCTGCGTGTGAGGTCTGCGAACTTGTACGCCGGCCCCGCACTGACGGTGACGGCGGCGTAGCCGGGCTCGTCCTTCCACGCGATCAGCTTTCCGGTGGCGGCATCCTGGCGGAGCTCGTCTGCGCTCAGGGTATTGTGGGCGACGGTCATCTGGTCCCACTCTTTGTGGAGGGCCATGCCGTAGAGCTGCGTGCCAGGATCGACGGCCTGGATGCGTCCGTTGGCGTAGATGATCTCCCCTAGCTTGTCGTAGTGGCCGTGGCCGCCACCGTGCTCGCCGAACTTGGTGATCACGCTGAGATCGGTATGTTTTCCGCGCAGCATGGCAAAGCCCGATTCCGGAAATACCGCACTCTTCAACGCGGCATCTCCGGTCTTGGGAAGATCCGGCACACCGAAGAGGAGACTCTCTTTGCTGATCCTGGGAGCGTGGTCGAGCACTGCGAGCAGGCGTGGATCGCGTGTGTTGCGATAGGCGAGTTCGTAGAGGCCGGCGGTGGGAAAGAGCTTGACCTCGTGCGAGTCGTTGAAGGCGGGCAGGTTGCCGTCCGGCATCACGACGCCGAGCGGGGCGATGAACATGGAGGCGAGCTTAGGCTCCTGCGCCCACAGATCCATGCCGTTCTTCTTCGCCATCTCCGCCGTGGCGACGAGCGGACGCATCGCGTAGAACTGATAGCCCCACGCACCTTCCAGCCAGAAGCCCTCGTGCACGTAGTTCTTCATCTGGTAGCGAAAGCCTAGCGGGCCGTTGATGGCCTCGTCGATCAGATCCTTACGGCCAAGTTCGAAGCCGACGGAGGCCTGCGCTCCGTTGATCCAGCTCTGGATGTTAAGCGTCGGCTCCTTGTGTCCGCGCACAACGGTCGCTGCGCTTGGAAGAAGCAGGTCGTTTTCAATGTGGGCTCGATCTGCCGCGGGCAGCGTGGCGCGGACGAGGTCGTAGGCGAACGTCATGTCGATCAGCCAGATGGACTCATTCAACGTCTGCGTGTAGATGTGCGCGCCCCAATGGGTCTGCTTGCCGTAGTTGTCGACGATGACATAGTCCTTGTACTTATCCGCGTACATCTTCAGAATCTCGGCGGCGTGCTGCGCATAGATCGGCTTGTCCGTCATGCGATAGGCGATGGCCAGCGCGAGGGCGGTCTGCTCCAGCACGTCATGCTCGAAGTGGTAGTGCACGTCGCTGATGGGATAGTCCTGGTAGTCCTTGCCGGTGTCCGGGCAGATGTTGTGATTGGGCGGAGAGAACTTTAGCTCCGTACCGGTGTCGGGGCAGACGTACCAGTGCACCCACTGCGCAGTGGGCGGGGCCTCTACCTTAGTGAGGCCAAAGCGTGTGAGATACGCCTGCGGATAGCCGTCTGCCTGCTCGACGATCTTCGCGAGGGCGGCCCTTGCCCAGGGCTCGCGCTCGGCGAGAGCTTTGCGTTGGGCGATGTCGTCAAGCGAGAGATACAGGTGCGGAGCAAGGGAGGGATCCTGCTGTTGTGCGTGGAGACTTGCGGTAAGGAGACACAGGACGGCAGCGCAGCGCAGAAAGTTCATGCAGGAAAATATACGTGCGTGGGGTCAGAACTGGCACGAGTTCCAGAGGAAATGGAGAGAGACCGGCGGCTCCGACGATTCGATTGTGTGACAGTAGTGCTCGAACGATTCTCAGGATTCCGTCACGCAAGAAGAGCCAGAGCCATCATGGCTCCAGCTCTTCTTGATGAGATGTTCGAAGCTTACGCGCCTTCGAGAATGACCTTGGGAACGTCGATGCCAAGAGCCGTGGCGAGGTCGTGCTGATGCTCCTGTTCCTGCGCGAGGATCTTGCGGATCTGCTCAGCGAGGGCGTAGTGACCCAGCGCTTCTGCCTGCTTCACGCGCTGGCGATAGGCGGCGATGGTCTCGGTCTCGTTGTCTAGATCGAAGCGAAGCATCTCCTCCGGTTTATCGGAGAGTTTCACTTCTTTCGGCGTAGCCGTGGGCATGCCGCCCAGATAGTCCACCTGGTCCGCAATGATGAGCGCGTGCTGAAGCTCTTCCAGTGCATGCTTCTTCAGTTCCGCGGCGATCGTCATGTACTGTGCTCCCTTGAGCACGTTGGAGTACACCGTGTAGGCGATCACGGCCTGGTACTCGCGTGAGAGATCTTCGTTGAGCGCGTCGATCAAATCCTTGAGCGCTTTATCGTTCTGTTCGTCTGCCATCGTTTCTCCTCAAAAATGCTGCTGGTTGGTTGGATGTCACAAAGGGCGGAAGTGTCGCGCGGCATCTTTAGTTTAGGTTCTCATCCAGAGAAGCGGTTGCCGTATGGGAAAGTTTCGGATGACCTCCGGATCCTGCGGATCGGGATCGAGGGACTTCCATAAATTGAGATACTCGGGTCTGCCGCAGGCGAGGCCGCAGAAGAGCAGGCCCGGCGAACGGACGGGCCAGGACTCAAAGTGCTGCACGTCCTTTGCGTACTTCCATGCGGATTTGTTTTTGAGGAACGGATAAAGAAACTCTGCGGCGCGGCACATGCCTCTGCCATCGGGCGTCTGCCAGCGTTCTTCGGCTTCGCGCCCAAGGGACCAGCAGAGACCTGCCATCACATCGAAGTTGAAGATGGAGTAGCCATACGGCTTGGTGCGTGCGAGTTCGCGCGGGTAGCTACCGTCGCCCGCCATCTGTTGCAGAAGAACGGTGCGGTAGCGGACGCGAAGCTCATCGCGCGTATTCTCATCGCCGATCAGGCGTGCGAACTCCGCCACCTGGAGCGACCAGGCAACGGAGTGGTTGTTGGCCGCGTCGCGCTCACGCATACCCTTTTCGCTGCTCTTCATCCACACAAGGTAAGCCGCGAACCACGATTGGATAGCGGCGTTGTCCTCAGCCTTGAGCGCTTTCTTTTGCAGAAGCGTGGCCGCCCGGGCGACCTCCACGAGATGCAGCGTATCGATGATGCCGTAGGAGCGACCAGTTACGCCCTGCCGCACGCCCTGGCCGAACTCCAGGTTCGGAGTCATGCGCGTCGCAGGCGCAACAAACCACGCGCGGAGATGTGCAATGGCATGGTCGGCGTAGGCCGTCTTTCCAGTAAGCAGCCATGCGGCGGTCAACTGCGGAACGACCATGGAGAGGGCAAGCATGGCTTTGCGGTGGCCGGTAAAGTTTTCAGGATTGGTCTGCCCGTCGCGCTCTCTGTACGGTCCCGCAGGATTCTTCGGGTCGGGCCAGAAGTAGTCGGATTCGGAGAAGAAGTCGTGCGGCCCACCTGGAGAGCGGCTGGACGGGAAGGCCGTCACCGTGGCCGGCTGGAGATCCATCGCCTCCGATGCGAGACGAAGGATGCGCTGCCGATCCTGACGGGCAACGAGCGCATAACCGTCGGTCTCCGAATCGCTTCGTCGGGTGTACGCAAGGCTTGCGCTGGTCGCAGCACTGCCCACAAGAGCGGCGCTGCCCGCGAGAAAGGTGCGTCGGTTGGTCTTTTGCATCTCGGACTCTCCACTGCCAACTCTAGCGGAGATCCTGCGGGACGTCTCCCAGGCGTGGCAACATCGCCCTTGGATTCCGGCATCTTAAAGAGTGTTGGAGATATGGCTATGATTTCCTTGCGTCGTTGTGTCCCTCGTCTCGGTGTCCCTCTTCTTGTCTTCGCAGCCGTCCTTCCCTTACGCGCTCAGACATCTGCCGTCGACATGATTCGTGCGATGTCCGATACAGAACTTAAAGCGAGTGCTGCGGACCACAACCTGTGGAGATATCGCGATCGCAACCGGCAGCATGGAGTGGAGACGGTCTCGCTCGTTGTCGACACGAAATCGGGATCCGTAAAAAAGATCCTGATGCGTGACGGCCGTCCCCTTTCGGCGCAAGAAGAAGCCGCCGAAACCAGGAAGGTGCACGACTTTATCAACGACCCCGCGAAGCAGCGTAAACAGAAGAAGGATGGAGAGCAGGACGACGTACGTGCGCGCGGCATGCTGGAGTTGTTACCGAAGGCCTTCGTCTGGACCTTCAAATCAGATAACGGCGAGGTGGTCACGCTGCACTTTGAACCCGATCCAAACTTTACGCCACCTTCGCGCGAATCGCGTGTGCTGGCCGCGATGGCGGGCGAGGTGGTTGTGCACAAGGCAGACCACCGCATGGTGAGCATTCGTGGAGCGTTGAAAGAACAGGTCAACTTCGGCTTTGGTCTACTGGGCAAACTGGAAAAGGGTGGCACATTTAATGTGATCCGCCGCGAGGTGAAGCCCGGTGTGTGGGAGACGACGGAGACTCATGTTCACATGCAGGGGCATGCCCTGCTCTTCAAGAGCATCAGCGAACAGGAGGACGATGTGCAGACGGACTTCGTCTCTCTTCCTCCATCGACGAGTCTCGCGGATGCGGCAGCCATGCTGGAGAAGAGGGATGAACAGGTCGCACGTTCCGGAAATTAGACTCCGCGCGCGTGTTTAGGAATCGACCTCACGCCAGTCCTCCGGACGCCAGGCTCCAGAGATGGTAAAGGCAGAATGAACCAGGGCAATATGTGAAAGCGCCTGCGGGAAGTTGCCGAGCATGCGGCATGCGATGGGATCGTACTCTTCACTCAACAGACCAACGTCGTTGCTCAGCTTCAGCAGCCGATCGAAGAGCGCCGTGGCTTCATCCCGTTTGCCGATGAGCCATAGATTCGTCACCAGCCAGAAGCTGCAGGCAAGAAAGACACCTTCTCCGGGAGGCAGGCCATCTAGAGAGGTGGCCGTGTTATAACGCAGGACGAAGCCGTCGCTGACCAGGTACTTCTGAATCGCTTCAATCGTGCCAAGGATGCGCGGATCGTCCGCGGGCAGAAAGCCGACGAGAAGAATGCGCAGGCAGGAGGCATCGAGTTCCTTGGAACCATAGGCCTGCACGAAGCTGTTCAACTCCTTGTCGAATCCCTTCTCGCAGACCTCGGCGTGGATGAGATCGCGGTTGATGCGCCACCGCTCCACGTCGCCGCCACCGCCATACTGCTCATAGTGTTTGACGGCGCGGTCCAGCGCGACCCAGGCCATCACCTTGGAGTGGGTGAAGTGCTGCTTGCCATCCCGCGTTTCCCATATGCCCTCGTCCGGCTCCGTCCAGATATGGCAGAGGTGATCGATGAGATTAGCCTGCAAAGCAGAAGCGGAGACCTTAATGTCGGGTTCCGCTTCCGGAATTTTGGAGAGTGCCGACGCAACCTCTCCGTAGACATCGAGCTGAAGCTGGTTGGCTGCGCCGTTGCCGATATTTACGGGAAGGGAGTTCTCATAGCCAGGAAGCCAGTCCGCAGCCCACTCCACAAGCTGGCGTTCTCCCGAGATACCGTAGATGGGTTGAATCTGCTCAGGCGCACCAGCGATAGCGCGTAGAAGCCAACGCCGCCACGCAGCTGCCTCTTCGCTATAGCCAGCCTGCAACAGAACAAGCAGTGTGAACGAGGTATCGCGCAGCCAGCAGTAGCGGTAGTCCCAGTTACGCACACCGCCGATCTGCTCCGGAAGCGAGGTCGTCACGGCGGCGACAACGCCTCCTGAAGGTCGATAAGTCATCGCCTTAAGTGTGAGGACGGAGCGCTGAACAGCCTCTTCATAGGGGCCGACGTATGTATTCTGGCTCGCCCACTGCGTCCAAAAATCCCGCGTCTCCTGCAGAGCCACCTCGGGATCGATAGCGGCCGGCAGAGCCACGCGTGCTTCACCGTCTTCATCCGTCTCGCGTCCCATGGACGAGCCGTAGGTCAGTGCGAAGCTGATGGATTCACCCTCGCCCAGCGTGAAGTCGCTCACGGTAGACATGCCCTCGCCCTTCAGAGGTGCCGTTGTGCGCAGAACCACCATGTCCGGCCCCGCAATGGCGCGAAGGCCACCTTCGATGTGCGTGACCCAGGGAATGGTCCGCCCATAGTCAAACCGAATCGCGAGATCCATGTGCATCGCGACGGAACCGCTCAGGCCGCGCACGATGCGCACGACATCGGAGTTGGTTCCGCGCGGAGGCATGAAGTCAATCACGCAGACTTTACCCTCCGCTGTTGCAAAGGTCGTTTCGACGATCATGGTGTGCGGCGCATACTGGCGCGTGATCGTACAGTCGGTCGCGGTGGGAGCGATCTTCCAGAAGCCGTGGTCGGCGGTGCCTAGTAGAGCAGAGAAGCACCCACCGGAGGAAAACGTGGGCCAACAGAGCCAGTCAATGGAACCACTGCGGGAGACGAGCGCGCCCGTTTCGCAGTCGCCGATCAGGGCATACTCTTCAATTCGACCGGCGTGAAGCGGGCCCTGGGTCTTCTTCGTCTGCTCTGGCACGCAAATCCTTCCCAGCTAAAGAGATTGAACGCTCTTTAACCGCTCCTTGAGCAGATGCTTGCCGGAGGTGTGGAGTTGCGGCAGGGAATCTCCGTCATCTCGACCGGAGCGACGGCTCTATCGTCGCGTAGCGGAGAGATCTGCTGTCATTTTCTGGCAGGCGTAGATTGGCCGATGGTGAATCTACGCCCTGCCAGCGAACTCGCGCGTCTCAGTGGTGATCTTGATCTTCTCGCCCTCTTTGATGAAGATCGGAACGCGAACCACAGCGCCGGTTTCGAGCGTAGCGGCTTTGGTGACGCCGCCGCTGGCGGTATCGCCACGGACGCCGGGTTCGGTATAGGTCACGGCAAGTTCCACCTGCATGGGCAGCTGAAGGCTGATGGGGTTGCCGTTGAATTTATTGATCTGCAGGATGATACCTTCCACCATCATCTCCAGCGCATCGCCTACCTTGTCTTCGCCCAGGACGAGCGTCTCAAAATTCCCCTGGTCCAGGAAATAGGAGCCATCGCTATCGCTGTAGAGATAGGAGGCGTCGACCGTTTCCATGTCGGGCTCTTTGAACTTGTCGCTGGCTTTGAAGGTCTTGTCGAAGACCGAGTTGTTCAGCAGGTTGCGCATCTTCAGACGCACCAGCGTCTGTCCACCGCGGGCGGTCGGTGTGGAGATCTCTACATCCAGACAGGCGTACGGAATATTTTCCAACTCGACGAACATCTTGCGTTTTACGTCGATGGCATCGATCAGTGCGGCCATGGTTTCCTCAAAAGTGGTTTGGAGATTGCATTCATCCGGTCTGCGAAGACGGAAGCGCGAAGGCAGACGGGGTTCGCACCACGTTGCTGGGCTGTCTGAAGGATATCGCGAATTGAAGGAGTGAGGGCGCGACAGCGTCTGCTGCCGCGCCCCCTCCGTGCACCGGGCCGTCGAAGCTCTATTGGGCGGCGTCCACGGAGACGTTGATGGGAGCTGTTAGACGAAGGTCGCCCTTCAGCTCCAATTCTTCTGAAGATCGTCCCACCTCTACGAGGTAAGCTCCCGCATTAGCCTTCCATGCCTTCGCGGTGACGTCGTAGTAGGTAAGCGACCGTGCGTTAAGTGGAAGGACGACGTGCTGTGTCTCCCCCGCATTAAGCACGACCCGTTTGAACCCCTTCAGTTCCTTCACCGGGCGCGGTACGGGAGCGCTCTTTTCGCCCACGTAGAGTTGAGCCACATCCGCACCGCTGCGCGAACCGGTGTTGGTTACGTCGAAGGAGACCTGATAGAGCGCGCCGGATTCCGTTGTCGGCTCGATCTTCAGATTCCCATAGCGGAAGCTCGTATACGAGAGACCGTAGCCGAAGGGAAAGAGAGGCTTCGTGTGCTTATGCTCATAGCCGCGATAGCCCACAAAGATCCCGTCCGTGTAGTGAACGTCCAGCGTCTTCGGCACCGGATAGTAGCTCCCCAGGCTGGGGTTGTCCTCGATCCTGCGCTCCCAGCTGATGGGGAGCCGTCCCGAAGGATTGATCTCGCCAAAGAGCGCCTGGTTGAAGGCCGTTCCGCCCTCCTGCCCCGCGTACCAGACCTGAAATACCGCCGGAACCTTTCCGATCCACTCCGCCGTCGCCACGCTTCCGCCCGCGGAGATCACAACGACCGTCTTCGGATTGGCGGCCACGATCTGCCGGATCAGCTCCTCCTGTCCCGGAGGCAGCGCAAAGCCGCGATCTGCGCCCTCCGTCTCCGTATCCGCATCGAAGCCAACGGCGACCACGGCCACATCCGCGTTCTTTGCCAACTGCACCGCCATGGGATCGACCAGCTCCTTCTCTGCAGCGATGGCGACGCGCAGGAAAGGCTGTTGAAACGCCTCCGCCTCGCCCTGGTCGATGACCACCTTATGCGCGTCTCCGTTCAAGCGAATACGGACCTGGTTCATCACGGCCCTCGGCAGCACCATGGAATCCATCTGTACCTTGTCGTCGACGCTCAGACGAAACTTGCCGGTGGCCTCCACGAAGAGGAGATACTCGCCCGCGCTTTTTGGTTTGTAGTAACCCGTCCAGCGATGCGATTCCTTTTTCGTGAAGCTCGCACCCATTTTGGCGACAAAGTCCGCCTGGGTCATAAGCCCCATGTCTTCGATGTCCTCCGGTGTCGCGAATCCGGGATGGCCGATCTCAGCCGACGATTCCACGTGCGATCCGGTGGAAAGTCCGGTGCAGTCGTTGCTGGCAAAGCTTTCTACCAGTAGACCGGGCTTCTTCGCGGCTGCGTCCTGAAAGAAGTGTGTCCGTGTAGCCATCTGGTGCAGCGTTGGAATCCCACGCGCATAGGTGACTTGCTTCTGCAGATTGTTGTCGCTGATGCCTGTGAGAATACTCGTGGTCTTGAAGGTCGGTACTTCGCCACTGCCGCCCGCCGTCGGACTGCCGGGAAAGGCGTTCGTTCCAAAGACCGCGATCTTCTGCACCTTTGATTTATCCAACGGAAGAAGCGCACCCTCATTCTTCAGGAGCACCATGCCCTCCTGCGCTCCCTTCAGGGCAGCTTCCCGGCCCTGCTGGTTATAGCGAGAGACGCTAAGATCCGCCTGCTCGCGCTCAAGCCAGTGAAAGCGCGTGGCCAGCCGCAGCATCCGACGCACCTTGTCGTCGATCGTAGCCTGCGTGACGGTGCCTGCCTTGATGGCCGGGATCAGGG
>Ga0247783_1000313_pt1 | contig 14734 bp, 13 predicted proteins | sample UWRJL064202C5_FD_179911 | JGI IMG/M metagenome (GOLD analysis project Ga0247783, IMG submission 179911) | Plant litter microbial communities from Arlington Agricultural Research Station in Wisconsin, United States - UWRJ-L064-202C-5 | ecosystem: Environmental > Terrestrial > Plant litter >...
CAAGCCAGAGTAAGCAACGAGCGAGACTCAACGGAGGCGCGGCTCTGCTCCACGAGAGAGGCGACCTCGAGGCACTCGTCTGCGCTAAGCGCGGCAGGCACGACTTCGAAGCCGCGTTCGCCAAAGTGGTGGCACTCCATCGCCTGCGATCTAACGTTTGACATGAGCGGCACGCGACGGCGCCTCTAAATTAGCCGAAGCGTGACAACAAGCCCCGCCGTTGCGTGTCCGCTCGATGGAAGGGTTAGACACGGCGGTTACGCACATCAGCCTCGTGGTATCTCTCATTCCTTACTCTTGAATGTAATGAGCGAGGGCGGTGGCACCTTGCCATCGCCATCTTGAGGGATTCTCTCCGTACGATCCAAAGCGCGAATGACGGTAGGGCACCACTGTGGGTGTCCGTGTGAGCTGACGATGCGGTGGCTGACGATGTTGCCGGCTTCGTCGAACTTCACAAGAACCTCACAGCTGGCGTCTGGAACCGCGCCGTCAATCCACAAGATGTTTGCTTTGATGGTTCGCACGATCTCCGCAATGTAGGTGGCATTGGGTGGACGTGAGTCATCGGCTGGCAGTGCTTTAGATTGAGATGCAGTGCTTTGGCTTGACTCATTCGATTCGCCCGCTTTCCACTCAGGCCGTTGCCTCGCTTCGCGACAAACGAAAATCACTTCACGCGAGTAGGAAGAGCCAGGATCAAGGCGAACGCCGCAGTTAACTTTTAGAATTTCCGATCGCCCACTCCTCAATCCGGTCAACGTCGCACCCTGCCGAACATACGTAACAAGAGGACGCTCAAGCTTGAGCGAATCCATATCCACGTAGCCGATGTCCCACGGTCCTTTAGAACCTGGAACACGAATCCAATCTTCCGCTCGCGACGAAGGTGAAATCAGGAGGGCTTGCAGAATGAGCAAGACGTGTAGTAGCCGGGGGGCATGACGAATCTTCAAAAGGAGAGTTCCTGTCTAACGATTCAGTTCAGCGGCACGCGAAGCGTGTCCGCTGGAACGACGGGTTAGGCCGCACGCGCCGACAATTTGCACGATGAAAGGAACCAAGAGGCTACTCAACCCGGCGACGCCGTGGCGTAATCTCAAACGGCTCAGCAACAACTACAAGCGGCAGCATCCATCGCACGAGCATGAATGCAATGACCAAGAACGCTAGTGCGAGAACCGTCGGCCATATACCCGGGAGCGCTAACCCGATCACGACGCCCAGAGGGAACCCTACAAGTTCGATGAGTATGGTGGTTCCTGCTGACCTCGGGTGAAAGCGACAGCCACAAGCTTTGCAGCTACTTGGGGTCATAGCACCCGAGACCGCTAGACGGAGGTAAGGCACGCCGTGCGGCCGCGCACAAGCTGGACATTGCTTCACCAGGCCGTCTCCTTTCGTGCACTCAATCTTCTACTGCCTAACGATTCAGTTCAGCGGCGGCGTACCCGTCCGCTGGAACGACGGGTTAGACCTTGGCTCGGGTAGCAGACCGTCACCCGCGTCGTTGTGCCACTGGATGAACGAAGGGGGAGCGCCGTGAGTGCGGAAATAGTCGAGAGCCTCGTTCACCGTTGCCAACGGATACGCCCAAGCCGCCGGATATTCATCTTCTTGTCCATTCTGAAGAACGAACGTGAGGACCGCGTCAGGCGGCCCCGTGTAAGCAAGGTTGCGAGAGCTAAACCCGGCGTCCCCTCGCTCGCGTAGGTACATCAGCCAACCAACGTCGCCATTGATGAGCGCACCGAGCATTTGACCGTGTGGGCCATCGATCCAAATTTCTTGAGGAGGCGACTCGTTCATTTGAAGGTCTAACGATCTAGTTCAGCGGCCGCGCAGCGGTCCGCTGGAACGACGGGTTAGAGATCATTTGCTCGGTGGGGCAGATGCAGCCTCGTCGAAAAGCTGCCGAATCTGCGATTCCGATAGGCCGCGAAGCTCGTTAAAGGCCCTGTCTGTTACGAGCTTGCTCCCTGTCCCTTCACCCTCAAGCCGATATGTGGAGCCGTTGGCGGCAAATATGAAATAGAAGGGCGTGGCGGGACTGCCGGGTGCCGACATGAGCACGACTGAGCGCCCATCCGAACAAGCGTATGCGAGCCAAGGGGCGCCCCCAAACGATTTCGCGGCGGGTCCGCGACTACAGTCCATTGGCGTAGCGGACCCAGATGGCGCTTGAGCCAACGCGAAGGCCCAAGGGAGCCAGACGGCTACGCAAACGATTAGAGAGTAGCGGCGTCGCACGGATGATCTCTAACGATTTAGTTCAGCGGCGGCGTAGCCGTCCGCTGGAACGACGGGTTAGGCGCGCCAACGTCTTCGACCAGAACGACTTGGTTCGGGTGATGCAGCTCTATGGTCTCTAGCGCGTCCTCGAGCGCGAATGCATCGTCCTTCAACTCATAGTCGAAACGCGACAGCGGCCGCATCAAGGAATCGTAGGCGGACTCGGATATTGCATCGGCTCCGCACCAAACAACTAAGTCTTCGGACTCTTCTCTCCGAAGTGCCTCAGTCAGGCCGGCTGCCGTGATGGCGAGTAGGACCATGCGTGCCTAACTAGATTTAGACGTCGGCGACTCTATTGAGCGGTGACGTCTAAGTCAACGCATCGACCTGCAAGTCGTTGTCGCGACATGGAATGCGGACTGCTGTCCCCTGTTTAGCAGGCATAAAAGACGGCGGCTTCATCCTTCAGCACCAATCAAACATAGAGCGGCAGATGTTGTCCCGGTAGCAGCTCATAAGGCGGCTTCCACCCCGGCAGCTCGGCGATCCGCCCTAACCACGCGTGAATCGCCGGATGACCCACGGCCAAGTCGTACCCCGCCTCCTCCTTCGGAAACGACAGATACGCGCACATCGAGAGATCGACGATGGTCGGCTCGTCGCCGATCACGAACGCGCGGCCCTTCACGCGCGCTTCGACGATCCCGAGGAAGTCGTCGACGCGTGACTTGAGGTTCTTGAGGATCACCGGGTCGGTCCGCTTCGTGAACGCGCGGCGGAAACGATATTCGGCGAGATGTCCCGACAGCTTCTGGTTGTCCCAGAACAGCCAGCGGAGGATCTCGAAGCGCTCGGTGTCGTCGCGTCCGCCGAAGCGGCCGAAGCGGTCGGCGAGGCGCAGCAGGATCCGCGCTCTGCGTGAGCTTGACGCCGTCTTCTTCGAGCACGGGGATCTCGCCCATCGGATTGACGGTGCGCCGCCATTCGGGCGTCCACGTGATGCCGCCGCCGAAGTCGGTCCACACCGGCTCGAAGGTCTGGCCGCAGAGGGTGAGCATCAGCGCGAGCTTGTAGCTGTTCCCCGACTCGGGGAAGTAGTGCAGTCGATAGGTCGTCATGCGAAAGGCTGGGACGGAGGTTTGTCGGGGCGTTACCCGGCGACGAGTTCGATCGTCATCGTGAAGACCCGCGATACGCCGGCATCGATCATCACGATGCCCGGCTTCTGCCCGAGGTCGCCGTCGAAGCCCGTCGGGTCGGCCACACCCTGCCACGGCTCGATGCAGATGAAGCCCGCGGCCTGCGGCTTCGTCCACACGCCGAGCATCGGCAGGTCGTCGAAGCGGATCGAAAGCCGCGGGCCGCGACGCGCGCCGTAACTCAGACGACGGCTCGTCAGGCGGTCGAAGATCAACGCGTCGTGCTCGAAGAGCGAATCGCGCAACGCGAGCGTGCGGCCGACGATCGGCGTCGGCTGTGTCTGCGCTTCGAGCAAGCCGTCGCGATCGAGGCGACGCATGGGTTCGGGCTCGTCGTGTTCGAAGACGATCGCATGGTCGTCGCGCGGCTCGCCGTAAGGTAACGGCCAGCGGAAGGCGGGGTGGAAGCCGATGCTCGCGGGCATCGGTGCCGCACCGTGATTCGCGATGCTCGCGGCAATCGACAAGGTCGCCCCGTCGATCGCATAGGCGAGATCGAGCGCGAACTCGAACGGATAGACGGCGCGCGTCGCGTCGCTCGCCGCGAGACGCAGGGTCGCCGATCGCGCATCGTGCGTCACGACGTCGAACACGGAACCCCGGGCGAAGCCGTGGCGGGCAAGCGCGTATTCACGCCCGTTCCATCGATAGCGGCCGCCGGCGAGCTCGCCGACGATCGGGAAGAGCAGCGGCGCGCGTCCGCTCCACACCGCGGGGTCGCCGTCCCATTGCAGCGACCGGCCGTCGCCGTCGCGCAGGTTCTGCATTTCCGCGCCGAGCGTCGAGACCTCGAGTGCGACGTCGTTCGACGTGATCGTCAGCAGCGCCATCAGTGGTCCGCCTTGAAGCCCTTCGCGAGCGCCTTGTACAAGGGTCGCGGACACACGGTGCGCGAGACCGCGTGCGCGATCAGGGTCGCCGCCATCAGCGGCAGCGCGAGTTCGCCGTTCTGGGTCATCTCGAGGACGATCACGAACGCGGTCAATGGAGCCTGCACGACGCCGGCGAAGTAACTGGCCATGCCGAGCAGCAGCAGCGCATCCGCCGGCTGGTTCGGGAAGAAGGCGGCGAGGTTGTGGCCGAAGCCTGCGCCCACCGCGAGCGATGGCGCGAAGATGCCGCCAGGAATGCCGGACAGGTAGGAGATCAGCGTGGCCGCGAGCTTGCCGATGCCGAACGTCGCGCTGTCCACCGTCCCGTCGAGCAGGGCGCGCGTCTCCTCATAGCCGGTCCCGAAGGTGTGTCCGTCGCATAGCCAGCCGACGATGGCGATCGCGAGACCGCAGGCTGCCGCGACGAGCACCGGATGCTCGCGTTGCGGTCGCGCGAGCCAGCGCGCGCGACCGCTGCCGATCATGAGCAGCGTGCGACTGAACAGTCCGCCCATCAAGCCGCCGACGACGCCGCACGCGGCGATCGCGAGCGCGCCGGCCGGCAATGCGAGGGTGGCGCCGCTGCGACCGAAGTAGACGTAGTTGCCTTGCAGCGCGAGCGACACGACGCCCGCGATGATCACCGCGGTCACGACGATGCTGATCGTGCGTTGCTCGAACGAGCGCGCCATCTCTTCGATCGCGAACACGATGCCGGCGAGGGGCGCGTTGAATGCGGCGGCCACACCGGCGGCACCGCCCGCGAGGATCAGCCCGCGCTGCATCCCTTCGAGCGGGAACGCGCGCGAGCGCGACAACGCGTACATGATCGACGCGCCGACCTGGACCGACGGACCCTCGCGCCCGATCGAGGCGCCCGACACGAGGCCCAGCACGGTCAGGCCCATCTTGCCGAACGCGACGCGCAGCGACAGCAGGCGGCGACGCTGCGCCTCGCCGAGCGCGAGCGCGGCGATCGCCTGCGGGATGCCGCTGCCCTGGGAGCCCTGCACCCACGCGACCGTGCACCATCGCGCGAGCGCGAAGCCCGCGGGCGCGACGACGAAGGGGATCCACGCGCCCGCCACCAGCGCACGATGGAAGATCGCATTGGCCGCATTCGCCGCGAGCGCGAAGGCGACCGACGCGAGTCCGACGACGACCGCGCCGCCGATGAACCACAGTCGCCGCTGCCAGGTAACGCGCGAAAAGAAGATACGGCGCGAGCGGCGATTCAGACGCAGCGCCGTCTTCATCACCGGGTCGCGTCGGCCAGCGCCAACCATTCCGCCAGCGCTGCCGTGACCTCCTTCGGCCGCTCGAGCGTCGACATGTGCCCGCAGCGTTCGATCACGACGAGGCGCGCATTCGGGATCGTGGACGCCATCTCCTCGCTCAGTTCGAGCGGCGTGATCTGGTCGTCGCGTCCGCAGACGACGACGGTCGGGCACTGGATCGTCGGGAGCGTCGGTCGACTGTCCGGCCGGCTCATCGCCGCGTGCTGCTGGCGGACGAAGCCGTCGATGCCGACGTCGCGCGCCATCGCGAGAAAGAGATCGATGAGGACGGCGTCGTCGAGTCGCGACGCGTGCACGACGCGGGGCAGGAAGGACTTTGCCACCGCATCGAAGTTGTCCGCGCTCGCGCTGACGGCCGCGAGCAGGGTCTGGCGCAACGCGATCGCTTCCGGGGTGTCGGGTCGCGGACCGGTGTCGACGAGCGCGAGCGCCGCGACGCGCTCGCGCGCCTGGCGCAGGATCTCGAGCGCGACGTAGCCGCCGAGCGAGAAGCCGGCGAGTGCGAAGCGTCCTTCGGGCGCGTGCTCGAGCGCGTCGGCGGCGATGTCGCGAATCGTCTCGTGACGCGTCGAGTCGGCGACGTGGACCCGGCGTTGCGGGGAAAGCGCGTCGGCCTGCGGGCGCCAGACGCGCGCGTCGTTCATCAGTCCGGGAATGGCGAGCAGCGGGAGGGCGGTCACGATCGGAGCACGGGCGGGACGAGGCGAGTGCGAAGGATACGCAATCGGTCGGGTACCTGGGCGTCGGATCCCGAATGAACGAACGCCCATCGCCGTGCAGGAGGCGCTCGACGGCAGGAATGTCGACTGGATGGAGAAGGTCGCCGACGAGATCGATCTCGCCGGCCCTTCCGCCGCCTACAGCTTCGTCGCCGCGCTGAAGTATTTCGAGAGGCGGTGCGACGAGTGCTTCTGCCAGGCGTCGCTCGCGTCGAGGAAGCCGTCGAATTGCGGCGTGCTGCTCGCGCTCTTCTTCTGCGAGACCTCGGCCTCCGCTGCGCGGAACCGGTAGTGGTCGAACACGTCGAGGACGTGCGCCGCATAGGCGAGGGCGAGCGGCCGGTTGCCGCGCACGATGACCAGGTTCTCGTCGTTCGAGTACGACGCCTTGTAGCCGAGGTTGTGACTGCCGAAGGCCACCGAGCAATGCTCGGGATCGGTGGGGTCGAGGACGAGGATCTTGTCGTGGATGATCGCGCGTCCGACCGTGAGCTTTTCGTCGAAGCTGAAGTCGCCGAGCGGTTTGCCGATCTCCTTGTCCGTCAGCGCCGTCGCGCGAACGACGGAAACGCCGCCCTGCTCGTAGATGTGCGGCGACGATGCGGGCACCTTCTTGCCGGTGTCGTCCTTCGACCCCGGCTTGTAGCCCCACATCGCCTGCGTGTCCGAGATCGCACCGACCACGTCGAGCGAGCTGTCCTTCTGGCCCAGGGCGACGGCTTCGCTGACGATCGAGTTCACGCCGCCGCGCGACGGCATGAAGACGAGGAAGAAGATCGATCGCTTCGCCTGCCTCATCAACGAGAACAGCCGATCCATGTCGGGCGGCGGGGGCGGCGGCGTCTTCACGCTCGCGCTCGGCGGTTGCTTCTTGCCGGGCATGTTCGGCGAGAACCAGACCTCGATGCGCTCGCGGCCCGTCTCGACCACGACGCCGTCGCGATCGCTCGTCTTCAACGGATCGCCTTGCCCGGCGCCGGGATTCTTCGCGGACGTGTCCTTCGGCGTCGGCTGCGGATCCGCCTGCAGGCGCTGCCAGTACGCGAGGTAGGCGGCCGCGACGGCGTCGTTGTCGATGCGGATGCAGTTGTTGCTCTGGCCGCCGACCCCGGACCAGGTCCAGTTCGTCGAGCCGGTCAGCACCGACTTGGCCACGCCGGCCGCGTTCACGTAGACGACGAACTTGTTGTGTCCGATGTGACCCGAACCGTTGAACAGACGGTCCTGCATCGTGAACGTCGTCCCCTTCTTCTTCGCGAGTGCGCGCAGTTTCTTGCGTGCCGGCGCGTTGCGCGTGTCGTAGGTCGTCGCGTTCGTTCCGTCGTCGTCGTCATCGTCGCCGGTCCCCGTCCCGGCGTCCGACAGGATGAGATCGAGCCGGCTCGCGTGCCTGGCGAGCAGCGCCTCGAGCTGCTCGTCCTCGAGTTCGTACAACGCGGCGTGGAAGCGCCCCTTCGGCTGCGCGAAGAAATCGGTCACCGTCGGGAGGACGTCGCCCGACAGGTAGTTGCGCAGCCAGTCGTTCGGTTTCTTCAGGTGCTTCTCGAGTTCGCCGGGCTCGATCTTTCCGTCCTCCTCGAGCACGTTCAGGAGGAACTGCGTGGAAAGGATGCCGTTCGTGAAGGTCGAGAAGAACGGCGGCCGCTTGCTCGTCACGTCGACGATGTTCGTGCGTTTCGCCGGCGTGAGATAACCCAGCGCAATCGGCTTGCCGGTGTACGTGTTGTCGACGAGCTTGCCGGTCTTCGCGTCCTTGTGTCTTTCCTGGACGGTCACGACCGGCTCCATGCCGTCCTTCAGCCGACCGACCGCGCGGATGCGATAGCGGACCCGGTCGTCCATCCGTCGACGCGTGGCCTTGTCGCGGCGCTTGCGCAACGTGAGGTCGCGCCACGTGAACTTCTGGACGGGCCACACCGACGTGTTCTGCGGCAGCCAGTCGGGATTGCGCTGGCCCTTGAAGGCGACGTAGGACGCGAGCGGCTTCTCGCCGACGACCTGGTCGTTCGCGTCGAGATACTCGCGAACGATGTGGAAACCGAGACAACCGGGAATCGATGCCCGGTCGATCTCCCAGGCGATGAACGCGACCTCGTTGTTGGCGAACGCGGTCGCACGACTGATCCTGGCCATGGCTCCTCCCTCGTGGGCGCGTGGCGATCGCGGGTCGCGACCGGCTCTCGGGCCGGAACCATCGCGCGCACGGACGATACGCGCGGACCGGCGGCGCTGGCAACGCAGGGCGCGGGCGCGACCCGACGACCTAGCGCCGCCGCGACCAGACGTCGAGCATCGACTTCAGGACGGCCTTCGTCGGCACGCGCTCGTCGGACAGCGCCTCGAGGAAGTCCGACAAGCGCTTCGCCTTTCGCACCGAATAGAACGTGAGCAGCGCGGTCGGGATCAGCACGAGGAAGAAGATGGCGGTCCGCTCGAGCGCGGACAACTCGGAGAGCGCGAACAGGTTCATGCCGAGGAAACCCGTCGCGACCGTGCCGATGAGCCCGAAGATCGTCACGACGGTCAGTCGCACGACCGTGTTCGCCTGGCGGCGCAGCGAGTCGCTGTCGAGGTAGGCGCTCATGTCCTCGATGCTCTCGCGCACTTCGGTGTACAGCGCGTCGGTCGCGAGGAAGTTCGTCGTCATCTTGTACAGGTCGCGCGCCTGCGGCTGGTCCGAGACCTCATGAAACCAGTATCGATGCGTGAAGCGCAGGAAGGTCTCGAGCAGCGACCGGATCGTGATCTTGAAGACCTTGACCGTCTCGATGTCGGTGATATCGAGGCGGTTGAGCGCGTCGGCCATGCGGTCCGACAACATCAGCAGCGTCGCCTTGTTGAAGTGCGGGATCAGGAACAGCAGGAAGTATTGATGGCGGAACTGGCCGAGCAGGCCCGCGTGAGGATCGACGAAGTAGGGATCGCTCGCGTCGCCGACCATCACGAACGCGTGGCCGCAGTTCATCAGGCGCGTGCCCGGATGCTCGGCGCGCTGGTCGTTCCAGAACTGGTCGTAGCAGTACTTGTCCTCGAAGTCGCGCACGTGGCGTTCCGAGAACGGCAGGTCCGACGAGCCGCCCGGCGCGGTGACGAGGCCGAGGCGCACGAAGTCCGCGCGCGTGAGCTGGCGCGCGTCCTCCATCGCGAGATAGGCGAGCAGCGGCATACGCGCGTACTCGACCTGCTGATAGCGGACGAGGCCCGCGTCGTCGGAGTGCTCGGGCACGAGCGGATGCAATAGGAACGCCCAGTGCGACGCGAAGCGTGGCGCGCGGTGCACGCAGACGTACGACAGGTATTTCTCCTTGTCCTCGTAGTCCGACGTCGCGAGCACCGTGCCGTCGGCGGCGAGCCACTCGGCGCGCTCGACGCAATGCCCGCCACGTCCGTGCGCGTCCCAGTACGCGGGGTAGGCGCGACCGAAGCGATGCATCGTCGACTCGACCTCGACGAGCGTCATGTCGTCGGCATGGATCTCGACGACCGGGATGACGACGTCGATGTCGAAGAAGAAGTAGAGGTCGATATGGGCGATCTCGAAGGTCCGCACGTTGTCCGAGTCCAGGCGGACGCGGACCTGCTTGATGTCGTTGCGCCGAAAGACCCGGATCGGCGACTCGTCCGCATGCGACTCGACCGTGTCGTCCTGTGGCGCCGGCTTGCCTTCGCCGTAGAGGAAACGCCGCACGTACGGCAGGAAAGTGACGAACTCGCTGTAGTGGCGCTCCTGGAATTGCGCAGGATTGACCTCGAACTCGTCGGCGACCTCGCTCCACGGATTGTTCTCGCGGAGCATGCGCAGCGCCGACCAGTGCGTGCGCAGCTGGACGTCCTCCGTGAGTGGCGCGAGCTGCAGCGGCCAGACGAGGATCTGTCGGAAATGGCGGACGCGTTTGACGACGTCACCGGTCGGGTGCGACATGGGCTCTCCTCGTGAGGCCGTGAATGTCACTCAAGATTCTTGCAGGAGCAATGCGGACCGCGTGCGTTGCGAGAAAAGCGACAGTGATAGCAGCGGGTCATGTCGGCGGGATAGAGTCGCGCGTTCGCCAAACGCTGTCATCCCGGCGCAGGCCGGGACCCAATTGGCATCGCGACGAAATTGGGCCCTGGCCTTCGGCGGGGTGACAGTGGTGCTGCTGAGGCTTCCACGATTCGCCATGCTTCGCACGACCGCACTGTTTGCGACGCTCGCCCTCCTCGCCGGCTGCGCCTCCACGACCGCGCTCGATCGCGTCGTCTTGTCGTACGACACGAGCACCGGCGACGCGGTCGCGAAGCAGCTGCTCGTCAACATCGCGCGGGCGCGGCGCAACGAGCCGATGCATTTCACGACGGTCTCGAGCATCGCCGCGACCTACAAGTTCGGGATCACCGGCGGCTTCGGGCCTTCGGGCGGGGCGAACACCAAGTTGATCGCGCCGCTGTTCGGGGCCTCGGCCGAAGAGAACCCGACGATCAGCATCGCGCCGATGCAGGGCGACGACTACACGCAGCGTCTGCTGACGCCCTTCGTCGAGCAGAAGCTGACCTTGCTGCTGCGTCAGGGCTACGACGTCGACTCGCTGCTGCGCCTGCTCGGCGCGGAGTTGAGTCTCGACGTGGACGCGGCCCATCGCTACGTCACGTACGCGAATCGACCTGCCGATCGCGAGGGCTACCAGGTCTACCGCCGTGCGATGGCCCAGCTGTCGACGATCCAGGACCGCCACGCGCTCAGCGTCGAGCCGCTGTACTTCCAGCGGACGTGGTCGGTGCCTGCCGACAGCGTGACGCCCGAGACCTTCGGGACGATCTACAAGGACTACACGCTCGACTTCGACGCGCCCGCGAAGACGTGGCGGGTGTCGAAACGCATCGTCGGACGCGTGATGATCACGAACTACGATCCCGCGGTGCTGACGAACGAGGAGCGCCTGCGACTGCACTCGGAAGCGGAGGAGGCCCCGGTCAACGAGATCCTGATCGACATCCGGGCCGGTTTCGTCGGGGGCGAGATCCCGATGCACGGGCGGCTGCAATTGCGCAGCTTCCACGAGGTGCTGACCTTCATCGGCCGCGGCCTCGGGGAAGAACCCGAGTTCGACGTGACGCCCGACCCGCGGACACCGAAGATCACCGAAAATCCGGTCAGCGCGCTCGCGATCACCGAGACCGCGACGGAGCCGCCGGGCGCCGACTTCGTGGCCGACTGGCGCGGCTCCTATTACGCGGTCGCACCCGACGCGGGCTACGCGTGGAACCGCAAGGCTTTCACGCTGTTGTTCCAGCTCTTCCAGATGAGCATGTCGACCGGCCAGCCGAGCGGGCCGGCGATCACGATCGCGAAGTGACGGCGGCGACCCCATCCCTCTCCAAACCTTCCTCTTGAAGGGGGAGGAGTTTCCAAGGGTCTCCCTCCCCTTCAAGGGGAGGGTCGGGGAGGGGATGGGGTGACCGATCCCTTACAATCGCGACCCGTATCCCTCTTCGTCAGCCCCCATGGAAGCCGAACGACTGAACCTCATCGCCTCGATGATTGCCGACCTGCGTGCCCGCGCAGCCGAGGCGCGGAGGTATCTTTGACTTCGATGCCAAGTCGGCGCGGCTGAACGAGGTCAATCACGCGCTCGAGGATCCGAAGGTCTGGGACGACGCGAAACGCGCGCAGGAGCTCGGCCGCGAGAAGAAGTCGCTCGAGGAGGTCGTCGCGACGCTGACCAAGCTCGACGCCGATCTCGGCGACGCCGCCGACCTCTTCGAGATGGCGAAGGACGAGGGCGACGACGCGACGCTGATCGCGGTCGAGGCGGACACGGACGCGATGAGGAAGGTCGTCGAGGCGATGGAATTCCGTCGCATGTTCTCGAACGAGGCCGATTCGTTCAACTGCTTCCTCGACATCCAGGCCGGCGCTGGCGGCACCGAGGCCCAGGACTGGGCCGCGATGCTCGAGCGCCAGTACCTGAAGTACGCCGAGCGCAAGGGCTTCAAGACCGAGTTGCTCGAGGAATCGGAAGGGGAGACCGCGGGCATCAAGAGTGCGACGATCAAGATCGAAGGCGAATACGCCTACGGCTACCTGCGCACCGAGACCGGCGTTCATCGGCTCGTCCGCAAGAGTCCCTTCGATTCGTCCGGCGGGCGTCACACGTCGTTCGCGAGCGTCTTCGTGTATCCGGAGGTCGACGACTCGATCGAGGTCGAGATCAATCCGGCCGACCTGCGCATCGACACGTTCCGCGCGTCGGGCGCCGGCGGCCAGCACATCAACAAGACCGACAGCGCGATCCGCATCACGCATATCCCGACCGGCATCGTCGTGCAGTGCCAGAACGACCGCAGCCAGCACCGCAACCGCGCGGAGGCCATGGCGATGCTGAAGTCGCGCCTCTACGAAGCGGAACTGCGCAAGCGCCAGGCCGAACAGGACAAGCTCGAGGCGTCGAAGACCGACGTCGGCTGGGGCCACCAGATCCGCTCGTACGTGCTCGACCAGTCGCGCATCAAGGACCTGCGCACGAATGTCGAGGTCAGCGCGACGCAGAAGGTGCTCGACGGCGACCTCGACCAGTTCATCGAGGCGAGTTTGAAGCAAGGGGTCTAAGCGCAACGCGCGCAGACCCCGCAGCCCCCGCGAAGGCGGGGGCCCAAGGTGGTGCCCCACGAACGCGAGAGCGGGTGCTGTCGCCCCCCCGAAAGCAGGACCGGAGTCGAATATGCCCTTCACCATCCGTGCAGTCCGCGACGACGAAATCCACGACGTCCGGCGCTTGCTCGTCGCGGGCGGCTGGAGCGGCGTTCGCATGGAGCCGGAGAATCTCGCGCAGCTGATCGCGAACGCGCGGACCGCCGTGGTCGCGGTCGACGACGACGGCCACGTGTTGGGCTTCGCGCGCGCACTCGGGGACGGCCTCTTCAACGGCTATCTGTCGATGCTCGTCGTCGATCCTTCGCGTCGCGGCGAGGGCATCGGCCGGGCGCTGGTCGAACACGTGATGGGGGCGAACCTCGACATGACCTGGGTGTTGCGTTCGCGACCCGAGGTTCGGGGCTTCTACGAAAAACTCGGCTTCCAGCAGTCGACCGTCGCGATGGAAAGGGTGCGCCGATGAACGACTCGCCGATCAACCTGCAGCAGAAGTTCTCGTTGTTCGACGAGCGCTGGACTCCGAAGGTCATCGCGGAGATGAACGACTACCAGTTCAAGCTCGTGAAGCTCGAAGGCGAATTCGTGTGGCACCGGCACGCGGACACCGACGAGGTCTTCATGGTCATCGAGGGCGACCTGACGATCGCGCTGCGGGATCGGGAAGTGCATCTGTCGGCCGGCGAATTGTTCGTCGTGCCGAAGGGAGTCGAACACAAGCCGATGGCGAACACCGAATGCAAGGTGATGCTGATCGAACCGCGCGGCGTGAAGAACACCGGAGATCTGGCGGACAACGCGATCACGGCGAAGAACGACGTCTGGATTTGAGGGTGGCGGGGGTCGGTACCCCATCCCCCTCCCAACCTCCCCCTTCAAGGGGAGGGTCCGGGAGGGGATGGGGTCAATAAAGGAAGGCAAGCATGCAAGTCATCATCGTCACCGGCGCCTCGAAGGGTCTCGGCGCGGCGCTCGTCGAGCAACTGCTGTCGCCCGACGCGCGAGTCATCGGCATCGCGCGCTCTGCGAACCCCGCGCTCGCGGAGCTCGCCCGCGCGAAGAACGCCTGGCTCGACTGGTACCTGCAGGACTTCGCCGACGTCGCCGCGGTCGACGCGCTCGCGACGTCGATCACCGCGGGCCTGCCGAGCGACGCGTCGCGTTACGTCCTCGTCAACAACGCGGGCGTCGCGGAACCGCTCGGTCCGATCGCGACGCTCGCTGCGAGCGAGGTCGCCGCGGCCATCGACGTCAACCTCACGTCGGCGTTCGTCTTCACGTCGCGCTTCCTCGCCGCGACCGCGATGTTCGACGCGGACCGCCGCGTGCTGAACATCTCGTCGGGCCTCGCGCGGCGGCCGATGGACGGCTCGGCCGCGTATTGCGCGTCGAAGGCCGGACTCGACATGCTCACGCGCTGCATCAACAGCGAACCCGACGACCCGTCGCGGGCGAAGCGCCGTGCGCGGTCGGTCGCGCTCGCGCCCGGCATCATCGACACCGACATGCAAGGCGTCCTGCGCGGACGCGATCGCGCCGCGTTTCCCGAAGGTGAACGCTTCGCGGCGTTCAAGGCCGAAGGCCAGCTCGCGACACCGGCCGACGTCGCGCGGAAGATCGCGTCGTATATCGGTCGCGAAGACTTCGGGGCGACCGAGCTCGACGACATCCGGAACGCCTGAGGCGTCCCGCAGCGCCGCCCGCCCGTCGAACGGTGTGCGGGTTTCATTCGGACTTCACGTCACTTTGTCGATCGCCTACGACGGGACGTCACGTTCCGCTC
>Ga0247783_1000314_pt1 | contig 14718 bp, 9 predicted proteins | sample UWRJL064202C5_FD_179911 | JGI IMG/M metagenome (GOLD analysis project Ga0247783, IMG submission 179911) | Plant litter microbial communities from Arlington Agricultural Research Station in Wisconsin, United States - UWRJ-L064-202C-5 | ecosystem: Environmental > Terrestrial > Plant litter >...
GTCCCGTGGTCGTGCCCTGTGGAGGCGACTTGGTCGGGGACTGGAAGGTCAAGCAAGAGTGCGTCCAGATCGGCGAGGACGCCATCGCTGGGCTGTGTCCTGGGGCAACGATCGGCGTCACCGACCTGACGGCGGACGGCACGGTCTCGTTCAAGGCCGACAACACCATGACCTCCTCTGGCAACTTCTCGTTCACGGAGACCATCCGCTTCCCAACGAGTTGTATGACGGCAGATCAGTGCAGAACCTATGCCATCGCTCTATCCGCCGAGCCCAGCGTCATGAACCCGCAGTGTGTATACGATGCGCTCACTGGCTGCTCGTGCACGATGGCTTCCAGCCAAGCGACGATGAACAGCGGCACCTATCAAGTGCAGGGCTCGACCGTGACCATCACCAGCGCGGCTGGCGCCCAACCGGAGGTGGATAGCTTTTGCGTATCGGGTAACACGTTGAGCATCGCTCAGACGACGCCCAGCAGCACGGCGACCCTGATCCTCACGAAGTAGCTCGCGGCAGGCTAGGGTCGACCACCAGCGGCAGCTTGCACAACGGACACGCCGCGGCTGCGTGCGGCGTGTCTCGCCGGTGTAGGTCGAGCACGGCGCGCGAGATCGTGGCCAGCTCCCGCCGCACTTCGCGGCGCTTGCCCGCCACGCGCGGGATCGTCATGTGGTCGTAGGCCGTGGTCTGATGCCGCATCCAGGCGATCACCGCCGACTCCGCGCGGCGCTCGATCGAGATGCGCTCGGTACGCGCCACCGTCCCGCTGCCAACCGGTGTGGCGTGCGCGGTGACGCGCCGTGCCATGCTGCGAGCGAGCGGCTCGAAGCGGGCAGCGAAGCGCAGGAACCCCAGCACTTCGAGCTCGAACGATACGACGTACGAGGCTTGCTCGCGCTCACGGCGCGCGCCAGCTGCGGCTCGCTTCTTTTCGTAGCTGGGTGTGCTGCGTTCGGCCTCGAGCGCCAACTTGGCGGCCTGGATGTTCTCGCGCGGCGCCCACAGCCCCTTCGAAAATGCCTTTCGTCCGCGCTTTTCGATGATCGCCCAGGACGGTCCCAAGCTTTTCACGCGGCGGGTCAAGCCCGCGTCTCCCGGCGGTAAGCATTCCCAGCCCGCGGGGGCTGCGTGGCGGGTGCCGTCCGCTCCGAGAAAGATGCGCGGATCGGCGGTCGGAGCGAACACCAGGCCAGTCGTGCCAATGGTCATGGGGGCGCACTCCGGTAACACGGCTCGCGTGGACTCCGCAATCAGCGGCGTTCGCTCCGTTCCTACCCGCGCTACTGCCTCAGATACGTGGTCTCGATCGAGCTTCCGTCGGCGAAAACTTCGAGCGTGACCATGCCATTTTCGGTGGCCGTGTAGCCCAGGTGCGCCAGATCGATGTCGAATTGCGGGTCGCAGCGTGCGACGTCGAGCTCGAGCCAGCCAGCGCTGCCCGTGAAGCGACCAGCGAAATGCACCTCTGGAATGAACGCGGCCTGCGTATCGAGCGCGTAGTATCGCAGAGCGATCTGAACGAAGCCTTTCCTGAACTCGAACGTCCGAACGTCGACCCCCGTGGCGTGCGAATTGTAGAGAAATATTTGCTGCGGCGTGTAGCGGCCGTCGACAACTGCCCCGCCCATGGCGTCCGCTGCCTTGCCGATGCCACTGAAGACGTGCGCCGGGTAGCTGGCTGTCGGCGGGCTCGGAACGATGCAATCGAACGGGCTTCGCAGCTGGCAAACGCCTGCCCTGCACAGGCCGCCCGAGCAAGGCACGTCTGCGCCAAAATCATTTTCGCGACACGCGCCGCTTTCGTCACAAGTATCCTGCCCCGAGCACTCCGTCGCGCCCGAGCCGCAGGGGGCCCCGATGTCCGGGCTGTACCCGTCGCGTGACCGGTTCACATCGCAGACTTCGCATGGATTGCGGGGGCTTTTGGCGTTGGCCGCGACGCAGGCGGAATCGATGACACAGCCCTCGCAGGTCGGCTCGTCGCTCTTGCCAGCCATGCCCGCGTCGCCTCCCGCGTCGCTGCCAGCTGCGCCTCCCGTCAGCTCGCTGCCCGCGTCGCCTCCCCCCGCGTCGGTGCCGGCGTTGCCTCCTGCTGCGCGCCCGCTCTCTCCGTTGACCGCAGACTGGCCTGCGACTCCGCCGCTGTTCTCTGTCGCCGAAAATCGTCGCTCTGGAGAGCTACATGAGAGCGCCGCTCCCGCAAGCAACCAACACCACTTAAGCATTGCCTGACGGTACAATTTTCGCGAAACGCACCGCTAGGATTGTTTGATGGTTGATGGTCACGCGGCAACTCGCGTGGCGGCGCAGCCTTCGGCGTCGCGTCTCGAGCAGCAGCAGCAGCGCGTCGCGCCGCGTCGGGTGACCGGAGATGGCTGCCTTTCCGTCTTGCCCGCGCCGCCATTCAGGTCGCCTTCTCCCCGGACTCGTCAGTAGAACGCGGGCAGCCAGGGATTTTCGGTATCCAACGGGCGTTCCGGTCGAGTCAGCACGCGGAGGGCGTTTTCTTGCTCGCGGCTCAGCCCGCCGTGCGGGCTACCCTGATGGCCGCGCATGCGCTCCACCAGCGCGCGCAGCGCTTGCTCCTGGTTGGTCATCGCCGCATCACTGGGCACGGCATTGCTCGCGGAGGCGGGCAACGTGGAGGGAGGCGAGGCGCTGGGTGGCAACGCAGTGGGAGCGGGTGCGCCCTTCGGCGCGCTGCCGGCGTTGGGGAGCGACGCCTGGGCGCGCTCGGCGAGCAGGCGTTCGTTGAGCTCGATCATGTGGTCGAGGCGAGCCAAAAGTGCGCGATCCTCGGGGCGCTGAGCGCTGAGCGGCGCGTTGGCCGCGCCCTTCTCGAGCCGGGATATGCGCGACTCGAGCTCGGCAGCACGCGCTAGCTGCCACGCGGCATCGGCGCGCGCGCGCCCCAGCTCTTCACTCAGCCGCAGCGAGTCATCGTGCTGCGCTGCGCAACCAGCCATGCCGAGGCAAAGCGCGGCGGCTCCGAGTAGTGACCGTCCGTCCTGAAGCCAGCCTGTCATAGTTCGAACAAAACTAGCAGGCGCCGTTATTTTGTCCACGGCCGTTTTAGGGCGGGGCCGCGCGATCCACGCCAGGGATACCGGCGAACGAGAAGGCCTCGCCTTCGACCCTGAAGCGTGCGCGGAGGGCGGCTTCTTCCGTCGAGGACGGCGCCACCGAGACTTCGAACTCACCGGGCTCGACCACGCGGCGCTCGTAGGCATCCACCAGGGACAGTCGCTGTTGCGGAATGCTCAAGTTGATGGTGCGTCGTTCGCCCGCGGCAAGTGTCACGCGGGCAAAGGCGATCAATGCCTTGTTGACCCAGGTTACCGACGTCACCAAGTCGCTGGCGTACACCTGGGCGATCTCCGTGCCCTCGCGTGCGCCACGGTTGCACAGCTCGAAGCTCAGCTCGAGCGCCTCACCGGTGGCCAGCAACGAATTCGAGAGTCGCAGGTTCGAATACTCGAAGCGCGTGTAGCTGAGCCCGAAGCCGAAGGCGAAACGCGGCTTCTGCTCGAGGTCCGCGTAGGAGCTGCCGTGTTGGCCGCGCACCTGACTGTAAAAGCTCGGCTGTTGGCCGACGTGCTTCGGAAACGAGATCGTGAGCTTGCCGGCGGGATTCAGATCTCCGAACAAGAGCTCGGCGAAGGCCGTACCGCCCTGCATACCGGGATTGAAGCAACACACGAGCGCCGCTGCCTGTTCGCTCGAGGCGGGCAGTACCAGGGGTTTGCTGCTCAGCAGCGCGATGACTAGCTTTTTTCCCAAAGCCGCGATGGCGTCCAGCAGCGCACGCTGGCCACCTGGCAGCTCGAGCGTGGCGGTGCTGAGCGTCTCGCCGATGAACGGCAACGCGTCGCCCAAAGCGAGCACGATCACGTCTGCATCCGAGCAGGCTTCGAGCGCGGCCGGAAGCTCGCTCGTGTCTTGCGAGCTCAGGCTGCAGCCCCGCTCGTAAACGACCGACGCGGACGCCGGTACGCGAGCGCGAATGCCGTCCAGCAAGGTGACCGTGCATTCACGAGGGTGCTTGCCGGCGCTGGGCGGGTGCTGCGAGCTGCCCAAAGACCAATCGCCGAGCTGCGCCAGGGGGTCATGCGCGTTCGGTCCGATCACGGCGACCTTGCGTACTTGCTCGGCAGCCAGCGGCAGGCTGCCGTCGTTCTTCAACAGCACCAGCGATTGCTGGGCCAAAGTCAGGTTGAGTGCGCGGTGCTCCGCGCTGGCGATCACGCGGGCTTGCTTTGCGCGATCGGGGCGACGCGGATTCTCGAACAAGCCCATGCGGAACTTGAGCGCCAAGATGCGTCTCAGTACGACATCGATCTCCGACTCGGCCAAGAGCCCTTCGCGCACGGCGGCTTGCGCAGCTTCGAAGAAGCTGGGTGTTGCCATGATCAAGTCGTTACCGCAGCGCACCGCCACCACCGCGGCCTCCTTCGCCGACGGTACGACGCGCTGCTCCCAGTGCAGCCTTCCTACATTGTCCCAGTCCGTGACCAGAATCCCGGCAAACCCCCACTCCTGCTTCAAGACCTGCGTCAGGAGCCAGTGGTTCGCGGTCGAAGGCAAGCCGTCCATCGATTGATAGCCGGTCATGAAAGTCATGCAGCCTGCACGCGCGGCTCGCTCGAACGGTGGCAGAAAAAAAGAGCGCAACTTACGGCGGGAGATATCGGCCTCGGAAGCGTCGCGCCCGCCCTGCGTCTCGGAGTAACCCGCGTAGTGTTTGGCGCAAGCCAAGACGCCAGCTGTGTCGTCCAGGCCGGCGCCTTGGTAACCGCGGATCATGGCCGCGCCCAGCTCACCGATCAGAAACGGATCCTCGCCGAAGGTCTCGCCAGTGCGACCCCAGCGCACGTCACGACTCAAGCACAGCACCGGCGAGAAGGTCCAATGCGCGCCGGTGGTCGCCATTTCGCGAGCAGTGACGCGCGCGGCGGCTTCGAGCAGGTCTTCGTTCCACGAGCACGCCATGGCCAGCTGCGTAGGAAAGATGGTTGCTCCCGGGTGAAACGAGTGGCCGTGAATGCCGTCTTCGCCGATCAACAGCGGAATGCCCAGCCGTGTTTGGGCGGCTGCGTCCATCGCCAGTGAGAGCTGGTCGTTCAAGATGTGCAAGAGCGAGCCGGGCTGCATTTCGCGCACGGTCTTGACTGGCTCAATCTGACCGTTCAGCTGTAGCAGCTGTCCTACCTTCTCCGGCAAGGTCATGCGTAGGAGCAGGTCCTCCACGCGGCGTTCGAGCGGCTGACTCGGATCTCGATACGGAGGGATTGCTGAGGGCGTTTCGCTCATGGTGGGCTCGCGGGCGTGTGGCCGAAGAAATTACACGTAAACGTTTGCATCCGAAGCCATCCGAAAAAGCGTCTCGCTCTGACACGGATATTCCCGAGCACGCCCAGCCTCACGCATCACCCTACAGAGTGAAGATGCGGTAGCGCGGGAATTTTGCATTAAAATGTTCGGTTCCGATGGCGCGCGGGGTGCTCGCGGGGCATGGTTGTGGGCTCGCGTGCACTACAACATACTGAAAAATTGCCTCGTCGGTGCTGGTGTTCTCCTTGCGGCCATCGCTTGTGCGGGCGGCGAAATCAACAACGACGGCGAGCTCGCTGGCGCCCCCGGCGTCCCCGGCGCTGGCGGAAGCTTTGCCAACGCGGGCATGGGCTCGGGCCCGAGCGCGGGCAGCGGCGCACGCGCGGGCGCGATTGGCCAAGGCGGCAGCGGCTCAGGGCCCAGCGCAGCCGGCTCGGGCTCCGGCCCCAGCGTGGCTGGCTCGGGCTCGGCGACCGGCGGCAATCCCGGCAGCGCGGGCGCGCCCAATGGGAGCGGCGGAAAGCTGGGGGCTGGTGACGGTCTGGAGTTCGTCGGCAACATCACCACGGGCTTCATGAACGGGATGGACCAAGGCACCCGTAAGTTTGCCACCTACTGGGATCAGGTGACTCCGGAGAATGCCGGCAAATGGGGCTCGGTCCAGTCCAACGCCGGCGCGGCCTTCAACTGGACCGCGCTCGACGCCATCTACGACTACGCCGAGAAGAACCAGATCCTGTTCAAGCAGCACACGTTCATCTGGGGCAGCCAACAGCCGGGCGGCACGATCGATCAGGCGGCGGTGCAGAAGTGGATGACCGAGTTCTGCACCCGCTACCCGCACACCAAGCTAATCGACGTGGTGAACGAGCCGCCGCCGCACACCACGCCCGCCTACGCCGGCAACATCGGTGGCGGTACCAACGGCGACTGGAAGTGGATCGCCAACGCCTTCACCTGGGCGCGCGCCGCCTGTCCAGGCGCGGTGCTGATCTTGAACGACTACAACAATATCGAGTGGACGAACGACAGCACTCACTTCATCGACATCGTGAAGAAGGTGCAGGCGGCGGGTGGCCCGATCGACGCTCTCGGCGCGCAGTCGCACGATCTCGACAACGCCAACGTCAGCCTGGCGACCGTGACCAAGCTGCTCGGCAATCTGAACAGTCAAACGGGCCTACCGGTCTACATCACCGAGATGGACATCGACACCACGGACGATGCCCGGCAGCTCGCCTTGTACAAGCAATTCTTCCCGTTGTTCTCGGGCTCGGGCTACGTGAAGGGCATCACCATCTGGGGCTGGGTTTTCGGCCAAACTTGGTCGTCTGCGCCCAACAGCGGGCTCATCCGCAACGGCACGCCGCGCCCGGCGATGAGCTACCTGATGGAGCAACTCGGCCGTCCCGCGCCGTGATTTCAACGCGGCGTCTCGGCTGCCTGGGGCTTGCCGAGCGCCACGACGTTCAGCGCCAATCGATCCTGCCCCTGACCACCGACATCGGTGACGAAGGCGAGCTGCTGCGAATTGGCCGCTAGATTCGTAATCAGGTTGCGGGAGGCGCCCACGACCTGCCGCGGCTTGCCCGTTTCCGACAGCTCGAAGATCCCTTCCATGGTCGAGCAATAGACGTTCGCAGCCACCGCCAGCGGTGAACAGATGAAGTCGTTCGCCAACGCGCGTTCTTGCTGCAGATCGAGCGATAAGGCGAGCACCGTGCGACGGGCACCGTCGTAGTAGACCAGGTCTTTGCTGCCGCGAAGCAGCGCAGGCCAGCGCCCGCCTTTGCTGGCCGTGAACGTCGCCTCGCCCCCCGAGAGCTTCACGCGCCCGATGCGAAAGCTGGAATTTTCCGGTCGCTCGACGAAATACAGCGCGTCACCGATCATGGTCAGCGCGTCGATCGAGCCCGGCGACGTATACAGCGTTTTCACGCGTTGTTTCTCGAGTGTGTGGATCGCGTAGCCATCCCCGCCTGCGTGCGTGAGAAAGGCGAGCCCGTCGCGCGCCAGGTCGGCCACGAAGCGCTGTGGCTGCTCGGCCAGAGCAGCGAGCTTGGTCGCCGCAGCGGTGTTGGCCGCGCTCCTCGGCGCGCTCCAAATCGCACCCTGCGACCAATACACATAACTCCGGCGGGTGACGGTCGCCGCGAAGCCCAAATCGAGCGCGCGCAGCACAGGCTCTTTGCCGGGTAGCACGCGATAAGCCGCGCTAGCAGTGAGCAGCTCGATGGCGTCGTCGTCGGCGAAGAGCGAGGCTTGGTAGGCCGAGCTCGGCAAGCTCAAGAGCTGCGTCGGCGCGAGCAAGGTCGGTTCGCTGAGCGCGGGTCTGGCAGCGGCGTCATTCATCGCAGCGCGCGACGGATCCTCGCCCTGCGCGGAGTGAGCTGGCGTTCGCCGATCAGCGCTGGGCTCTTCGATGCGGCGACACGCGCCGAGCGCAACCGCGGTCACGACCGCCAGGGCCGCGGCCGATTCGCAGATGAAACGCATGTCGTCGGATCTCGTAGGCGAGCCCCGATGCGCCGCCAATCACCCCTGCTGTGAACCGCAGCGCTTCCCGTGAAATAGTAGCATTCCTGATTTGCGGAACACCGTGGACCGGACGCAACGCGTTCTCCACCGGCGTTCGGACCGTCAATGTGCGATGCTTTTGGCCCAAACATGCTTAGATCCCGCCTCACCCCCAAGTCCTCGCTGCTAAAGTTGACCCCGCTGACTCTGTGCGCGCTGCTGGCGATTGCCGCCACGGGCGTCGCCTGTAGCAGCGACGGGAATGACTTAGGCGGTGCAGGGCAAGGTCCGGGCGGCAACGGCGCGCTCGCAGGTAGCAGCCCGGGTGGCGCGGGCTCCAGCAACGCGGGAGCGAGCACGAGCGGCGGAACGCCTGGCGTCGCCGGCGCGGGCACCGCGGGTGCACCGGCCGCCACCGCCGGCAGTGCTGGCAGCGTTGCCGGCTCCGGCAGCGTTGCTGGCTCCGGCAGCGTCGCTGGTGCGAGTGGCAGTGGTACTGGTAGTGCCGGCTCGGGCGCTGGCGGGAGTGGCGGTTCGGGCGCCACTCACTGGGTCGGCACCTGGACGGCCTCGCCTTATGCGACAGCATCGGATGGCATGCCTGCCGGAGGGGCATCGCTCGCGAACAGCGTGCTCCGTCAGATCACGCACGCCTCGCTCGGCGGCAACCAGATCCGCGTCCAGTTCTCGAATAAAGAGGGCCAACAACCACTCGTGATCAATGCGGCGCACGTTGCGCTGTGTAAAGCCACCCCCAAGGTCAACGGAACCATCGATACCACAACGGACAAAGCGCTGACCTTCGCGGGCAAGGCGAACGTTTCCGTGCCAGCCGGACAGGAGATCTGGTCTGATCTGCTCGACTTCGCGCTGCCCGCGCTGGGTAACCTCACCATCACCACCGCCTTTGGCACCGTGCCCAGCGCGCTCACGTCGCACAACGGTTCGAGAACCACCTCCTACATTCAAACCGGCATGGACGTCAGCGCGGCCAACATCACTGGCAGCCCGACCACGCATTGGTACTTCATCTCAGGCGTCGACGTGATGGCTCCGGCGTCTGCCAAGGGCATCGTCGCGATTGGTGACTCGATCACTGACGGCCGAGGGGTGACTGTCGATGGGAACGATCGCTGGACTGATGACCTGGCCGCGCGCCTGCAGGCGAATCCGGCGACCGCGAATGTGTCGATCATGAATCAGGGGATCGGGGCCACCAATCTTGTCGGTACCGATTCCACGACGGCTGAATCTCGCTTCGCGCGCGACGTGTTAGGCCAAAGCGGCGTCAAGTACGCGATCATTCTCGACGGCGTGAACGACATCAACGGGTCCGGTACAATCGACGGCATGAAGGCCGCCTACGCCAAGATGATTAAGGCCGGCCGCGACAAAGGTGTGCTCGTGTACGGCGGGACCATCACTCCGTGTGCGTGCGCGAGGGACGCCCTCCGCAAGGACGTCAACACGTATATCAGGAGCGGAGCCTTCGACGGTGTCATCGACTTCGATGCCGCGCTCAAGGACCCCGCTGATCCTACCAAGATGCTGGCGGCGGCCGGCTCAACCGATAACCTGCACCCAGGCCCGGCCGGCTATAAGATGATGGCCGATGCGGTGGACCTGACGCTGTTCACGAAGTAACGCGACACGGGCGCGCGGAGGCAGGCCCGCCTCATCAGTGTCGGTCGGCCGGCAACGAAGCTCCCGCGACGAGCAGCCCACAAAAAGCCGAAAGGCGCTGTCCGTTTCCGAACAGCGCCTCTCGCTTCTATCTGTTACCCGAGCGCGTCACGCGCTCACTGCGGCGAGCTCTCAGTAGAGCAGCATCAAACGCAGGCGGTGGCCGAGCGTCTCGTTGACGAAGCCGTTGTCCGTCGGGTCCGTATCGTTGCGCTCTTCGATCCGAGCATGGGAGTAGGAGAGCACGTACTTGATGTAGAGCCGGTCCCACAGCATGTACTGAACGGCAGCGAACATCTGCTGATGGGTGGTCTTTTCCGGCTGACCGAAAGCGTCCATGTTGAAGTTTTGGAAGTAGGTGTGGTGGTAGCCGAGACCGACCATGAAGTCCTTCAGGTAAGGCCGCACGTTGACGAAGCCGCCGGCGGTCGTCGTAGTGTAGCTGGCGGACGAACGGACAGAGCCGTCCTGCTCGAACGCGTCTTCCGTGCGACGTGCGAGACCACCGCCGAACTCGACCCAGGGCGGGAGAACGAATTGCAGCTCGCCGCCGACGCCTTGCGTCTCGACGCGCGCTTGGTTGCCCTCGAACAGTGAGCTTGCCAGGTTGCGCTCGTAGCCGCCCTTCAGCTTCAGGAAGCCGAGGTCGACCACGGCTACGGGCCGGATACCGACTTGCTTGCCTTGGCCGGACGCGCCGAAGCGAGTCAGCAACTCGAGCCGGAGCCACTGCGGGAGGTACAGATGCGCGGCAATCGCGCCGTTGTTGACGCCGCGATCCCACAAGGCGTCGAGGGCGTACGGCTGCGCCGGGGTCTTGCTGAAGCTGGCAGCGCCCACGCGCTCGTAGGTGTTGAGATCGAGGCCCATGCCGAAGTGGTAGACCTCGAAGCCCTGCAGACGACCTACGGTGATGTCGAACTTCTTCCACTTACCGATGCGGAGATAAGCGTCGTCGACGTCCACGTAGTTCGTGGTGCTGTTGTTCTGCTCCGTGTTCGCCACGAACTCGGTGTTCGAGAGAATGAACCAGTTGTCGCTGTGGTTGTAGACGGCGCTGGTCCTGAACGTCAGGCGGCCCTGCATGCGATATTCGAACTGGTTGGCCTCGCTCTGCAAACCAGCCTTGACCGAGCGAATGCTGGAGTCCGCCCAGCTGGAGCCGGAGAAGGCGATGCGGAAGTTCGGCTGCCCCTCGTACTTCGGCATGTACGGCCACTGCAGGTGGTTGATCGACAGCTCGAGCGAGCCGCCGTGAACGCCGGGGACGGGCCGGTTCGGATAGCCCGTGGAAGGCAGGCGCTCGAGGGCCAGCAGTGGGGGTTCGGGCTTTGTCTCGGCCTGGTCAGCGGGGGCCGGGGTCTCGACCACGGTGGTCGCGGTTGCCACTTTGGCATCGGCCGTCGCCGGCTTACCCGATTCGGATTCGGACGGAGCCGCGGCGGGCTCCGCATCCGGGGTAGCCGTCGGGTCTTGTGCGTGGGCCTGTGAAGTCAGGAGCAGAAGGGAGGAGAGAACGCTGGCGAGCGCAGCGACGTCACGAAGGTGCATTTTCATGGGCCTATATCGAAAGCTGGAGATGGTCTCGGCAGCGTTTAGTTGACGGTGAGGGTCTGTTGCAGAAGGAGCTTGTCGGAACTCGGTCCCACTTGAATCAAGACTGGGGCTTTCTCAATCACCCAGGCGCTGGTGGTCATGTCCCAATATTTGAGATCGCGAACTCGGACCGGGATGCTGACGCGCTTGGCTTGGCCCGGCAGCAGGTGAACGCGCGCGAAGCCTTTGAGCTCCTTCTTGGAACGCCGCGCCGCAGTCGTGTTCGGGAACGAGGCGTACAGCTCAATCACCTCGTCGCCCTCGGGGCCCGCGGTGTTTCGCACGTCGACTTCGACTTGCACCAAGCCGTCGCTCGTCACCTGCCCACAAGGCATGTGCAGGCGCTCGTACGAGAAGGTCGAGTAGGACAAGCCGTGACCGAAGGCATAGAGTGGCTTGAGCCCCTTCACGTCGAACCAACGGTAGCCCGCGTAATAGTCCATGAAGGTGGTGTTGCCTTCGTCGAACTTGGGGAACTGGTCGATGGTTTCAGGCCAGGTCACCGGTAGGCGTCCGGCAAAGTTCGCCTGTCCGAACAACAGCCGCCCGAGCGCCGTACCAGCCCGCTCACCCGGGTACCAGGCCATCACGATGGAGTTGGCTTGGTCTTTCCAGGCACGCATATCGACCGCACCGCCCGCTTCGACGATCACGATCGTGGGCTTACCCGTGGCCAGTACCGCCTTCACCACGTCATTGTGGGGGAACGGCAGGTCCAGATTTTCACGATCGGCCGCGCCCGTGTACTCCTCGCCTTCGTCACCGGCGGTCAGACCGATGATGACGACGGCTACGTCGGCTTGCGCTGCGGCCGCTGCCGCCTTGGTTGCCGCTTCCTCGGGTTTTCCGGGATCGTTCGTGGCCGAGATGACGGTGATGCCCTTCTCCGAAGCGGCTGCGGTGATGCCCGCGAGCGGTCCGACGACCAGGTCCGGATTGGGGCGCACGCGGCTGCTGCCGCGATCGCCGAGCGCCGCATCGGTCACGAAGTTGAAGCGCTTGTTGCGAGGCTTGTCGCTGGTCACCTTGTAGTCGACCGTGGCGCCGACCAGTGCGACCTTGGTCACCCCGGTGATCGGCAGCGCTGGCTTACCGGTGGCTGCGACTGGATCGTTCTTGAGCAAGACCGCGCCCTTTTCGGCGGCTTCAGCAGCCAACTGCGCGTGTTCCTCAGCCACTGGGCCCACGAGTGCGCCGAGATTTTCGTCGTAGGTCGAGCGCGCCGGCTTGTTCCCGTACAGGTGGGCTTGGTTCAAATACAGCGAGTTGAAGCGGATCTTCTGCTCCAGCACGCGCGACACGGCCTGGTCGACCGACTGCTGACCAATCGTGCCGCTCGCCAGCAGCGAGGGCAGCGCGTCGTAGTTCAGTGCCCACGGCACTTCCACGTCGAGCCCGGCCTCGATCGCCTCGGCGGCGACGACGAGATCGTTGGGCGGATCGGCAGGGCCTTGGCCCGTGTCTTGGGCGGGCATCGCCCACCAATCCGTGAGCACGAAGCCACGGAAGCCGAAGTCGTAACGCAGCACGTTGGTGAGCGTGTGCTTGTTCTGCGTCTGCTTCTTGCCGTTGACGGAGTTGTACGACGCCATCACGCAGCCGATGCCGCCGTCGCGCACGAGCATTTCGAAGTGCCGACCGTAGGTTTCGCGCAACGTCTGCTCATCCATCGAGGCATTGATGGAGAAGCGATGGGTTTCGATGTTGTTGGCCAGCCAGTGCTTGGCGCAGCCGGTGATGCGGGTTTGCAGACCGCGGGTGAGCTCGCTGGCAATGCGCCCGAGGTGATGGCTGTCTTCGCCGAAGGTCTCCTGCGCGCGCCCCCAGAGCGGGTTTCGCAGCATGTTCATGCACGGGGTCAAGAGCACGTTGTTGTGCGATGCCACCGTCTCGTCGCCCATGGCCTCGCCCACGCGATAAACCAGGTCGATATCCCAGCTGGCGCCCTGCACCACGCTGGTGGGGAAGGAGGTCGACCAGTTCTTGAGCGGATCCCGACCTTGGCCGGACTCTAGATTCAAGCCGTGCGGTCCGTCACGCCACCAGTAGCCGGCGATCTTCAGCTGGTCATCGTCTCGAGAGCGCTGAATGTCCTCCCAGCGGTTCGAGTCGGTGTAGCTCGGCGCGGCCAGGCCGGTGAGCTGGACCACCTTCTGCTCGGGGGTCATCTGCGCCAGCAGGGTCTGCGCCTGCTGATAGACGGCCGGATCGGTCTTGTACAGATCGCCCACGGGCGTATCGCCGCAAGCAGCCCGTGCCGACTCGTCCGCCATGGGCGTGGCGGGCGCGGGGGTGGTGAGCACGACTTCGGTCGGCTTCAGCGCGACCGACGGGTCGAGCCCGACCAAGTACTTGGGGGCCGTGATGCCAGCGCCGAACTTGGCGTTCAGAACCTCGTCGGAGTGTTGGCAGGCGGCGAAGACGATGCAGGCGCTGCTGAGCAGCCCGGTGGCGACACTGAGACGTGCCAGCTTGGTGTGGCGAGGAGAATCACTCATATGAACTACTATCCCTGCCCCGCGACTAATGAAGGGGCTGCTGCTTCGAATGAGGTCGGAGCTTTAGGTTGCACCCGGCCGTGAGCAGGCCAGGCGATGCCCTAGCACGAGCCAAGGCCGTCTAAAAGTATCGAAATCGATGATCACCCGCTGACTGCTTCGGATTCACTCGCGTCATCAGCGGCGGCGCGAGCTTCGGAGAAGCCGCAGAGCTTCGCACTCGCAAAATTGCTGCCAGAAGAGAGCGTTGGAGCACTGATCGGGGGGCGTGCGAGCGTCAAACATCACGAATCACTATTCCCGCGGCCTTGCCAATTGATCAGAGGTTCATGCTTTTCTCTCCAGCGAGGATTGTTCAAGGATAGTTCGAAAAAGTTCGGCAGTCTGGCGGGCCGATGATGATTGGACTTAGCGAACGGCCGGGGCACGGCTATGTCACGGATGTCAGGGATGGGCGGTACTGGGTCGGGTGAACGAGTGATGAGACGGGCAAAGTCGTGGCGTAGCGCGCTGCTGGGCGGGGTGGGATGTGTACTCGGTTTGGCGGTGTGGCCCTCGCGGGCCCAGGCCCAAAAGCCCGAGCTGGTGGCGCCGACGCAGCTGGCCGCGGAGCCCGTGCCGTACCCGGATGGTGGGCACGGCGCGGCGGAAGTCGTACTCGAGCTGGTGATTGCGCAAGATGGCAGCGTGAGCGACGTGAGCGTACGCGAGGGCAGGGACCCCTTCGCGACTGCCGCGCGCATCGCAGTTTTGCGCTGGCAATTCACGCCGGCCACTCGCGATGGCATCCCCATCCGAGCTCGCATCACCGCCAAGGTCTCCTTTCGCGCACCGGTGGTCGTGCCCGCAGCAGCTCCGGAAGACAGCAAGCTCCGAGGCGCAAGCGCGCCGGCCGCGCCGACCGTGCCGGGGGCGGCGAGCGGTCCGGTCGCACCCGCGCCCACCGAGATCCGTGTGCTCGGGGAAGAACGCCAAGAGCTCGGATCGCTGCACATCCCACGCAGTGAGACGCGCCTGATCCCAGGCGCGTTCGCCGATCCGTTCCGCGTCGTGGAGGTCCTTCCCGGCGTGGCACCGGTACTGAGCGGCA
>Ga0247783_1000316_pt1 | contig 14645 bp, 12 predicted proteins | sample UWRJL064202C5_FD_179911 | JGI IMG/M metagenome (GOLD analysis project Ga0247783, IMG submission 179911) | Plant litter microbial communities from Arlington Agricultural Research Station in Wisconsin, United States - UWRJ-L064-202C-5 | ecosystem: Environmental > Terrestrial > Plant litter >...
GCGGTCACCGAGCTGCTCGATTGCTTTACACACCACCAACAGGGCCTCCTTCTCCAGATCGATGATGCGTTCTCGTCCACGGATCGAAGAGTCCGTAGACGCGCTGGAATCGATCATGAGCATGATAGCCAAGTCCCGCTGGCGCGGACGGACGTCTTCGTACAACCCTTCGTCCATGGACGACCCGGCACGCCGGTCCGCGAACGCGGCGACGCAGGCGTCGATGTCGATTTCGGAGCCATCGCATTGGCGCCGAAGCCGTGAACGATTGGGGCGGAGGTGAGCGAAGCTAGCGCACACCGTCTCGACCAAGTGGGCGTGGCGGCGAAGCACGCCCGCCGCCCAGTTGCCGTCGCCGAGCGGAGCTTGCAGCTCGCGGACCAGCGCATGGCGCTCTCCATACGAGCTCGTGCGGTAGTCCCATTCTGGGTAGACGAAGCGCGGCCCGTCTGCGGCGGGCGCTGAGACCCCATCTGTCCGAGCTGGGATTGCCGTCTCGGATAACAGGATCTCACGCACCACGCCGGGGGTCTGAACGATTCGGGCCTCCGCGAGCTCGGCGAGCGCCGCCGAAAGTTCGGCTGAATCGACGTCCCCGCGATCGATCGGGCGTACCAGGCCAAGCGGATCCTCGGCGCTTTGCTGCGAAGCGTCTGGTTTGATGATGAACATTCCGGGACGATCATCATCTTCGTCGGGAGCGGCGTTGCGCAGCGTCGGCCGCCGCTGCAGAGGCGTCACCTTCGGCGGCGATTTCTGCGCGGAATCGTCCGCCGTGGCTTGCTTGCCAAAGCTGCTCGGCGCACGCTCGCGGATCAGGTCGCCCCAGCACTCGACGCCGGGCAGGCCTCGGTACCGCCCAGCAAATCGAGTGCGCTGGTCGGTCGTGCACTGCCGCAGTCTTTCGGCGAGCAGGTGCTCGATGTCCCCGACTCGAGCTGGCTCCGCCGAAAGTGAATCCTGGAGGCTTTGCCGTATGACGTCTTCCACCGCACGCTCGCAATCATTGAGCGCCTTCGATGGTGGGCGCAGGCTGATGCTCCTTTCGACGCTGCTCGCGATATCCGGGCGCAGGGACGGGAGAGCGAAGGCGAGCCCGCGTAAGGTGGCCGCACCGTCCAGCGCGATGAACAATGCTCGCGCGACCGGCTCGGTGGGTATGCGAACACAGGTCGTCAGCCGTTCGATACGTGCCGCTTGTGTCAGCGCGTACAGACGGTAACGGCGGAGCCCGCTCGGATCCTGCGCTATTTTCGCGATTTCACGTGGCAAAAACAGGCATTGTCCGTCGGTCCCTGGCAGCGCTTGAGCCGCGTTCAGGTGCGTCGGCAGACGCATGGCAAGCCGCCCGAACAGCGAGCGCTGCAGCGGGGGATTGCTGATCATGATCCGCGGACACGCGCCGCGGATGCCGGTCACGAAGCGTTCGATTCGCTCCTGCACATCGACCAAACGCGCAGCTTCTGGGGCAGGACGGCTTCGTTGCCAAAGCTCCTGCACCACGCGCGTTGCGCGCAACGCGCCCTCGGCAACTAGCTCTTCCGCCTCGGCCATGGCGACTAGAGCGTCACCTCCAGCAGATCGCTGATGCTCGCCAACAGTGTCGGGTCGTCCGACAAGGGGGCAACGAACGCGGACCGGCAGGCAGTTTGAATCGGCACGCCCGAGGACACCAAACGCGCCGTTGCCACGAGCAGCCGCGTGCTCGGCACCTCGGCCAAGCCACGGTCGCGGAGATTGCGCACCCGACGCGCGAGCTTCACGAGCAGCTCCGCCGTGATGCGACTGACCCCGCTCTCGTGCGCGACGATTTCGGCTTCACGCTCGGCCGGTGGAAAATCGAATTCGATGGCGACGAACCGCTGACGAGTGCTCGGTTTGAGGTCCTTGAGGACGTGTTGATAGCCAGGGTTGTAGGAAATCACCAGCTGAAATCCGGGCGCCGCCTCGAGCAATTCTCCCGTCTTGTCGAGCGCAAGCAAGCGGCGATCGTCGGCCAACGGATGGATCACGACGATCGTGTCCTGACGCGCTTCGACCACCTCGTCCAGGTAGCAGATGGCGCCGCTACGCACCGCGCGCGTCAGCGGACCGTCCTTCCACTCGGTTTCTCCGCCCCGCACCAAATAGCGACCGAGTAGGTCGCTCGCGGAGAGATCATCGTGGCAAGCGACGGTCACCAAGGGGCGACCGAGACGCCAGGCCATGTGCTCGACGAAGCGGGTCTTGCCGCAGCCGGTGGGGCCCTTCAGCATGACGGCGAGTCGCTGCGCTTGACAGGCTTCGAACACGCGCACCTCATCACCCGCGGCCAAATAGAAGGGAGCTTCTGCAGCGGGATAGCTGAGCCCGTCCGAGCTCGCCCGGAGATGGATGCGCGGAAGTGCGGCGACCGTCATTCGCCCACCTTCGCGATTCGGGGAGTCATGGGCGCGACTGGTCCTCGTGCCGCGGCGTTGCCTGGTGCGCGAATCATGATGAAGAAAAAATCGAACAAGAAGAAGAGCACGCCCAGCGCAAATACGCTGCCGGCCCCCATCAGCATGATGAAGTGCACCGCGAGCTTACGCTGCGTATCCAGATAGCCCACGCTCAGGATGTGCTCCAGGTAAGTCTGCACGATGCCAGCCGCGGCAAAGGCCATGGTCATGCCGAGCATGCCGACGACTTGCAGCCAAAACGCCCACATCCCCAGCGAACTCGACTTCTCTTCGTCCCTGCCGGTGAGGCCTGGCATGGCAAAAGTGATCATTGCCAGCACGATCATCACGTACGCGCCGAAGAATGCCAGGTGCCCGTGCATGGCCGTGATCAGCGTGCCGTGAGTCCATTTGTTGACCGACGGCCAGGTGTGCGCGAGCCCGAGAATGCCGGCACCGAAGGCCGAGTACACCGCGCTGCCGATCGTCCAGTGCAGAGCCAAGCGATTGGGGTGCGCGAGTCCGGAACGACGCAGCGCCGAATACGCGTACGCCGCCATGCCGAAGAAGCTGAGTGGCTCGAGCGCGCTGAAAAAGCCGCCGAACATGGCCCAGTAACGCGGCACACCGATCCAATAGTAGTGGTGTGCCGTGCCGAGAATTCCGGCAATGAACGTCAGCCCAACGATCACATACAGCCACTTCTCCATCACTTCGCGATCCACGCCAGAGAGCCGAATCAACAAGAATGCCAGCAGGCCTCCCTGGATCAGCTCCCATACCCCTTCGACCCAAAGGTGCACGGTCCACCAGCGGTAGAAGATGCCGACCGTGTAGTTGTCGAAATCGAGTAAGGCAGGCAGGTATAGGACCGCAGACAGCGCCAGGCCCGCCACGAGCACACCTTCGGTCGTGGTCCAGCGGCCGGCCTTCTTGATCGTCATCAAGATGTTGAACAGGAAGGCGAGCATCACGATCACGATCACGAGCTTCATCGGCATCGGTTGCTCGAGCAGCTTGTTGCCTGCGGTCCAACCAAACAGGTAGCCCGTCACCGTCACGAGCCCCATTCCGGTCCAGGCGATGAGCTGCGCGTAGGCCAGCTTTTCGCTGTAAATTTCGGTGCGGGACTCTTCGGGGACCACGTAGTAGGCGGCGCCCATGAAGCCGGTGAGAACCCACACGATCAATAGATTCGTGTGAATTTCCTTGGCCCTATCGAAAGGCAAAATGTGGAGCAGTGGATCGGGGCCCAAGTACTTGGCCGCGGACAAGAGTCCAATCGCGATCTGCAATCCATACAGCAAGAGGGCGACGACGAAGTAGTAGTAGGCCACGCGCTGGCTTCGAAATCGCATGAAGTGGTGGTCCTTTACTTGAGCGTCATCAGGTAGGCGACGAGTTGGTCGACTTCGGTCGGCTTGAGCGTGCGCGCAAAATTGTCGGGCATGAACGAATGGCCCGCGGCCGAAAACGTCGGCCCAGCCACTACGAACGCGCTCGGTTCCAGGATGCTTTCGCGCACGTAGGCCTCGGCGGCCGTGGCTTTGCCGTGATATTCGGGGCTGCGCACGGTTTGCTGTGCTCGGATGGACATGCCAGCGAGCGAAGGGCCGACCAGTTGCACCCCGCTTGCGGTCGAGTGACACGCGGAGCACGCGGGGGGCGAGTGCCTGAAGAGGGCTTCACCTAGCGCCACCGGATCGGACGAGACGGCCGCCTGCTCGGTCTTGGCCGGATTGGATCCTGGAAAAGCGCCGCTTACCAGCAGCGGTCGCGGCGGCCAACCCGCCGTGTCGATGCGACTGACCCAAGTCAGGAAGGCAATCAGCTGCCGGATCTGGACGTCTTCCAGATTCAGATTCGGCATCAGGCGCCGATCCTTCTCTTCCGAGTAGAAGGTGGCAGGGTTTTTCAGGAACTGATGCAGGTAGGCGTCGCCGCGTTGCTCGGTAATCTTGGTCAGGTCAGGCGCGTAGTACGCGCCCTCACCGAGCAGAGTGTGGCAATTGGTGCAGTTCTTGTCGTGCCACACGCCTTTGCCAGCGATGACCTCGGCGGTCAGCTGATCGGCATTGGTGAGTTTGGCGAACTGCCGATGACTGTCGAGCGTCAAAGCCAGGAAAATCAGCGCAAATAGCAGCGTCGATCCGAGAAAGAAGAAACGCGCTTGTCGTTTGGTCATCCCGACTCCGGTTCACACGGAAATCTGAGCGTAGTTCTCGACCACCATCGCGCCGCCGTAGAAAACCGCCGCCAGCAAGAGCAGCGCTACGAGTGCACAGCAAGCGCGCGCGATGCGAGTGCCGCTTAGATTGCGCAGCGACTCGCCTGGGGTACCCGAGTCTTCGGTCCCTGTCATCGTCACAGCGTATCATCGTGAACTTCGCAGGAGCAAACCGTCAGTCGATGACGCGCATGCAACACCACGGCGAAGCAATTGCGCGCCCGCGCAGATTTTGCGCCCGCGCACTTCTGCAACAACACTCCGAGCAGCGCGCTTCTGTGGAACGCCATCGCAGGGACGAGAAGAGTGAGCGCACGAACCGACGCCGAAGATCCGCTTCACTCCTCGGGGCACGCACATTGCAAAGCGGCGGGCATGTCTAACTTGGCACCGACTGTAGCCGTGATTGGCGGCGGAATTACTGGCCTTTCGGCGGCGTACTACTTGCGTCAGCTGCAGCCCAGCGCGCGCATCACGCTTTTCGAAGGTGGCTCACGGCTCGGCGGCAACATTCGCACCGAGTTGCGTCAGGACTTCTTGGTCGACGCCGGACCGGATTCTTTCATCGCCGGGAAGCCGGCTGCGATGGATCTATGCCGAGAGCTAGGCCTTTCAGGCGAGTTGATCCGACCGCGGCCGGGCGCCCGTGGGGTTTACGTGGCTCGTGACGGGCAGCTTCAGGCCGTTCCGGAGGGGCTCGTGATGGGCGTGCCCACGCGCCTCGGGCCGCTGCTCCGTTCGGGGTTTCTGACTTTGTCGGGCAAGCTGCGCATGCTCGCAGAAGCCTTCATTCCGCGTGGCTTTGGTCGCGACTCGGCCGACCTCGGCGATGAATCGATCGCGGCCTTCATGACTCGACGCTTCGGGAAGGAGGCGGCGCGGCGCTTCGTCGCGCCCTTGCTGGCGGGGATTTACGCGGGTGACGCTGACCGGCTCAGCATGGACGCGACCTTTCCGCTGCTTTCCGCGCTCGAGCAGCAACACGGAAGCGTCACTTGGGGTCTGCTCTTGGCTCAGTTGGCGCGCGTCAAGGGTGGCTCGAGCGGCACTCGCTTCGCCCGTGCCAAGGCCGCGCTGCACTGGCTCAAGGCGGTGCCCGGTGAGGGCCAAGAGAGCCCGTTCGTCTCGCTGCGGGGCGGCATGGGCACGCTGATCTCGACGCTTGCGAGCCGCCTAGGCGAGACGCAAGTGCTGCTTGGACAGAAGGTCGACTCGCTTCAGCGCGCTGGCGATGGCTGGTCGGTGTTCGCCGGGGGCAACCGGCTCGACGTCGACGCCGTGGTGCTCGCTCCGCAGGCGCACGTGGCGGCAAACCTGCTTTCTCCCGGCTTTCTCAGCGAAGAGTTGCGGGCAATCCGCTACGCGTCGACGGCGACGGTCTTCTTGGGCTTCGATCAGCGAAGCTTGGCGCGGCCGCTCACTGGCGCTGGCTTCATCGTGCCTCCGGGGGAAGGCAGCGTCTTGGCAGGCACGTGGATCACCAGCAAATGGGCAGGTCGAGCTCCGGACGGCTCGGTCCTCGTGCGCGCGTTTTTGGGCGGCGCCCGAGCGGAGAGGGACGTCACCCTGCAGGACGACGAGTCGCTCGTCGCGCAGTCCCTGTCGGAGTTGGAGCGCCTCGCGGGCCGACTCGGCTCGCCGCGCTTCACCAGCGTGCATCGACATATCGCGTCGAACCCTCAGCCGTCGCTCGGTCATCGGGCGCGCATGGCGCGCATCGATGCGGAGCTGAAGGCGCTTCCCGGCCTGCAACTGGCGGGTGCCGCCTACGATGGTGTCAGCATTCCCGACTGCATTCGCCAGGCACGCGCCGCTGCGGAGCGGATCGCCAGCGCCGCATGACGGGCGTCATCTCGCCGTAAGTCGGCGCGCGCTAGCGTCGCCTCATGGGTCACAGCTTCCGACGTTGGGTCTTCTTCTTGGGCGTGTGGCTCTGTGGATGCTCCGTGGGCGGCTCCAACGTGGACAAACGCGGCACGAGCGGCGCGAGCGGCGCAAACGGAGTGGCCACTGACGGGAGCGGCGGAGGTGGCTTCAGGGTCGCCCCGGGAGTTCGCGGAAGCTGCGACGGCGGTTCGACGGTGACGATCAAGTCTCTCGAACCGGGGTTACACACGCAGGGCGTCAGCGGTGGCGACGACTGCGCCCAGGTGATCGATTGGTCCGACGGCGCGGATGCGGGCACGCCCGAAGTGCCAGAACCGCCCCCGCACGAAACCTACGAATGTCCGGAAAATCAGCTGCGGGTGCACATTCGAGAGATGTGGTCGAGCCTGGCCTCGCCCTCGCTGAATCAATTCGAGAGTCGACCGTTGGCCGTGGTCATCGTCGATCCGAATTGGAACGAATACGCCGCACGGCCCGAAAGTGCTGGCTGTGATTGGTATGCGGCCTGTGTGCCGACCAGCGTTCTGTCGTCATTTCACCTGAAGGCGATTGGACCGGATGCTTGTGCGCCCGGAAATTCCTCGGGCGGCTTCGACGCCTCGTCATTGAGCGGTGGCAGCGACATCTGGATCGACTATGCGGGCTCGAACCTGGCGGCCGACTACGCTAGCTATCCGAACGTACCGGTTGGCGAACGGCAATTCCAAGTGGTCGGCGACGCGAACTCAATCAGCGCGCCGCTGTGCGCTGCGGGTGCTCCGGACACCACCATCCCCGAGGGTTACACCAAGCTGCACCTGCGTTGGATGTGGGGGGATCCGGAGAAGACGGGATTTTCGGGCACCGCGTGCGGTGCGAGCAAGCTCGGCGTCGAGTCGCCACCGTACCCCACGAGTCTCGTGGTCGCCCGTGACGGCTGCAACGCCGGTGCGGCATTGCTCGAGTTTCAAAATAGCGATTGCCCTTGGTATTCAGTGCTGATTCCCAATGGCGCCTGGGCCGGAAGCATCACGGTCCGCTATCCGGACAACAGCGCGCAGCTCTATTCGCCGGCGTTGAAGCTGCCGCAACCGCGCACGCAAAATGAGTATTGGCTCGCGTACAACGGTGCCCCCGACGACCATGCCAGCTACGGCAGCGCGTGCAGCAACTGGTCGCAGCGCGCGAATGTCTATTACTTCTATACGAAGAACCCGGGACCCGGTTATGCGGGCTGTGGCTCGGACTCCGACGTGCGCACGGACCCGTGCAATCCTCCGGTCCCCGACGGTTTCTCGACCGTGCATTTTCGTTATATCTGGGCCGGCCAGAAGACGTTCACCTTCTTCCCGAAGCCTGCGCTGATGCCGCGCTGGATGGTCTTGGAGGTCAACGGCGGCGGCGGAAACAAGGACATCATCTGCTTTCGTGAGACGGATCGGCCCTGGTTCAATTGCCCCGTGCCGAACGCCGAGTTCTTTGCGGGTGCCACCTGGCGCGCCGTGGACAAGGCGCACACTCCCGAATGGAACACGGTCATGCCCCGGACGGATTTTCCGGCCAAGGCGGGCGAATATTGGCTGCGCTGGGACTACGGAAAACCCGATATCCCGAGTACGGGCCGTTTCAAGTTCTTCGACTATTACCCGGACGCGACCAACGGCGACTGGTCGGCCACCGGCAATTGGGCGGACAAGGCCTGCGCGCCCAAACCCCCTGAAACGGTTTCACCCATCGGCTTCGGCGGCTGGTTTCCCTATCAGCGCACGGGCTACGCTTACCCGTTCGGGGCCTCGCTCGCTCACACCTATCCCGAGCGTGGCAAGGTGCAGGATTTACTCAATGCCTTTACCTACGAGCGTTACCTGCTGTGGAAGGAACACTACGTCACTCACGACAGTCTGACCTGCGGAGCCGGCACGGCACGCGTGCGCACCGACCCCCCGGAGACCGTCAGCGAAGGTCAGGGCTATGGGATCGCGATCTCCGCTGCCATGGGCGACAAGGTGCTCTTCGATCAGCTGTGGAATTTCGTGCGCCACTTTCTATCTCAGAGCAAGAAGAAGTACTGCGGCGGGCTGATGGGCTGGATGTGGGATTCAGCGACTGCATGTCGAGCGCTCGACGCGCCGTGCGACCCCGATACAGGGAGCTGTGGCGGCAACACGGACAGCGCGTTCGATGGCGACGTGGACATCGGTATCGGGCTCGTGTACGCCGCGCGCCAGTGGCCCGAGTACACCGACGCCGCGCTGAATTGGCTGCTCAAGATGGAGTGTGAGATCAACACCTCGAACGGGCAGTGGAACTACCCGACTCCAGGTGACACTTGGGACAAGTCCTGCGACAAGTATCCAAACGAGCCATGTCATTACCAGGCGGGTCAGAACGGCTCGGTCAATCTGTCGTACTACCCACCAGGGTACTTTCGCGTGTTCGGTGACTTTCTGGCCGCTTCACTCGGTCCGACCTACTCGGACAGCCAAAAGCAAGCGCATCGTCAACTCTGGTACAAGACCGCACAGACGACCTACGAGCTCGTCGAGCGTTGCTACGACGCGAGCGGCGTGCAAGCCGGCCTGGTCACCGACTGGGGGCACTACGCGACGCCGTGCGACGCCAATACGGACAACTACAACTGGTCCCGGGCGCTGTGGCGCATCGGCGTCGACGCGGCGTGGTTCGGCAATCGCACGGATTTGCCGGAAAACGCCGCTGGCTCGTCGCGCCACTACGCCGGCAAGTCGAGCATCCAGGCCAAGGTCGACGCCATTCAGCGCTTCTACGCCAACTTTCACCTGGCCAATCCGCCCGAGCCGAACGCCAACCGCTTCTCCACGATCTGCCAGGAGTTGACCCCAGCGGGCACCGTCACCGGCTGCGATCCGGGCATCGGACACAACTCATACTTCGTGAATACGGCGATGAGCGCATTCGTGAGCGTCTTCGATGACTCGGGAAACACGACGCCTGCAATCCGGCGCGAAGCATTGGAAGAAGCGGTGTCGACGACCGTACAGAACGACCGCTACTACCAAGAGTCGCTCGGCGTTTACACGATGTTATTTCTGAGCGGAAACTTTCCGAACCCCATGCAAGTGCCATGAACACGGACGAGCACGACCTGACGAGTTCAGCTCGACTCTCGGACGTCGGGGCAACGCATTTCGAGTCTTTGCGCGCGTTGCACCGCACGCTGGACGCGGTCTTCACGCTGCACCAAGAGCTGCTCGTGGTTTTGGAGATGGGGCTCGCGGCGGACGTCTTCGACACGCATCTGCTCTTGCTTCGACTGCACATGAAGCACGAAGAAGACTGGCTATTGCCGGCGTATCGCGCGCTCGGAGCCTGGCCGCGTTTCCCCGAGGTCTTGTACCTTGGGCAGCATCGAAAGTTACTTGCCCAACTTGAGCGGGTACGCTCTCGACTGAGCCAATCCCGCTTGGCTCGTCCTTCGACTCCTCGGGCCGCGGTCGCGATTCTGGAACTCGAGACGACCTACAAACACCTCTCGGAACATCACGATCAAGCCGAAGCACAAGGCTTGTTCAAGGCACTCGACGCGGGCATACCGGTGAGTGAGCGCTACTGGCTCGTTCAACGCTGTTCCGACGAGTTTCTGCTGGCGTTGAATAGCGGGCTTCCGCTGTTGCGCCGAGCGCGACAACGGGTCTCGGAGCGAACGCGGGGCTAGCCGGTCGTCGACGCGCGTCTGCCTATGATTGCCACGCGTGCGCTCAGAGTTCGGCCGCCACCGGTAGGCGCGCCAGAAGTGGACCCGACTCGAGCGCGAGCCGTTCCGCGAGTCGCAGCACCGCGTCGGCGGCGGCTCGGAATTCCTCGGGAGGGGATGGGTCGAGCTGCTCGCTCTTTGCCACGACCGCAAGCGCAGACTCCTCGGAAAGTCCCACCGCAGCGGCGGGGAATAGGGCGTTGTCCTCGGTCGCGATGTGATTCCAGAGCAGCTCGATGTACTGCGTCGCAGCGGAAAGCATTCCGTCCAAGTGAGTTGCCCTCGACTCGGGATCGGACCGCACCCACTCGCGCATGACCTGGACGAGCTCCCGGCCACGCTGGTGTTGGCGAACCATGCAGCCGATTGGTCCGTTGGGGTTGAAACCGCTTGAAAGGAGCGCCTCGAACAGCGCCCCTTCCTCCTTGATGTGGTGTCGCCCGTCTACGTAGTGTTCGACGAAGTCGACGATCAGCGCAAAGAATTCGTGGCTGGGCGCGGAGCCACCCTGGACTCGGACGACGACTTCAGCCATCGCGGCCAGCACTCGGTCGATCTGTCGGTGCTCGAAGCCGAGGCGAGCGAGCGCAGAAAATGAGCCTTGCTCTGCTAGCATTCACGGGACTCTACTCGTGCGCTGCGCGCGCTGACTAGCTGCTGTCGACGGAGTCATGACGAACGTCATGAGAGCATGTTTGTCGAAAGACGCGCTCGAGCGCTGCGCCGCGTGCGCTGCGGCATGACAGTTGATGGACGTCATTGCGAAATCGAGACCGCGCGAGCAATGCCACGTGGCTCTCATGTCCTTCCACGTCACGCGCTTTGCCCGCTCCGCGGCTACGTACGAATCGCAAGCCCGGATCCAACATCTGCTTGCGGAGCGGCTCTTGGCCTTGTGGGACAAGCCGAGCGAGCCATCGGCCATCCTGGAGCTCGGCTGCGGCACGGGGCTGTTGACGCGCAGATTGCTGCGGAGATTCCCAGGGGCTCATGTGTTGGCTACGGACGGAGCCTGGCAAATGCTCGCGCAGGCTCGACTGCTGTGCGCCGGCAAAGGCGGTGAAAAGCTGTCCTTCGCGCTGCAAGACGCCGAGGGCGGCGCTCCGGCGGAGCCAGAATTGTGGAGTCGGGCGCCCTATGGGCTCGTCACCTCCAGCGCCTTGGTGCAGTGGTTCCCGGACATCGAGCGACACCTCCGCTTCGTCGCCGGTCTGGTGGGGCCCGAGGGTTTCTATTTGGTCTCGAGCTTCACTGACTCCAACTTCCCGGAGCTGAACGCACTGCTCGCGTCCCCGCCGTTTTGCTATCGTAACTTTCCGGGGCTCGTCGCCGAGAAGCTGGACGAGAGCGCGCGTCGAGCTGGTTTTACACTGCAAGCATTCCAAGAGACCGAGGATAGAGAGGTCCTGCCCACGCCGCGCATGGTTTTGAAGCGCATTCAAAGCTTGGGCGCGTCACGCAACCCGCGCGACGGTGGGCGCCTGACGAAGGCGACTCTCGAAGGGTTGCTCGATTCCTATGCCGATCACTACGGTGAACGGGGAGGAGTGCGACTCACTTGGAAGTCGTGCGTTGCGCTCTTGCGGCGCAGCTCATCTGGCTGCGCCGGGTGAGGGACGGTCGTTCGGCCTTTGGCGGCGAATCAGCAATGCTCAGAGGCCGCTGAGCGGGCGCTGCTGGCATCGTCGCTGGTCGCGCCTGCCATGCCGCTCACGGCTCGGAGCACGGAAATGTCGTACAATACGAAGCCGTGGTCGGTGGTGGCCAGTACGCCCGCGTGTTCCCAACGGGACATCGTTCGGATGGCGGTTTCGAACGCAGTCGAGACGAATTCCGCGAGCTCCCGTCGCGAAAGGGCCACTGGGATGAACGAGGTGCCGTCGGCGAGCTCGTCGCCGAATTCGTCATGAAGCTTGAGCAAGGCCGTCGCCAGGCGAGCATCGACCGCGCCGGCGCTGAGGATGTCGATCTTGTCGTGCAGGATCGCGAGCTTTCGGTGGACGCTGCAGGCGATCGATACGCCCAACTCGGGGCATTTGGCCAGGGACTCCAGCAGCAACTCGCGCGGAATGCTCACGATGCTCGCGGTATCGGTCGCGACGACTGCACTCGCCGGATACGGGGTTCCCTTCAGCACCATCACATCCCCGATGGACTCCGGCGGGCCAAACAAGCCGCACAGGCTGACACGGCCGTTGCCGCCGACTCGCAGGATCTTGATCAAGCCATTGCGGATGACCGTCAAAGCTTGTGCCTGATCTCCTGCTTGCCACAGCACCGCCCCGCGCTGAACGCTGCGTTGGCTGGCAAACGACGCCATGCGCGTGAGCCCCGCGAGATCGATGCCGGCGAGCGATGGGGTACGCTGTAGAACGTGGATCAAGCTCATGGTCACAGCTGCTGCAAAATGCATACCCCCGACATGACGAGTATCATCGGCCTTCGTGTTGGCTGTCATGCACGAGGAATCGCCGGAATCCGCGCAATTTCGGCCACGCTCAGGCGCTCGCAGACGCAGGTTTTTCGGGCAGCGCAAGGTTTGCGCGCCGCCGCCGATCACGCACTCCGCCGCATGCCTCACATTGAGCCGGTCCGCCGCGAGCGCAACGCGTTCACGGGTAAAGCTGCGTGCGGCAGTGCGGCCAATCAGTCAGGATACGGAACCACGAAATTGATCATGGCGACGAAGTGCAGTGCGCTTCCGACCAAGACGAAACCATGCCAAATGGCGTGGTGGTAGCGAACCCGTCGCAGCACGTAGAACGGCACACCGAGCGTATAGAAGACGCCACCGGTCAGCAGCAGGAGCAACGCGCGATCGCCGAGTGCACGCATCAGTTCGGGCAGCGTGAACGCGACCGCCCAGCCCAATGCAAGGTAGAGCAACACGGGCCCACCGCGCCGCGGGCTTCGCCGCAAAAGCACGCGATACAACCCAAACAGTGACAACGCCCACACCAGCGCCAGCAGCAGATAGCCTCGAGCGCTGTGCAGGACAGTCAAGGCGAGGGGCGTGTAGGTGCCACTGATCAGGAGAAAGATCGCACAGTGATCGAGCACGTGGAAGGCGTGTTTGGTGCGAGGCCTGGCGAACGGCGTCGCGTGGTAGGCCGTTGACGCCGCGTACATCAGTATCAGCGCGGCGCCGTAAATGGCGCACCCGATCAGCGTGGTTGGGCCGCGTCGTGCAGCGAGCAGCACCAGCAGCGCAACCGCCGGAATCGCGCAAGCAGCACCCAGTGCGTGCGAGAGGTAGTGCGCGCGTTCCTCGGCGTCGGAGAAGTGCGCCCTGTCGCTTCGAGCCGTTTGATCACATCGAGTCACGATGTCCGATACTAGTACGCCGCCGCTGCGAGTCCCGTCACGTTGTCGTCAGTCTGCTCGCGCTTGCCATGACAATTGTCATGACTGGCGCGATAGATGCAAAGCAACGATTCGAACTCGAACTCGCCGCGGTGTGAATGCAACGATTGCGACGCAATCGTGTCGTCGGGGTCGCGCTCGAGCGGCGAAAACGCGCAGCTGCGGCGCAGATTTTTCGCGAGTGAGGCGCCGGGATTGCGCGCAGCTCGCAGCGTCGTGGTTCGAATTGGGAATCATGATCGGCGCCGCTCGATACGGAGCCAATTGCGCGCTCCGGTGTGGTGAGGCGCGAGCGGGCACGTGGCTTGCTTTGACACGGCTCAACCAAGTTCGAACTGGAGAAGTCTCGGATCATGATGCTCATCAACGTTCGCGCAGTGTGTTTCGTCGTCCTCACTGCGTCCTCGATCGTCAGCTGTCAGAAGAAACCCTCGGTAGAGCAAACGCCCAGCAGCGAGACGCAAGCGGAGCAGGCGGCGCCGGCAGCAGCAGCAGAAAGCGACTCTGCTCTAGCGGCCGCGACCGCGAAGACCACGTTCAATGCCAAGTGCGTCGTGTGTCACGGCAGCGTCGGGCTCGGTGATGGTCCAGGTGCAGCTGCCCTGACGCCCAAGCCGCGCGCGTTCTCCGATGCCTCGTGGCAAGGCGCCGTTACGGATGAGCAGATCGCCAAGGCCATCATCGAGGGCGGAGCGGCCGTCGGCAAGAGCCCGAACATGCCCCCCAATCCGGAACTCGCCGACAAACCCGAGGTGGTGAAAGAGCTGGTGAGCATCGTCAGGACTTTCAGAAAAGGATAGTTGACACCTCCCGCGCGTCTCGGGGCGCGAGACGCGAAGCCGTTCATGGTCTCGAAGTCCGCGCCTATGGCAGGCGTGCTTCATATCGGATGTCGAAGTTTTCCGGAGAGAATCTTGCTGGAGAGCTCGAGGCACCACGTTGCCTGGGCTCTCACTGGATGGAGATGAAAGATGAGAATTTTCAGGCGAGCATTGGCCCTGGGCGTGATGGCAACACTGGTTGGAGTGGCCGGATT
>Ga0247783_1000317_pt1 | contig 14637 bp, 11 predicted proteins | sample UWRJL064202C5_FD_179911 | JGI IMG/M metagenome (GOLD analysis project Ga0247783, IMG submission 179911) | Plant litter microbial communities from Arlington Agricultural Research Station in Wisconsin, United States - UWRJ-L064-202C-5 | ecosystem: Environmental > Terrestrial > Plant litter >...
GGTCAGGCGTGGCTCAGCGGCGATCTGTGCACCGCCAGCGAGCACGTGGCTTCTACGCTCGTCCGCGAGCACGCGAGCCGCTTGCTCCGCCAAATACCAGCCGAGGCAGGGGCAGAGCTGCTGCTGGTGTCTACGCCTGCCGCGGAACTTCACGAGCTTGGCGCGCTGCTCGCCGCTGCCATCGCCAAGATTCACGGTTACGACGTGCTCTATCTCGGCCCCAACTTGCCGGCGACGGAAATTGCGCGGGCGGCGCGGGTTGCGCGCGCCGATCTCGTTGCCGTCTCGATCGTCGCGCTGGAACTGGAGGCGGCCGCCGCCGAAGTGCGGGCACTGGTGGCAGCGCTGCCGCGCGGTGTGGACCTGCTGCTCGGGGGCGCGCAGGCTGGAGCGGTCAGTGTGATTGCTCGATGCGACGTCATGGCGCTGGGTTCGCTGGAGGATCTCGAGCGCTACCTCGTGGAACGTCGCCGCCGTACCGCGCGCCAGGTGCGGCGCGGTGCTTGACCGAGGCTCGCTCGGCTACATGCGCTCGACGTGCGGAATTCCGGTTTCGTCCACGCGGATGTACGGCCGCCCGTGCCGAGAGTAGCCGAACGAACCTGAATTCGCGTAACCAGACACTTCATCGACGTGATGGGTGTGGCCGAAGATCACGGTCTCGGCGGCGGTCAGCTCGCGCACGCGTGCGGCGGCAGCGCGCAGGCGCTCCACCGGAAGATCTTCGTAGCGGTTGCCTGTCCGCTGTACCGACTGAATCAAATACAGTCCGGCGAGCAAGCCCGCGATGCCTGCAGCGCGGCTCTTCCAGGCTAGGTACGCGGCGCCGCTCAAGAGCAAGCCCGAGCTGGAAAATACTCGGTCGAAATACAGGCGCATGAACGTCTTCCGAAAATCGCGGTGTGTCGGCACTGCGCCGCCACTCAGCAGCGTCCGCAAGACTTCCGGATCGAGCTGGACCAAGCGCGCAAACTCCGCGAGGGCGGCTGCGCCCGCGCTGTGCTCGGCATCGAAGCGGTCCGCGCGGCGAGTCTCCAGGCATAGCTTCCCGGCCACGCGGAACCATGCGGCGATGATCAGCGGCGTGCGCGCACCATACACGCGGAAGGCCTTGGTGATGCCGGCCAGCGGCGTGGTGTCGTGCGCGTGCAAAAAGTGATGGGCAGCGCTTGGCCGCACGAACCGGCGCGTGATCGCGATGCCGAGCGGTTCGGTCTCGGGGGTCCACTCGGCGAGTGGGTGAGCCGGCGCGTTGTCGGGATCGTAGAAGTGCCCATGTTCGACGTGCACGCTGCCCCGGCGCACGAACCAAGGTGCGATCTCCAGCGGGGCGCTTGGGGCCAGTTCCAGCCTGTGCAAGAGCGCGTCACGGATCTCCATCGAGATCAAGCCAGCGTCGTGATTTCCGGCCAATAGCGTGAGCGGCGTTCCCCCCGCCAGCTGTGCGCGAAACGCGCTAGCCAGTTCGGGATGCGCCGAAACGAGGGACAGCACCGCATCGACTGCCGAGCGGCCGGGCGCTTCCCAAGATAGGTTGAACACGTCCCCTGCCAATATGAATTCGTGACCCGGATTGGCGTACATCAGCCGCGCGAGATCGCGCACGGTGGCGGCCGAGGAATCCGCCGACAAGTGCAAATCACTGGTAACGATGAAGGGCTTCATTGACCGAGCGCGGACACGGCAAGCGAGGCAATCACGCCCAGCCTAGCATCGTCTCGAGCGCGGCCCGAGCGCTTAGCGAAAGCCAGCTGAGCGCAGCCAACAAAGCCACAATCGCGCTGAGATTCAGCAATCTGCCGAGCCTCCGAGCCTCAAAAGGCTCTTGGTCGCGGCAAGGGGACGTGTGTATGCTCGTGGGCATCATGTCTAAGGCTTTGGATCGCATAACCCTCGAGACCGAAAAGCTCGTAGGCAAAGCCGTCAACCGTGTCTGGCCGTTGTATCAGAAGTACAACGAGCGTTTCCCGGGGGGACGCTTGCAACCCAAGTGGGCGCCAGCGCCGCTCTTGCGGAAGAAGGAGCGGACTGCTCCCCAGCTCGGCTGGCCGCGCCGCACTGACTCGCTTTGCCCCCGTTGCGTGAAAGAAGTGCGTGACGCGGTGCTCTCCGGCGCGGAGGATCTGCGCGAGTTCGTGGAGGGCAATCCGGGAGAAATCAAGGCCGACATCGTCGAGCGTGATGGCCAGGTCGTGATGCTGAAGACCTGCCCCAAGCATGGCGAGTTCGTGGACGTGATCAGCGTCGATCCAGCGTTCATGGCGCGCATCGAGGGCCTATTTCCGGGCCGTGATTTCGAAGCACCGAAGACCAAGCTGCGCAACCACGGCAGCTCGACCATCAAGTACGGCCGCGGTTCGGTGCTCACCGTCGATCTGACCAACCGCTGCAACATGATGTGCGACCCCTGCTTCATGGACGCCAACCAGGTCGGCTTCGTGCACGAGCTGGAATGGACCGACATCAAGCAGATCTTGGACGACAGCTTGAACATCAAGCCGCGGCGCCAGCTGAGCGTGCAATTCTCCGGCGGCGAACCCACGCTCAGCCCGTACTTCTTGGAGTCCATCAAGTACGCCCGAGATGTCGGCTATTTCTGCGTCCAGTGCGCCAGCAATGGCGTCATGTTCGCCCAGGATCTGGAATTTTGCCACGCCGCGAAGCGCGCGGGCCTCAGGCTTTGCTACCTGCAATTCGACGGCGTCACCAACGAGGCCAACAGTCACCGCAAGGTCGGCAACCTGTTCGACGTCAAGCTGCGCGCGATCGAGAATCTGGCCCTGGCGGGCATCGACGTCGTGCTGGTGGTCACGGTCGTGAACGGCATCAACAACGAGCAGGTCGGGCCAATCGTCGAGTTCGCGATCGACAATGCCGACAAGGTGACGGTCGTCTCGTTCCAGCCCGTGAGCTTCACTGGCCGCGATGAGGACGTCGATGATGCACGCCGAAAGCGCGAGCGCTACACGCTCAGCCATTTGGTGCATGATCTGCACGATCAGCTGGGCGTCACCGAGCCGATGCGGGATTGGTTCCCGCTCTCGGCCATGAACCCCTTCAGTGACGTGGTCGATTTGCTGCTCGGTCAAAGCGCAGAGTTCGGCGCGCTCAAGTGCGGCTGCCATCCGAACTGCGGTATCGGCACGGCGTTGCTCGTGAACAAGCGCACGAAGCAAATGGTGCCCGTGTCTCAGTTCCTCGACCTAGACCAGGTGCTGCTCGACCTGCAGGGCATCGCCGATGCCGGCCAGACGAAGGCGCAAACCATCACCGGCATTGCGCTCTCGCTGCTGAGGAACTTCAAGCCCGAGAAGGCGCCCGCCGGCTACAGCTTCACCGAGTTCGCTCGCCAGTTCTTGAGCCAGATTGGCGCGAGTGGCTCGAAGGTGGGCGAGAGCGAAGGCGACGCGCACAAGTTCGAGTGGCGCTTCCTGTTCGTCGCCGGCATGTGGTTCCAAGATCTGTTCAACTACGACTTCCGGCGCACCGAGATGTGCATCATCCCGTACGGCACGCAGATGGGGGAAATCTCGTTCTGCGCCTACAACACCGGCGTCGGCTTCCGGCAGATCATCGAAAAGATGAAGCGAACCGCGACCATCGCGGAGTGGTACAAGACGCGCGGTCGGCACCCCGTGTACGCCAAGAACCAGCACTTGCCGTTGCCCGAGGGGCCGCTTTCGGTGGTTACGCGCGAGCCAAGCCCGGCGAATGCTCCCGGTCCGACGTCGCCTTTTGCTGACGGCCGAAAACGCCTGCGTCTGGTCTCGTAGTCAGTTCTTCGGTTTCGAACGCCGCGCTGCGATCCGCGAACCGCGACTAGGGGCACGCTGTGCCCCTAGGTTTTCGCGGTAGCGTGCGCTTTTTCGTGATTGAGTTGGGCGTTGCGTTAATCACCCTCGGGGGTGACGCAATGAAAATGCCCATAGTCATGGCCCGCGCCGAATCAGTACTGTTCAAGCTGGAAGGAAGAGCCAACCCGCAACCTTGGGTCGATGTCGACTTCGCACGCGCGAAGCTCGATCCGATCGATGCGTCGGCGTGTCCCGAGTCGAATGGCTCGTGGCTCGTCGTATCTTGGTTCGTCAGGAAATCGCATGAATTCGAGCGTAGAAGAGGCAGCTGGGCCAGCGTTGGCTGACGATCGTGCTGCGATCGATGCGCTAATCAAGGCGCTATATGCGGTGATCTCGTTCGACGAAGGAGGTGAGCCTGATTGGCTGCGTATGGGGGAGCTGTTCTCGCCGCACGCGCGCATCACGCGTATCACCCCCGAGGGGACCGATTACCTCGATGTCGGCGGTTTCCAAGAGCTGGCCAAAGAGTCGTTCGAGCACGGCGTCTACACGCGCTTCTTCGAGATCGAGGTACTACGCGACGAGCGCCGTTTCGGTGGACTCGCTCACGTGCTGAGCGCTTACGAAACGCGGCACAGCCCCAGCGCGCTCGAACCATTCGCTCGCGGCGTGAACTCTCTGCAGCTGATTCGCGAGGACGAAGTCTGGAAGGTACTCAGCCTGTTCTGGGACGAGGAGCGCGTGGATAACCCGCTCGAGCTCCGGACCCTGTTCGCTAGTGGAGAAAAACATGCCCAAATTGAGCCGTGAGCGCAAGAACAAGACGGTCAATCGCATGCTCGAGGAAGCGCGGCGGCAAGGCTTGATTTTCAATCGCGCAGAATCTGCTGGCGGACCCAAATGCACGATTGGGGGCAGGGTGCTCAGTAACTTCGGTTCCTGCAGCTACATGGCGTTGGAGGTTCATCCGGCGTTGCGAGCAGGAGCCGCCGCGGCGCTCGAGGCGTACGGCACGCAGTTTCACTTTTCTCGTGCTTACCTGGAAGCTCCGCTCTACGGCGAGTTGGAGGAAGCGCTCGAGACGATCACGGGGCGCCCTACGCTGGTGGCGGCATCGACCACGTTGGCCCATTTGGCTGCGTTGCCGGTGCTGATCAACGACGACGACGTGGTGCTGATTGACCAGTTCGCACACGCCAGCTTGCACATGGCCACCGAGCTACTCAAGGGCACGCTGGTGGAACGCGTCCGTCACAACCGCATGGATTTCTTGGAGGACAAGATCAAGGCGCACACGCGCGCGGGTCGGGCCATCTGGTACATCTGTGATGGCCTGTATTCCATGCTCGGCGACTTCGCGCCCTTCGACGTGCTCGGAGAGCTCCTGGACCGCTATCCGCAGCTCAACCTGTATATCGACGACGCGCACGCGGTGAGCTGGACTGGCAAATACGGGCGGGGCATCGCGCTGACCCAGCTCGGCCACTCGGAGCGAGTCGTCGTGGCGCTCTCTCTCAATAAGGCATTCTCCGGCGCTGGGGGTGCGCTCGCCTTGCCGAGCGCGGCTCTGCTCCGCCGGATCCGACATTGCGGCGGAACCATGGTGTTCTCGGGCCCGATTCAACCGCCGATGCTGGGAGCCTCCGTCGCGTCCGCGAAGCTCCATTTGGCGCCTGGCTTCGAGACGCTCCAGGCCGAGCTCTATCAGCGCGTCCGGGCAGCGCGGGAGGCGATCACTCGCTATGGCCTGCGAGTTGCGACTGAGGATTGGAGTCCGATCTGCATGGTCCAATTCGATTCTGCCGAAAGTGCGCGGCGCGCCGTCGGTGAGATTATGGCCCGGGGTTACTACTGTTGCTACAGCTCCTTCCCGGCCGTGCCAATCGACCGCCCGAGTCTCCGCTTCACGTTGAGCCGCCACAATGACGTTGCCGAGGTGGCGCGCTTCGTCGAAACCCTCGCTGAAGTGGTTGCGCCACGCTTCGAGGCGAGCCGAGTAGCAGCCGCGCTCTGAGCTCACCCTACGTGTCGCGGCGGTCCACGGGGCCGTCGAATGGCGGTCGTTGCATCTCGCCGAAGCCGCACACGCGCGCGCCGGGTAAGGCCCGTCGAAAGGCATCGCGTACCGCGGGTGCGCCGGCAACCGCGCAGCTCGTGAGCAGCGGGCGATACGGGAGCAAGGTTGCGAGCGCGTCCGAACAGCTCAAGACGTGCATATTTCTGCCCGTGGGCGGCAAGAGCCAGCTTCCAGCGTTGCTTCGGGTCACGTAACCCAGGCCGGCCTCGAAGACCTCACCCGTGAACTGCGCGGTGTCGCGAAACTTGGCGATCTCGCTCAGTTCCGCGACGGTGAGCGTGCCGCGCGGGACGAGCTTTTCGAGCGTTTCGAGCTGGCCCGCGAGCTCGCGGGCCAGCTCGTCGGCGACTGCCGGCGCTGCGTTCACGAGCAAGACGCGCGGACTGAGGCAGCCGCGTTGGTCGAACAGCGCAATATCCTCGGCCAACGCGGCGAGCAGCGCGCTCAGCTCGGAATCGGAGTGCGAGCCATCCAGCACCGCCACGCCAAAGCCCGAGCCGTGCGCGTGCAAGGCGACCCCGGCCGGCAGCGCGACGGCGACTTCGTCCATGGTCTCGTCGCTTCCGTACGCCCACAGCCGATCGCCCGAGCGTGGAGACAACTCAGGCACGAGCTGAAACGAGCCTGGGGCACCCGCCAAGAGCAACTCCGCCATCTCCGGTTCGCGGCGCGACGCGCGAACGCGCACCTGCTCCGATGCCGAAAGAGCGATGGCGATCGCGCGGTGCGCGGCCACGAAGACGTTCGCGGACAACAGCACGTGGGCGACTTGTGCGCTCGGCGTCGAGCGGATTAGCTGGGCAATTTCCCGCTCATCCGGCGCCGTTTCGAGACAGCGGTGCAGAGCGAAGTCGACGCCCTGGGCAGAAAGCCCGCTAGATGCCGCGAGCCGCTCGCGCGCGAGCTTTCCACGTTCGGTCGAAGCGTCGGCCAGGGAGCGCGCGGATTCGAACAGAGGCTCGAGCCGAGCTCTGCGGGTTTCGAATTCGAAGTCGCTCATCGCCCACCACCCTGATGACCTACGTGGGACATGAATTCTTCGATCGCCAAAGAGCAGCCTCGTGGCGGCGCGCCTGCGGCTCGTCCGAGGAGGACGATACCGCCTTCGACTCGACGCACGCGGTCTTGGGTCTGGATGGCGACGGCGGAGTCGACGTTCCCGAGATCGATGATGCGTGCAATGCCGATTTCTCCGCTGGGCACCGGCTCGAGCGTCGTCGGATCGACTGGTACGACGCGCAGCCAGGGCGGCTCGGCGTACACCCCGGGAGCGCCTCGACGTTCTCGCTCGAGCGCGGAGCCGGGCACGGTGGCTTCGTACAATTGACTGGTCAGCTCGGTCATCCCGTACTCGCTGACGATTTGCGGCTCACTGATCAGGAAGCTGCGTGCCACTTGGGCGCGCAGCTCAGCGGGTTCGAGCTCCCTGCTTTTGCCCTTGAAACCGCCAGTCTGCATGACCACCGCTCCAGCCGGAAGCGGTAGCGTCCGCCCTTCGAGCGCATCCAGAACGCCGACCAAGGCGAAGGACGTGGCGAGCACGAGCAGCGTCTCGCCGCGTGTTTGGGCGTGCGCGGCAGCCCGCTCGAGCCCAGCCAGGTCCACGCCTCGATCATCGATCAACCAACGCTCCGCGGTTCGTACTTCGAGCGGGGCGCGCCGTTCGAAGTCGGCCATGAACAGCGCCATCATGTGCCCGAGTGAGGAGCTGGGCGGATCGTCGAGCCGCGGGGCAAGGGCGACGACGTGGTGTGGTCGATCGTTCGAGAGCAACGCGGCGCGGCCGAAATTCAGCGCCAGCTCCTGGTACGTTTCGGTGACGCGCATGGCATGCGTGCCGCGCGCGCCACTGGTCGTGCCGCTGGTCGAGAAGCGGAGACGGTCTTCGGCTTCAGGATGCAGTGCGACACGGGCCAAGCGAAACGCATCGCAGGGCACGCCGGGGATGTCGCCTACGTTGCTGAGCGAGGCGCGCCGAGCGGCACACAGCCGCGCGAAGCCGGCCGAGAATTCTCGCTGAAACTCAGCGATTTCCAGCGCCAGCTCGGCAAACGAGCGAGCTCGATCACCTGCCGCAAAGCGCCGGACGGCTGCATGCAGGCTGTCCGAGCGAGCACTTCGGGTCATGCGCCGAGCGTTCCCAGGCTGAGCTCTAGAGCATCCACGAAGCCACCGAGCAACGACTCTGCGAGCGTCAGTGGCGGTGTCAGCACCAAAATCTCGCGCCGGCCACCACCGGTGGAAGTGATGTAGCCACGCTCCAAAAGGCGCACGGCGAGTTGCGTCGCTCGCCCCGGTCGATCCCCGAGGTCAATCGCGATCATCAGACCAACACCTCGCACGGTGGCCTTCGAAAACCGCGCCAGCCGCGTGTTCAAGGTCGTGAGCAGCTGGTCGCCGAGGGACATCGCACGCTCTGGCAGACGCTGCCGCGAGATCACGTCCAACGTCGCCAGGGCGGTGCCGCAAGCGAGCGCGTTGCCCGCGAAAGTCGAGGTGTGCACGACCTCTGCATCGCGGCGCCAGGCCTCGAGCACCACGCCGCGCCCGACCACGGCGCTGATCGGCAGGCCGCCACCCAGGCCTTTGCCTAGACACAGTAAATCCGGCGTAAACTGCGGGCTGAGCGAATAGAGCATTTTTCCCGAGCGCCCGAGTCCAGTCCAAATCTCGTCGGCGATGCACAGGGCGCCGAATTCACGCGCCAAATTGCCGAGCTCCGGCAAAAACTCGGCTGGCGGCACGACCACACCGCCACGGCCCAAGATCGGCTCGACCAAGATCGCGCCGACCGTGCCGACCGAAAGCGCGGCGCGGACTTGGCTCAGCACTCGGTCTAGATCTGCTGGCTCGGTCGGGTAGTCGACGAACTCTACGTGCGGGTTGAGCTGCGCTGCGAATGGCGCACGATAGCTCTCGCGCAAGCCACAGGCGGCGAGCGGCGCGTGACTGAGCCCGTGATAGGCGCCAGCGAACGCGACCACACCGGGCTTGCCAGTGAACAAGAGCGCGCTCTTCAGCGCCGCGGTCACCGCATCCGCGCCCGATTGACCGAGGATCACCCGCGCGTTGGGATCCGGGTGTAGCGCTGCCAGGCGTTCGAGCAGAGCGATCTTCGCATCCGCAGGAAATACATCGCCGAGCGCCATCAGCAGCCGATGCGCTTGAAAATCGAGCATTCTGAGCACGCTCGGGTGACCGTGGCCAAGCAGCATGGCGCCGAACCCCGCGGCCAGATCTACGTAGCGATTGGAATCCACGTCGACGACGTTGGAGCCCTTCGCGCTCGCGTAGACGATGCCAGCAGGCGGCGCGCGCAGATCGCCGGGCCGGTGCGCGGGCTTGGGGCCCATGGGCGCCGTGCGGTGCGCGTGGCGCACGAGCCAACTGCGTGAGGACGGCCCGGGCGGGCGGTTCAGGATCTTGGGCTCGTCCTGGCCCGGTTCGACCTCGATTGGTGGTGGGATCTCGCTGAAGCTCATGCTGCGCCTCCGCCGACTACCACGAAAATTGCTCCGACTCAGGTGCCGGCCTCGAGGGCTTGCGCTTTCGGGCGCGGGCCGCCGGGCGCCCTGGGAGCGCCCCCTCTCGATCCGCCATCCGCAGCTAGGAGCAAACTCGGTTACGACCGCTGCGCTTCGCTTGGTAGAGTTTTTCGTCCGCGCGTTGGATCAAGTCCGTGGCCGCTTTGTCGTCCTGGAGCAGGGCACAGCCGATGCTGATCGTAACCGGGATTTGTTCGCCCTGGAAACTGAAGCCGTGGCTGCCCACCCGCTCGCGCAAATTTTCGGCGAGCGCGACCGCGCCTGCCAGCGAGGTTTCCGGCAGCACAATCACGAATTCCTCACCGCCGTAGCGCGCGAATACTTCATCGCGGCGAATGCGATCTTGGACGATGCGGGCGAGCTCACGGAGCACGTGATCTCCAGCCAAATGCCCATATTGGTCGTTGATGCGCTTGAAAAAATCGATGTCGAACATCAAGACGCTGAGATCACGCTCGTAGCGACGCGCGCGGATCAGCTCTTTTTCCAGGGCCTCGAACAGGTAGCGCTTGTTGTGGATTTGCGTGAGGCCATCCACGATCGTCATGCGATAGATCTCTTCGTGGTACTTGGCCTCGGCGTCCGCACCGGACAAGAACTTCAGGATCGACGGTCCGACCTTGATGCGGTCGCCGTTGGTGAGCAGAGCTTCGCGCGCGATCTGCTCTTCGTTCAGGTAGGTGCCGTTGGTCGAGCCGTCGTCTACCGCGTACCAAGCGCTCGTTCGCCGCTCGAAATGTGCGTGGCGGCGAGAAACCGAGTCGCCCTCGAGCACGATGTGATTGTCGGCACCACGACCCACGCGGAGCGGGCTTCGGTCGAGCACGAAGCGCTTTCCCAGGAGGCCAGGCTCGGCCGTATAGATCACCACCAAGCAGTCGTTGCTGGGCACATCGTCAGGCGGGGGGGCCTGAACTACCTGGGTGACTCTGGTTTTTTCGTCGTATTCGCTCACGAACGCGGCCTCTCGCGCGTAACTTCAGCAGAGTCGGAATCCTAGCCGTTGGGCCAGCCAGACGCTGGCCACAAGCCTCGTACCTTGCTTGAGCGCGGGCAGCTATCGGAAGTGATTTCCATGTAATTCCCGAACACTCCAGCTTAGCTTGGGGTAGAAGATTCCGTCAAGCCAGGCCAGCTCCGGGCCTTCCTTTGACGCGCTCCGTCGAACGCTTTTGGCGTTCGAGAGAGCCAGCCTGGCTCGCAGCTCGGCTTTTGGCCGAAGCCACGCCTGTCGCAAGCTCGATGCGCCTCCCTCCACGCCGTGTCCCCGCGCTCGAGCTTCTTGGATAGTACATCCACGGCTTTGCTTGGCCAGCCTTTTCTCTAGCTGATCCGCGGTTTTGCCGTCATTCGGGCGCGGGCTTGGGCGGGGACGAGCCCGGCTCTAGGTGCGATACGCGCGCCGCGGGGGCTTGTGCCCGCATGGACTCGTTTTGAGACAACGATCCCTCATTGCAGCCTGCGCAAATGAAGCATGACGCGAATCGGCCGCCGCCGGTTTTTCGCCGGGTCAGCCCCTGAACTTTCGGCGGCGTGCGCGCACGAACGGCACGAGCAGCGCAAACCACGCAGGCGACAGCCCCGCGCGTGGCGCGCTCGGAATGAGAGCGACCCCGCAACTTGCCGAATCGGACTTGGTTGTTGCGATCTTGCCTGCCGACCCGTCGACGGGAAGATCGCCCGGATTGGACGCTCCGCTGATCGACGCACCGCCCGCTGCGGTGCTCGTTCCGCCCTCCGCTACGCGGGCGCCACCGGCATTGAGCGTACCGCCCAAAGACGATGAGGCTGTCCCGCCGCCGCCGGGACCACCGCTACTGCCACCGCTACCACCACCAGCGGAACCGCCGGCGTCTGCGGAACCGCCGCCTGAGCCCGCGGTGCTCGCGCCTTCCGGCAGGAACTGAAAGTCGCGCACGATGATCTCGACGTTCTTGCCGTCGGATGGCAGATCGAAGCACCACAGATTCATGCCGAGTGGCAGCGCTTGCTGCGGGATGTTGAGCGTCGGATTCGCGGGCGCATAACGCCACGACTTGAGCAACGATTGGACGCTCGTGGCTGGCTGGAGTCCGGCGAACAAGAAGTCCTCGATCGAGCTGTGCGTCCAAATGAAGCGCGAAGTGGAGAGCGTTTCGCCGCCGAGCGTGAACGTGTAGCTGAGCTCCCCGACGGTCGCACCCGAAGCCGGGTAGTTCGTCCAATCACCGTTCGCTCCGTTTTCTTGTCCCCAGCGCGAATACTCGATGTCTATCTCGTTCGTTCCGTCGCTACCGATGCCGGCGGCGGGACCATATGGGAAGAGGCCGAGCACGATGTTCTTGTCCAGCGTGTCGATCGGACCATCGATTTGCCACTGGTAGGTTCCAAACCCAAGCCGAGTCGTGGTGAAGATTTCGGCTGCGGTCCAGGTAGCGCCGTTTTTCTGGACCTTGAGATGGAGGTAGCCGCTCGCATCGACCGAAACGTTGGCGGAGCTTCCCGCCGCGACGCCGGCCATGCCGCCGTTGGTCACGCTCCAGCTGTAGCCCTTCCATTCGAGCTCGGCAGCGCTTGAAGGTCGTGGCACCGCGAGCAATCCGGCGCCGAGTGCGCATGCGAGGCGAAGGATAGTGCGAGTCATGGGCTTCTCCTGTTTGGTTGATGGTCACGAGGCGCGGCATGGGTCGGCTCAGCCTTCGGCGTCGCGAGCCGGCTAGCCTGCGGGTGGCGGTTCTGTTCGCCCTCTCGCCCCGCCGACCCCTTGCGCGCTCGCGCGTCGCCTTCGGCGGGCGCTCGGTGAGGTGGGGCGCTGTCCATCAGCTCATATTAGCCACACGGCCTGGGCTGGGTGCGCCCAAAACGAGATTTCCCGATCTCCGGAGGCTCAACCGCAGCAAACATTCCAGGCTATGCTCCGAGCGTGTCGTTCGTAGGTGCCACCGAGAGCGTCGCGCTGCTCGGGCCAACCAACACCGGTAAGACGCACCGCGCCGTCGAGCGCATGCTCGAGCACGAAAGCGGAATGATCGGTTTGCCCCTGCGGCTTTTGGCGCGCGAGGTATACGACCGAGTCTCGGCTCGCGTCGGTGAAGATCGCGTGGCGCTGATCACGGGTGAAGAGAAGCGCGTGCCACGCCGTCCGGACTATTGGGTGTGCACGACCGAGGCCATGCCGCTGAGCCACGAAGTGGATTTCGTGGCCATCGACGAGGTGCAGCTGGCACGGGACGACGAACGCGGGCACGTGTTCACCGACCGCTTGCTGCACGCGCGTGGCCGGCGCGAGAGTTGGTTCATGGGCTCGAGCACCATGCGCCCACTCTTGGAGCGAATGGTCCCTGCCGCGAAACATCAGGAGCACCCACGCTTGTCCCGCTTGAGCTTCGCGGGCAGCAGCAAACTGCACAGGCTCCCCAAACGCAGCGTGGTCGTGGCGTTCTCGGTCCCCGAGCTGTACCAACTGGCTCACCGCCTGCGCGTGCTGCGTGGCGGCGCGGCGGTGGTGCTGGGCGCGCTTTCTCCGCGGGCGCGAAATGCGCAAGTGGCCATGTTTCAAGCTGGGGAGGTCGATTATCTGGTCGCGACCGATGCCATCGGCATGGGCTTGAATTTGGACGTCGGCCACGTGGCGTTTGCCTCACTGCGCAAGTTCGACGGACGGATCGCGCGCAGCCTGGCAGACGCGGAGCTTGCCCAGATCGCTGGCCGCGCTGGCCGCTACTTGCGTGACGGTAGCTTCGGTACACTGAGCCCGCTCGAACTACCTTTGCATACGGCGCAAGCCATCGAACAGCATCGCTTCGAAGCCGTACGCCGCGTTCGCTATCGAAATGCCGAGCTCGATTTTTCGTCGGCCGCGGCGCTGATCGCTGCGCTGGAAGTGCCCCCGCCCGCCGCGTACCTCGCCGCCGTCCCCGATGCGCTCGATTTACGCTCGCTACGCGCGTTGCTCGCACAACCTACGATCCAAGCGCGCGCTCGCGGCCCTGAAGCGCTCGAGCAGCTGTGGGCGGTCTGCCAAATCCCCGACTTTCGACATATTTTGTTCGAGGTGCATCTCGAGCTCTTGCAGGGCATCTTCCTTGCGCTCGCCGACGGGCCGCTCTCGGACGACTTCCTGGCGGCTCGCACCCAGGAATTGACCCAGGAAAGCGGCGATGTGGACGCCATCGTGGCCCGCATCGCGCGCCTGCGAACCTGGGCTTTCGTGGTCAATCGCGCGGGTTTTTGTGCGCATGCGGCGTTCTGGTCGGCGCATTTGAGCCGCTTGGAGGACCGCCTGAGTGACGCCTTGCACAGCGGTCTGGTTTCGACCTTCGTCGAACGGCGCGGCAAGCTCGAGCGCTCGGCTCGTCCTGCCGACCGAAAGCCGCGAGTGGCCAGCGAAGAGCGAGAGGTCGATCGACATCACCCGTTCGCCGCGCTGGGCAAGCTGCGCTCGGTCGCCTTTGCGAACGCTCCGAGCACGCCCAGCGAGACCTCACTGGAAGACTTGGTCGACGCTCCGCACGAAGCCTTCGAGCTCGATGCACGCGGGCGGGTGAGTGCGCGTGGTGTCGCTCTGGCCCGGCTCGTGCGCGGCGCGAACGTGAGCGCACCCAATGTGGAGCTAGCGCCGCTGGCAGACGTCGGGGCCGGCCTTCGCATGCGACTCCAGCGCCGCTTGCTCTCGTTCGCGCGCGATGCGGTCAGTCGCCACTTGCGCGTACTTTCCGAACTTCGTGGGTCGGAACGGCCCGCGCTGCGCGCCATCGCTTATCAGCTCGAGGGCGGCCTGGGCACTGCCAGCGCCCGAGAGCTCAGCGCTTCGCTCTCGATCCTGACCGCCAATGAGCTCGAGCTCCTGCGAGGACTCGGCGTTTTTGTCGGGCACTTGTCGGTCTTCATCGACTCGACGCTCCGGCGCATTGGGCTCGAACAACGAGCGACTTTCTGCTCGGTGTTCGAACCCGAGTTGCATCTGCCAACGCCCGGCAAGATCAACTACGAGACGCGTTCGCTGTCGCCGACCGTTTGGCGTCGTCTCGGCTACATCGAGCTCGGCCCGCGTGCCTGCCGTGTCGATCTCGCAGAGAGAGCGGCTCAGGCGCTGTTCGCCGGAGCTTCGGACAGCGATGCGCTGCGTTGCTTGTCCATCCCGCGGCGCGACGGCGCGCGGGTCGCGCGCGCGCTGCGCGAGTCGTCACAGCCGCTGCCAGACGCCGCGGGCGCGGCATGAAGCCGATTCAAACCCGAA
>Ga0247783_1000318_pt1 | contig 14608 bp, 11 predicted proteins | sample UWRJL064202C5_FD_179911 | JGI IMG/M metagenome (GOLD analysis project Ga0247783, IMG submission 179911) | Plant litter microbial communities from Arlington Agricultural Research Station in Wisconsin, United States - UWRJ-L064-202C-5 | ecosystem: Environmental > Terrestrial > Plant litter >...
TACGCCGTACTTGGTGATGGAGCTGCTGGAAGGCCGCACGTTGGAAGGGATCTTGGCGGTGCGGCGCCGCATCGGTGTGGCAGACGCAGTGTACATCGGCATGCAGTTGTGTGACGCGCTGGCCGCCGCGCACGAACACGAGATTTTGCATCGCGACATCAAGCCCAGCAACGTGTTCATTTCACGCAGCGAATCTGGGCGCGAGGTGACCAAGATTTTCGACTTTGGCATCGCCCGCCTGCATCAGCAAAATCCCAAAATCACCCAACGAGGTGCGGTGCTCGGCACGCCCGAATACATGGCGCCGGAGCAGCTCATGGCGCAGGACGACGTCGACGCGCGCTGTGACATCTATGCGCTTGGCATCAGCCTGTACGAAGCGCTTTCGGGAAGCGTGCCATTCGAGGGAAATTTCGGGGAAGTTCTGCTCAAAGTTGCGACGCAACCCATCCCATCGCTCTGTGCGCGCTGCCCGCAAGTCCCACCGGAACTAGAAGCGGCGATCGAGAAGGCGTTGGCTCGCGAGCCAGCCGATCGCTACTCGACCGTTCGTGAGTTTGCAGAGGCGCTGAGCCGAGTGCCCACCCTCGACGCCGTGCCGACCTCGCTGCTTGGATTGCGCGCCCCGGTGCCGCGTCCGTTGCCGAACAAGGATCCGTTACAGCGTGGTCCCCTGGCACCCGCGCCGGCCATGGTGCCGCCGCGTCCTGCGCCGGCCGCGGCGGGGGCGCTAGCTGGCGGGCCGCCGCCTCTGCCCGATCAGCCAGCCACTCGCCGTCGCTTCGCTCGCGCGCCTTACGTCACACCGATCCGCATCCTGTGCGCAAATGGCAGCTCACTCGACGGGCGCAGCGAAGACATCTCCGTCGGTGGTCTGCTCGTGCTGGCGCCCCAAGCTTTCGGCCAGGAAGAGCGGGTCAGCGTGCGCTTCGCCTTGCCCATCACCGGAAAGTTGTTGGAAGTTGCGGCGATCGCGCGCTGGGTGAAAAAAGCCAAGGGTACTGGCGCGATCGGTCTCGAATTTGCGGCCTTGGCGCCCGATCAATTGGCAGTGATCGAGAACTACGTCACTGCCATGGGCGGCGAGTAGCAGCGGCGCTACTTCCGCGGTGCCTTGTACAGATCGAAGTCACCCGTCCCATTGTCCGAAGCAAAATACATGGTGCAGGCGTCGGCCGAGAGACTCGGATCCGTTTCGATCGACATACCACCAGTCTTGTTGAGTGAAGCCAGCGCCGTGGCCGCGCCCTTCGGGGTGCCATCGCTGTTCAATGGCACGGCGAACAGGTCGGTGGCGCCCGAATCGTTCACTTCACAGCTCTCGTTGAGCGACGGATTGCGGAACAAAAGCACCGTCCCCGCGAGGTTGACCCAGGGCGTGGCGTCCACGCCCGATCGCGCGCATTCGGCCGTGCCCGCCTTGACCTTGAGCTCCAACATCGCCGGTGCCGGCGGGGGCATCATGCTGGTCGGCTGCCATAAAAGCTCCGTCGCCCCGTTGCGTGTGCTCATCCAATAAACGTTCTTAGTGCTCGGTGAGATGGCGATGCTGTAGTCGTCGGCGTTCGGGTCGTTGAGCGAGTCGATCGGTTGGTCGTTCACGAGCGTGGGGGGCGTCCAAAGTGCCATTCGTAGCTTGCGGTGGCCTTCTTGCAGACGGTCGAAGAACAGGTTTTGCTCCGCGAAGCCTCTCAGGAACAGCGGGCCGCTTTCGACCATCATCATCATCGGGTTCACCGGCGTGCCGGTGCCGCTGACGGGTGAGGGCGTGTACAAGATCGTGGATTTATCCGGGGCGCCCGAGACATAAAACAGCGCCGAGCCCGTGCCCGTCAGGCGCGCGAAGCGTTCGATGCTTCCGGCGCCCTGCGCGAGCAGCTTTTGCGGGGCTCCGAACTCGAGCCGCGTAAAGTCCGTACACTTTCGGCACTTGTTGGTGCCATCCTGGCAGTACTCGCCGGCGACGCAGTCACAGCCAACCGAGGGCTTTCCTGCGCTGCCGGCGCTGCTGGTCTCGCCTGCGCTACCGCCACCCGGGGCGCCAGCGCTGCCGCTTTCGCCGGCGTCGCTGCTGGTCTCGCCGGCTTCGCTGCCGCCCTCAGCGCCCGCCCCGCTCGCGCCGCTCGCGCCCCCCACGCCGCCACCGCCACTTGGGTTCGGCGTGTCACTCGCGGTGAATGCCTGTCCGCTGCAGGATGCGTCGAGCGCGAGCCAACCAAGCGTGCCGAGCCCCCATGCCAGGAGCCGGGCTCGCTCACTCAGCTTAAATAAGCGAAAGCGCATCGCTCGAAATCATGCTCTAGCGGGCGCGCGCTGGCAAACTTCACTTCTTGTCGTTCGTGTTTGGCGCGTTTGGCGCGGCTCCAGACTTTGCGCGCTTCAGCTCGTCGAGCTCGGCGAGGTTTGCTTTGGCACGCGGATCGCTCGGGTCGAGCGTCAGCGCGCGTTGGTAGGCGCGTTCCGCAGCGGCGAGGTCGCCCTTCTTCGCCAGGGCGGTGCCGAGGTTAATCCATGCCGACCCGAGCTTTGGATCGAGCTTGGTTGCTTTGGTCGCGGTGCTGATCGAAAGCTCCAGCTGCCCTGCCAAAAAATAGGCGTACGACAAGTTCGAGACGTAAGTCGCGCGATCAGGCGCCAGCGCCACCGCGCGGTCGAGCTCAGGCAGTGCCTTGGCTGTCTGGTTGAGCGCCAAATAAGCAGTGCCCAGATCACCGTGCACTTTGGCGTCGTTCGGCGCGAGCGTCGCCGCGCGCGAAAAGGCTCGGACCGCCTCGGCGACCTCACCCTGAATCAAATGCGCGGTGCCCAGGTTGGTGAGGCGGTCTGAGTTGTCGGGATCGAGCTCCGCGGCGCGGCGCAGGCGCGTCAACGCTTCGGCCGGCTTGCCCGTGGCAAGCAGGGCGACACCCAGTGCGGATTGCGTTTCGGCGTCCTCGGGTGCCAAGCGCTGGGCGCGGTCGAGCGCGCTCAGTGCTTCCGGCGCATTGCCCAGGATGAGCAGTAAGCGGCCGCGCTCGACGTAGGCGGGAGCGTACGTTTCGTCGAGCTTGAGCGCGGCGTCGACCTTGCGCAAGAGCGCGAGCATGGCCGGGTTTTTCGGGGCCGCGGCGAAATCAGTCGCGACGTCACTGCTGGCCAGGGCTACCCGCACCAAGCCGATTTGCGGCGCAGGATCCTTGGCTGCGAGCTTGCGGGCTTTTTCGTAGTGAGCTTTGGCTGCGGCCAAATCATCGGTTTGATAGGCCTGGTCCCCGGCAGCGAGCTCCAGATCGAACGGCTCTGCGGAGCCGCGTGACAGCCCGCCCGAGGGCGGCTTCGGCTCGGGCGCGGCTGCGGGCGGCTGCGCAGCCGCGGCGGAGCTGCTTTGGCGCTGAGCAGCTGATGCAGCTGGGCTGAGTGCAGCCTTCGTGTCCGTGCAGGTGCCGGCAGGGGTCGCGCTGGCGCACTTGGGTGCGCTCGGGAGCGGCTTGGGGCCTGTACTGGTCGCTTCCGCGGCATGCGGCGCCGCGGAAGTGTTGCTTGCCACAGCCGGCGCGCTCGGTGCTTTCGCGACGGGCGGAGCCGAGCTCGCGCCGGCACACGCACTGAGCAGAGCGGCCGAACCGAGGGCGAGCCAGGCGCTCACGCCGAGCCTAAAGTAAGAGGAGGCAGACGGCATGCCGAGTCAGGGCGCGTCGTGCCGAACGCCGTGCTCTTTGCCGTCGTAGCGCAGGACCGCGCGCTTGCCGTCGACGAGCGTCGCGAGCGACACTGGGCGCTTCCAAATCCGCACCAGGCTGGCCATGGTTTCGCGCGCGTAGTCGTTGCGCAGGTCGACGCCGCGATGCTCGTGCGTGAGCAATAGCTCGCCGCGATTTTCGTAGTTGGCGTCTTCGACGAAGATGGATGGGTTACCGAAGTTGGTCAGCTGCGCCAAGAGCTTCTCTTTCACGGCCTGGAACTCGCGAGTGTCGATCTCGTAGCGCTCGTTGCGGTTCGACCAGTTGAAGGTGAACATCTTGTTTTGCATCGCGAATTCCGGGGTCAAGAACTCATCGATGAAGGTGACGTCGTTGTACAGCGCGCGCACCTCGAACACCTTCTGCTTGCCCAAGCCGAGCCGCAGGTCCCAGTTCTTTTTCACGTCCAGGTCGTCGCAGTCTTCCCACTCTTGACCGAACTGGCCCTTGTCCCAACGCTCTTCGATGTTCCGGTATAGCTCGACGCCCAGTTTGTACGGGTTCAAACGCCCACCACTGGTGGCCATCACGCCCGCGTTGTTCTCCGCGTAGTCGACGATCTCACTCCAGTCGCAGACGTCTCCGGTCATCATCTTGGAGTGCCAGTAAGAGGCCCAGCCCTCGTTCATGATCTTGGTCTGCATCTGCGGCACGAAGTAGTAACCCTCGTCGCGGATGATGCTCAGGATCGCGCGCTCCCAGCGTTCGAGCGGTGCGTTCTCGAGCAAGAACAAGAGCACGTCTTGCTCGCGTTGCGCCGGGAATTTCCCTTTCTCGAGCTCGCGCTCGGCTTCCATCTTCTTCTTTTGTTCTTCGATGTACTCGCTCGGGTTGATGAACTCCTCCATGTAGTCCTTCGAGCGGAGGCGCGGCACCTCCACCTGCGCCGGCTCTTCATCGGGACGCGAGTCACGACGGCGGACGACGAAGCGGGACCAAGGGTCGATCAAATTCTCGAGGGATAGACAAACGTCGACGAACTCTTCCACTTTGTGGATGCCGTAGCGCTCGACGATGCGGCGCACGGCCGAGCCGTGGTTGGCCATCTTGTCGATCCAACGCCGGTTCGGATCATAGCCGTCTTTTCTGCGGCCGATCGGATCGGCGATGTGCTCACCGGCGTCCAGATCCGTGGCGCGAAAGGTGAAGTTGTTCTTGAAGAAATCGACGTGCCCGAACACGTGACACATGACGAGCTTCTGGTCGGTGAGGCTATTGCCTTCCAGCAAATAGGCGTACGAAGGGTTGTTGTTGATCACCATCTCGTAGATCTTCGACAGCCCGTACTCGTAGCTCTTGCTGAGCCGCTCGTACTCCATGCCGAAGCGCCAATGCGGGTAGCGGTTTGGAAAGCCACCGTAGGCCGCGATCTCGTTCATGTGATCGTAGCTGAGCATCTCGAACACCACCGGAAAGAAATCGAGCCCGTGGCTGCGCGCGATTTTTTCGATCTTGTCCTGTTCGTCTCTCAGGTAGCGCGGCAGCGTCGTGTTCGTGGCAAATTGCGACATGCTTATTTCCCCTTGCCCAAGAACTCTTTGATGCTGCCCACGACCGCGTCACGATCGCGGATCTCGCTGGTGATCACGCGCTCGTCGCTGGAAAAATGCTCCCGTAAGTCCTTCACGAATTGACCGGACCCATACGGGCTCTCGACCTGGCCGTAAGCGAACATGTTCACCTTGGGTAGGATTTCCTTCTTCATCAGCTCGATGCAAGTGAGCGTGTCGTCCATCGACCAGTTGTCGCCGTCCGAGAAATGGAACGGGTAGATGTTCCATTCCGAGGAAGGGTAGTGCTCGTCGATGATCTGCGCGCACAGCCGGTATGCACTCGAAATCATCGTGCCGCCGGACTCGCGCGTGCGGAAGAACGTGTCTCGATCGACCTCGCGAGCGACCGCATCGTGGATGATGTAGCGGGATTCCAGGCCTTGGTATTGGCGGCGCAGCCAAGTGTCGATCCAGAAGCTCTCGATGCGGACGATCTCTTTCTGCTCGTCGCCCATCGAACCGGAGACGTCCATCATGTACAGGATGACGGCGTTGGCGACGGGCTCGTGGTCCTCTTTCCAGGAGCGAAAGCGCTTGTCTTCCTTTTGCGGAACGATCACCGGGTTCTCGGGGTCGTAGGCCCCGCTGGCGATCGAGCGACGCAGCGCTTCTTTGTAAGTACGCTTGAAGTGGCGCAGGGACTCGGGGCCGACGCGGCGGATCCCGGTGTAGCGATCCTTCGCGGCGATGATCCGACTCTTGCCCTTGTTTTCGATCGCGGGCAGCTGGAGCTCTTCACCCAGAATGTCGGCTAGCTCGTCGAGCGTGATGTCCACCTCGAGGACGTGATCGCCTGCGTCCTTGCCGGCTTGGCCGGCGCCGTCTTCACCCTCGGCCTGCTCGCCACCGACGGGATCTCCGGAGTCTCCTTTGCCTTGACCGACGCCACCCTTTTGCTTGTCACCGAAGGTGAAGCGCGGGATGTCGATCTGCGGGATCGGAATCGAGACGAGATCCTTACCCTTGCGCCCCAGCATCTCGCCCTGCGAAATGTAGCGCCTGAGGTTTTGGCGAATCTTGCCGCGGACGATGTTGCGGAACCGTGAATGGTCCTGATCGATCTTGAGCGACATTCAGTTACCATTCTTGCACGTTTCAAGCGCTCGCGGGTCTGCTAACGTAGGACCGGTGAGCTTCGGGTTTCTGCGTTATCTTGGGGATTTGTCGCGATCTATCGGGCGCGCTTCGGCTTTGACTTTGGCTTTCACGTTGACGTTGCGCCGCCGCTCGCTGCTCGGGCGTGTCGCGCCGGCCACGCTGGCCTCGCTGCTCTCGCTCGCCGCGTGCTCCAGCGAGGGTGACCCACCCGGCCACGGCACCGGCGCGAGGGACAACCCCGGCGGCGCGTGCAACATCGTGACCGGCAGCCGGACCGACCTTCCACAAACGCACGTCGCCGCGTGCTCGGTGATCGAATATCTGGATAACCCGCCCGCGGGCGGCCCCCACTACCCGGTGTGGGCGGCCTTCCAGAGCTACACGTTTCCGGTAACGCGCGGGTATTGGGTGCACGACCTGGAGCACGGCGGCGTCGTCTACAGCTACAACTGCGACCCGGACGGCTGCGCCGACGAAGTCGCCCAAGTCCAGGCGATGATCGACGCGCTCCCGGAAGACCCCCAGTGCTCGGCAGCCTCGCCGCGGCGCGTGGTTTTGACGCCCGACCCGTTGCTCGATGTGCGTTGGGGTGTGAGCGCCTGGGGTTTCACGCTGAGCGCCGAGTGTGTCGACCTGCAGCGCTTCCGGGACTTTTACCTGAACCACTTCGCACTCGGACCAGAAGATTTGTGCAATCCAGGAACGGACTTCGGGGGCGAGCCACCCTGTGAGTGATGCGCTCGACCCGCGTCTCGGTCTTTGATAAAGAGCGGGGAGTGGCAACGGGCGAGAAGTATCTGAAGTTTCGCTGCACCGGCTGTGGCAATTGCTGCAAGGAGCCGCTCCTGCCGCTGACTGACTCGGACATCAAGCGCATCGTGCGCCATACCGGTGAACGCAGTCACGCGCTGGTGCGTTGGGTAGATCGCAACGGCATCGACATGGACGACGAGCCCGAGGCATTCGTCGTGCTTCGTCAGGGCAAGCGGGTGATGGTGCTTCGCCACGAAGCTGGGGGATGCCGCTACCTCGGCTCGGACGACCGCTGCACGATCTACAACCATCGACCGCTCGGCTGCCGGATCTTCCCCTTCGATCCTACGTTCAAAGAGGATGGCAAGCTGCATCGCTTGAAGTTGATTCAAGCCACCGATTGCCTGTACGAGCTCGACGGCGAGAACGACCTGGGCAAGGTCCAAACGCTGCACGGTAGGCACTTGTCAGCGACCGGCGCATACCAAGAAAAAGTGGCTCGCTGGAACGCACGCCAGAACGAGCGCAAAAGTCTCGGTAAAAAGGTCCAGACCGCGGCCGATTTCTTGGCATTCTTGGGCGTTTGAGCGGGTTTGCTCCGGCTCCGAGGGGGGCCGCGGCTTATCTCGGTGGGCAGCGTGGCCGTCTTGTTCGGTACACGAGATTGGCTCCCAGTGCCGACCGAAAATCCCCGCAGCTCGTTCCCGCGCCGGACAGCGTCTCACGCCGAGACGTGCGCGCGATGACTCGCCGCACGGTGCTGGTCGTGGACGACGACCCGATCGTCCTCGAGGTGACTCGCGAACGGCTGGAGGGTGCAGGTTACACCGTGCACGTTCGTGAAGAAGCGCTCGGCACCTCGCAGTGGAGCGCCGAGTTCCAGCCGGACATCGTGCTGCTCGACGTCAACATGCCAGCGCTCACCGGTCTCGACCTGGCCCAGTTGTTGAAAAAACGACGCGCCACCAAAGACATTGCGATCATTTTGTATTCGTCCATCGACTCGACGGAGCTGCAAGCCAAGCTGCGCGCAACGGGCGCCGTCGGCGCGATTCAGAAGAGCGGGGATGCGCGGCGATTCTTGGAAGAGTTCGAGCGCTTAGCGGCGCGCGCGCCGCGGGGTTGAGCGCGCGGGGTTGCGCTTCCCGCTCCCGCGCAGCGCACGAGCGGAGCAATGCGACGCTGCCCACAAACTCGGGTGCGCGCGAAGCGCAGCACGCCTCGCGCCGGAGCGCGCGCCAAGCACTTCAGCCGACTGCCCGGAAATACGTCGAGCTTTCTGACTTTGGCACGATCAGATCGCGATCCTCGAATGAGGCTAGGCCACGAGAACTGACCGCACAGGCGCGTGCGATCTCCCAACGAAGCGCAGGCGGCCCAGCGCCACAGAAAGCCGCTAGGCCAAAAATCTCAACCGCCGATCCCGCGCGCGAAGCGCCGCGTGTCTCCCCCCGGGTGGGGTGCTTGCTTGGCGGGCTGCGTTTGGCTAGTTGGGGGATATGGCCAACAAGAGTTATCTCGTTTTGACAGCGGTGGGTCCGGACCGGCCGGGGTTGGTGAGTGAGATCTCTTCGCTGGTATTGGCCGCGGGGGCCAACCTCGAGGACAGTCGGATGGCGATCTTGGGCGGGGAGTTTGCGCTGCTGATGCTGGTCTCGGGAGAGGAGTCGGCAATGCGGGAGGTCGAGGCGCGTGGAGGCGAGCTCGGTGCGCGGCTCGGGCTTCGCTTGCTGACCAAGGCGACCACTTCGCGCCAAGCGGCGCGGGATTTTTTGCCCTTTCAGATCCGTGTCACGGGCGTGGATCGACCGGGCATCGTGCAGCGCGTGGCCGGTGTACTGGCAGGGCGGGGCGTGAACGTGGCTTCGCTCGAATCGCGGCTGGAGTTTGCGCCCGAGAGCGGCACGCCAATGTTCATTTTGGAAGCTCATTTGCAAATTCCATCGGCCCTGGCGCTGGCGGATCTGCGTCGTGAGCTCAGCCAGGCGTGCGAGGTAGAGAGCTGGGACTACACGCTAGAAGGCTGACTCGCGGGCTTGCTTGTGGGGCGTGCGTGGTAGGCTAGCGCGCCATGCTCGTTCGCCCCCGCCGTAATCGGCTCAGCTCGCAAATGCGCGGCCTCGTCCGCGAGACCTCGCTCAGTCCGGAGCAGTTCATCTACCCGATGTTCGTGCAGGAAGGCGAGGGACGGCGAACGCCCATCTCGTCCATGCCTGGGCAAGCGCGCTTGTCGATTGATTTGCTGGTCGAGACTGCTGCGCAGGCTTTCGCGCTCGGAGTGCCGGGTGTCGCGCTGTTTCCCGCCCTGAGTGACGATCTGAAAGACCCGCGCGGGGCGGAGAGCGCAAACAGCGCAGGCCTGCTGCAGCGGGCAGTACGCGCGCTCAAGTCGGCCTTGCCCGCTTTGCTCGTGATCACCGACGTTGCGCTCGATCCTTACTCTTCGGACGGTCACGACGGCGTCTTGATCGACGGCCGTATCGACAACGACATCACCGTGCCGATCTTGGCGCAGATGGCGGTGGCCCAGGCCCGAGCTGGCGCCGACATCGTGGCTCCCAGCGACATGATGGACGGCCGCGTTGGCGCGATCCGCGCGGCGCTCGACGCCGCCGGCTTCAGCCAAGTCGGTATCTGCGCCTACTGCGTTAAATACGCATCCGCGTTCTACGGACCGTTCCGCGAGGCGCTGGATTCTGCGCCGCGCGGTGGCGACAAGAAGACCTATCAGATGGATCCGGCGAACGTTCGAGAAGCGCTCCGCGAGGTACGTCTCGACGAAGCCGAGGGCGCGGATTGGCTGATGGTCAAACCCGGCCTGCCCTACGCGGACGTGATTCGCCACGTGCGCGATTTGACCGCGCTGCCCGTCGCAACCTACCAAGTCAGCGGTGAGTACGCGATGCTCAAAGCGGCCGCCCAGAACGGCTGGCTCGATTACGACCAAGCGATCGTCGAGACATTGCTCTGCCTGCGCCGCGCCGGCGCCGACATCATCTTCACTTACGCGGCGATCGAAGCCGCGAAACTATTGGCGTAACTGCGCTCTGGCGCGAGCTCATTCGAGCGTGACGACGTGTTGGGCGACGTTGATGCCCAGGGCACTGGTGGTTACGATCGTGAAGTTCGCGTAGCCGCCTCCGGGCGCTTCGCCCACGGAGCCGACGTTGACGATGCGCACGTCGCCCACGGATCGGTCGAATGGCACGTGGCTACCGCCGCAAACGATCAGGTCGCCGGGTTCGTCCCCGAGCAGCGCGATCAGTTCGTCGTCGCTCATCTCCGCGCTGAACGGCTCGCTCGGGTCGAGCGGTGAGCCGTGCACGGCTAGCAGCGTATGGCCAGATTCGATCGGCAGGGTTGCCACCGTGGGCAACTGGCCGATCCGCGTGACGATGATTTCGCCGAGCTCGTGCTGTACTTGGCGCAGGCGCTCGATGCGATTGCGCTCGACCTCACTGGTCGCGCTGAGCTTGTTGGGATCAATCTGAGCCAGGGCACGGTCACCCACGCCCTGCACGCACAACGCGCGATGGGACAGCAGTGTCTTCCATACCGCGAGTGGCGCGGGACCTGGGAAGCACAGGTCGCCACAGGCCACGAGTTGGTCCCAACCGAGGCTGTCAGCCTCCTTGATCACCGCGTCCAAGGCAGCCGCGTGGCCGTGAATGTCCGAGATGCACAAAAACCGCATGCCCCATGGTTCGTACGGTCAGGCGGGCTCGGGGACAAGAGGCTATGCTAGGGGTCCGCATCCGCCGCGGGAATTGCACGCGAAAACACCGTGACACTCGCCAAAGAACTTCAAAATCTGGCCTTCGAGATCGCCCCCGAGCGGGCCAGCATGCTGCTCGCGGAGTCGAGCGGGGGTGAGGGGGGCGCTCTCGGCGTGCTGCTCGGCTCGGCCTTCCCCGCGCTGACACCGACCGCCGACTTTCAGCACGATGCGCTCGATGTGATCGCTCGTGAAGGGTTTCGCGCTCGACGTCGACGACGTGAATTGTTTCCAGCGTTGCGCAGCACGCTCAAGTCGCAAGACGACCCGGAGCGCGGTATCTCGGCGCTCCGCCGCCGCGTGTGGGGCGAGAAGGCGCGCATCGCGCTGCGTGAGCTCTTACCGCTGCGCCTCGGGGGCGCGAGCATCGAAGTCACTGCCAGCGAGCTCAGCGATTTGGCGGCCGCCGCCTTCGACGCATCACTCGCCGAAGCCGAAGCCGCGACCGCCGAACGTTTCGGCGCGCCCATGCGCGCGGACGGCCTGCCCTCGATGCTGGTCATGCTCGGAGTAGGAAAACTGGGCGGAAATGAGCTGAATGCCGGCTCGGACGTGGACGTCATTTTCATCTACGACACGGACGAGGGAGGCAGCCAGCTTTCGCTGCACGAGCATTTCAGTCGCGTCGTGCGGCGCGCGGTGGCGACCATGGGCACGCCCAGCAAGGATGGCTTGATCTGGCGCGTCGATCTGCGTTTGCGACCGGAAGGTGCTGCCGGCGCAATCGTCAATTCCGTTGCTGCCGCCGAGCGTTACTACGAGACCTGGGGCAGGCTCTGGGAGCGCGCGGCGCTCTTGCGCGCGCGCCCGTGCGCTGGTGATCAGGAGCTCGGTCGCTTGCTCAGCCGCGAACTGATCACGCCGTTCGTGTATCGAAACCGGGTCGACCCGACCATCGCCGAGGCGCTGAGCGAGCTCGTCGTGCGCTCACGCACCGAGCTCAGCTCCGACCCCCAGCGGGATCTCAAGCTTGGTCCGGGAGGCATTCGCGAGGCCGAATTCTTCGTACAATCGCTGCAATTGGTCTGGGGCGGGCGCGAGCAGGCCTTGCGTGTGCAGGGCACTTTGCCCGCGCTGGCGCGGCTCAGAAGTCAGGGCCTGGTCAGCGATCGCGAGGCGCGGGGCATCGCCGAATCGTACGTGCTCCTGCGACGCGTCGAGCATCGGGTGCAATGGGCGAGCGGCGTGCAAACTCATCTGCTCCCGAGCGACAGTGAGGAATATGCACGCTTGGCGCGCAGCCTGGGCTTTGCCGACCCGTCTGGCCTGAAACGTGAGCTCGAACTGGCGCGCGAGCGTGTGAGCAGCACGTTTCAATCATTGACGCACCACGGAGCGGCCCCAGCCAGCGGCCCGCGCGGCCACCTGGCAAGCGAGCTCGAGGGCGACGATCCCGAGCTTGGTCGCGTCGCCGAAGAGCAATTTCGCAGCGCTGACATGGGCGAGCACGTCACGGCCCTGGCGCGACGACCAGACGGCTTGCTCGGCGCGCTCACGCGCGATCGCCACCCCGGGCTGGCCGATAGCGTGCTGGACGCCTTGGCGAACTCCGCGGATCCGGAGCAAGCGGCCCGCTATTTGCGCTCATTTTTCGGCAAATTCCTGGCGCCGGCCGCCTACGTGAACGCGCTCGGCGATGATCCTCGGGCATTGCAGCGCTTGATCACGGCCTTCGGTGCCAGCGCCTTCGTCGGGGATGCGGTCTCCAGCCGTCCGGAATTGGCGGACGTGATCTTGTTCGGCGGGGGCGCGGTGAGTGATCCGCAGGCCGCTGTGCGTGCGGAAATTTGGAACGCGGCCGAATCGCTCTCGCCAGATCCCGATCACCATGAACGCGAAGAGTCTTTCATCGGCGCGTTGCGTGCGGCCAAGCGACGCATCACGGTGGAAGTGGCGGTGGCAGATCTAGCCGGTACCATTGGTATGCGCGACGCCACACGCATCTTGGCTGATCTGGCCGAGGAGATTTTGTCCTGCGTGGTTCGCCACGTGTTCGGGGACATTTCGGGTTTCGCGGTCCTCGGCTTGGGCAAGCTGGGCGGGCGAGATTTGGGCTACGCCTCGGATTTGGACGTCATTTTCAGCTTTTTGCCGAGCGCCGCGCCCGACCCTGAGGACGCGACGAGTTACTTCGTGCGCGGCGCGCAGCGCGTGATCCGCCTGCTCACCGAGTCGCACGCGGCCGGCCCTGGCTACGAGCTCGATGCGCGCTTGCGCCCATCGGGGTCACACGGGCTCTTGGTTACTTCGCTTGCATCCTTCGCGCGCTACCACGGCCAAGCGCTCGACGGCAGTGATCGCGAGCCTGGCCCGGCCGTGCTCTCTTCGGGCGCGCCCTGGGAGCGGCAAACGCTGCTGCGCGCGCGCGGCGTGGTCGGCGACCCGGACCTCCTGCGCCGCGCGTTGGCCATTGCTTGGCGCGCGGCTTACGAGGGGGGCGCTCCACCTGCGGGCGAGATGCACCATTTGCGTATGCGTCTGGAAAAGGAACAGGGGCGCGAGCGCGAAGGCCGCTACAATTTGAAGACCGGCCGCGGCGGGCTGCTCGACATCGAATTTGCAGTGCAATGGCTGCAGATGAAAAATGGCGCCGATCCACGGGTACGCACGCCCGATTTGGGCGTGGCGCTCACGGCGTTGCACAACGGCGGCTATCTGAGCACTGCCCATTTCGAGATCTTCAGTGACGGCTACCACTTCCTACGGCAGCTCGAACAACGCATCGTCGTCAAGGGCGGGATGAGCAGCGCGGTCGTCGACACTCGCAGCGCCGGCCTCGCGCAGCTCGCTCGTCGCATGGGCATCCAAGACGGCCAAGGACAACGCGCGAGCGAGCATCTGATCGACCGCTATAAGGACGTCACGGAGCGCGTGCGGACGAGCTACGAGAAAGTGTTGGAGCTCGCTTAGCGGCTCGCGCCGATCCATTCACGATCACGTGAGCCGTAGGCCTGAGGCTCCTGTCCGTTGCCCGTACGGTCGGCCAGCGCGGCCAGGCTCGCTGATCGCAAAAAAAAGCCTATGGCGCTAGAACCGGTGAAGGCGCATGTAAGGAAGCGCGAGCGGGGAGGATCTTGTTCCTCCGCTACTCCACTAGCGGGCAGTGGGGCAATCTGCACTCACTGTCAGGGAAAAGAAGGGGATTGAGGAAAACCATGGCCGACCGTCGACGTTTTGCGGGGCACGTGCTCGGGTATCTGGCAATCGGCTGCGGCCTGCTACAGCTGCCCGGCTGTGGAGGGGATGCGTCACTGGCGGACTCTGCCGTCGGTAGCAATGAGGCACCGATCATTGCCGGCGTGCCGGCCAATGGCGCCCTGCTCAACGCGATTGGGAGTTTGGGCAACGTCTACGTCGATCCGAAAACGCAAGCTGAGTTCTTTGCGCCTTTCTGTTCAGCCAGTCTGATCGGCAAGCAGACGATCGTCACGGCCAAGCACTGCATTCAGTTCTTCGCCAGTGACTACGCTGCCGGTTACCGGACAGCCTTTGCAGTTGGCCCGGATGCGAGCGCGCCATCACGTCTGATCGAAGTGGTCGGGGTCGCCGGTGCGCCGGGCGATGTCGGCGGCTTCACCGGCTTTGGCAGGGACGTCGGCGTGATGTACCTCGGCGAGAAGGTGACTGATCTGACGCCGCTCACGCTCGGTACCCTGCGTCCCGCAGACCTGGGCAAGGAGTTCGTGGAAATCGGTTATGGCATGCGCGAC
>Ga0247783_1000320_pt1 | contig 14542 bp, 13 predicted proteins | sample UWRJL064202C5_FD_179911 | JGI IMG/M metagenome (GOLD analysis project Ga0247783, IMG submission 179911) | Plant litter microbial communities from Arlington Agricultural Research Station in Wisconsin, United States - UWRJ-L064-202C-5 | ecosystem: Environmental > Terrestrial > Plant litter >...
GCCAGGGCGATCTCGGGCAGCACCGTGTAGTTGGCGAAAGTCGAACAGCCCATGTAGTGATACAGGGTCTCGCCGCCGCGGCGAAAGCGGCTCGAACCGTCGGGCATGAGCCCTTTACCCTGCGTCCCGCGAATCGCCTGACACAGGTTGGTCTTCGGGTTCAAACAGTACTCGCACTCTCGACACTCCGGCGTGTAGAGCGGGATCACGTGATCGCCCTTCTTCAGGCTCTTGACCCCGGGTCCGATGTCGACCACCACGCCCGCGCCCTCGTGACCCAAGATACTCGGAAATATGCCTTCCGAATCTTGCCCGGACAACGTGTAAGCGTCGGTGTGGCACACGCCCGTCGCGCGGATCTCGACCAAGACTTCGCCCGCGCGCGGACCGTCGAGCTGCACGGTCTCGAGACTCAGTTTGGTTTGGGGCCCATTGGCTACTGCCGCGCGAACGTCCATCGAATTGCCTCACTTGCTGAAGTTTGGGGGCGATACCGCTCCGCGCCCGAGCGTACCACCCCGCACGCCAGAAGTACCCGTGCCGGTGCGGGTCTGTCGATTCGTCACGGCTTTTGACTCGTGATACCGCCCGCGAATACCGCTTGCTCAGGGCACCGCTGTCCGATGAGAAAATAGTACTGTGTTCGCACGGTATTATTTTTGTGCACGAGGCAACCCGTGCCGGTGCGGGTCTGTCGATTCGTCACGGCTTTTGACTCGTGATACCGCCCGCGATTACGGCGTGCTCAGGGCACCGCTGTCCGATGAGAAATAGTACTGTGTTCGCACGGTATTATTTTTGTGCACGAGGCGACCCGTGCCCGTGCGCGTCTGTTGATTCGTCACGGCTTTTGGCTCGTGATGCCAGCCGCGATTACGGCGTGCTCAGGGTACCGCTGTCCGATGAGAAAACAGCATTGCGCACGAGCACGTCGAGTGTTGGGCAGGCGCTGATTGCAGACCGTTGCCGCGCTCGAAGAAGCGACCAATCGACGCCCGTGCCCGTGCCCGTGCCGGTCTGAAAGATGGGGCGATCGCGGTCCAGCATCGCACCTCGTGTTTGCTTCAGGGTTCACGCACTCGGACGCCGAAGGCAATGCCGACCCGCGGCGGCATCTGTGACCATCAAAACAAATCTCGTCGCTCCAGGCTCTAAGCCCGAACGCCGAGCGCCCACGATTCGCGCACGTGCAGCGGATGCTGGTGGGCGAGTTTCCCGACGATTTGGAAGCCCGCGTCGCTGAAGAATCGTTCTGCCGCGGCCCAGTCGGAGAATTTGTTTTGTTCGATGCGATGGGCATCGACGAAGGCTCGCGAACGCCCGTAGCCGACGGTCGGCGCGGACCCTCCGGGATTCTTCAAGTAAACGTCCGCCGTCAGCCAGCTCCCGCCACGCCGTATCAGCGCAGCGCGGACGTTGGCGGCAAGCCGCGCCTTTTCCGCTTGGTTTAGGTAGACGAGCAGTCCTTCGTTGGCGATCGAAAGAGGGCCGTCGGGCATCGATTCCACCGTTCTCTGGAATGCTGCGTCATCGAGCGCATCGAGCGCCTGAACGCGCAGGGTCCCCACGAGTGGTTCGGGGTGAAGTCGAGCGACCAGCTCGGCTTTGAGTGTTGCCAGCGCGGGCAAGTCCGTGTCCACGTAGTGAGTGGGGCTGGTGCGAGCCAGCTCCAGGCCACGGAACGATAGCCCCGAGCCAATCTCCAGGACATTGGCGGTGCCGGCCTGCAACAGCAAATGATCGAGACTGCGGTAGCGATTCTCGAAGTGCCGCAGCCGGCGCCGGGCATTCTCCGCTGTCATCGCGTGTGCCAGCTCGTCTGGTACCGAGTCGTTCCAGAGCAGCGTGGCGGCTTGTTTGGCGAAGGCGATCGACGAGCCGGACTTCATCAGCAAGAGTGACAGCGCCGAGGGGCTGATCGTCGAGTAGTCGCGACGCGCGTCCGTGGTGCGTGAGATCATCGCTCGCTCGAGTTGAATGCTAGGGGGTGGCAGGGACGCACACTCGGTCGGCCCGGCACACCTGGCCGGTGCTGCAGGCCGGGTCACACATCGGGCGGCACACGCCGGCTTCGCACGCGTAACCCGGCGCACAGGTCGGCGTACAGACAGCGGTTGAGGCGTCGGCGATCGGCGCGGGGGCAGGGACGGCAATCGCTGTGGGGGCAGCGACGGCGATGGGCGCATCCCCGACACGATAGCTGAGCCCCTCGATTTTGAATTCGCGGTGGTAGCAGTCGTGCCCGCTGTACGGTTCGGTCACTTTGGTGATCTTGACGAAGTTTGCGCCGCGCTGGACGGCGGACTCCTTGAGCAACGCAGTCGCACCCGCACGCGTGCCGGTATCGCCGGTAAAGCTACAGCCTTGCCCGTCAGTCACGGCGAGCGCCCCGAGGGGCGTGGCTCCCTCTGGCGGATCGCCGTCCTCCACGCGCACGAGCTGCGCTTGCGGGCTGAGCGGGGGAACGGCTGCCACGCCGTTGCAGCCGCTGAGCGTCAGGAACGCTGCGCTAGCAAGAATGCCGAAGGACTGACGAGTGATCACGATTGGCGCATGGAATACGCGTTCTGCGCGCGCTGGCAACTGATTTGGCGTGCGAGCCGCCAAGGATTCAAAAGCTGCCGCCGAAGTGCAGCGCATTGAACACGCCAGAACCCAACCTCGTGCCCAGGCCGACGCTCAGTGTTCGCCCCCACGCCAACTGCTTTACGACGTCGACGCGGGCGGCGCTCGTGACGACTGCCGGAGCCCCACCACCTGGTGCGGGCATGCCATACAAGCCTGCGCTCGACACGAGCCAAAGATTCTTCCGGATGGGCACCGCGTAGCTGAACCCACCGCCCATGCCTGCATCGACGGCGCAGCCTGCCAGGGAGAAGCCATGCAGGACCAGCTCGGGCGTCAAACGCAGAAACGTGTAACGCTGCACGGCAAAGCCGTTGAGCGAGTTTCCGCTGGCGTCGGCGCGTGCATCACAACCAGAAAAAGCAGCGGCTTGTGAGAATATCCCGCCGGTAAGCGTGAGCCGCAGCGGAGCGAAGGCGCTGGTCGTTGGCAAGCCGTTCTGCCCGGCGAACAGCTCATCCCCCCGCAGCGGAGTAACGATCGGCACGAGCGGCGCTGCCGTTGGTTGTGCTCGAGCTGCGCTTGAAAGGGCCATCAGCGCGGTCGCGCTTGCGGCTACGGTGATTATCCGTGACCGATCTGCGCGTGACTGCCCATGACGACGACCACGACCGCCCATGGCCGAAATTCTTACCTGCTCGCCCGCGATGTCAAGCGTGGCGGCCAGTCGTGCGTTGGGTGCCGCCGAGGCGCGCTACGTCGTCGACTTCCCAGCGCTGGAAATTGCAGCAGGTACCCGCGTTCCAAACTTTCGCTTCCGGCGATTCGATCATTCGGTCAAGTGCCTGAAATTGGCTGCCGTCGGCCAGGGGTAAGTTGCCTACAGCTCGGCCTTTACAGCGCCTACCAAGCAGGAAAGAATGGTTGGCTTGGACTTCCAACGAGGCCGAGTTACCGCGCAAAATCTAGTAGGGTCCGTGTGGCAGGCGCCGAGCGCGCCTGGCGAGCTCGAGATCACGAGTCCTTGGACGGGGCAGGTGATCGGCAGCGTCGGAATGTCGGGGCCCGCGGACGTCGCGGCGATCGTCGCGGCGGCGCGTGAGCCAGCCGCGCTTTGGGCAAAGACTCCTCTCAAGGAGCGCGTGCGGCCGCTTTCACGGTTTCACGAGCTGGTGACGCAAGCCTTGGATGAGCTCTCCGAGACGGTCGCGCTCGAGTCGGGCAAGACCGAGGCAGAAGCCCGGGCTGGCCTCTTGCGCGGGCTCGAGGTCGTGGAGTTCGCGCAGAGCTTGCCCAACTTGGATCATGGTGGCGCACTCGAGGTGTCACGCGGCGTCACATGCGAGTACCGGCGTGAGCCGCTCGGGATCGTGGCCGGTATCGCTCCGTTCAACTTCCCGGCCATGGTGCCGATGTGGATGTTCCCGATCGCGATCACGCTCGGCAACGCCTTCATTTTGAAGCCCTCGGAGAAAGTGCCGCTGACGGCCTGTAGGCTGGCCGAGTTGATGCTCGCGGCAGGCTACGCGCCCGGTCTATTCTCCCTGCTGCAAGGCGGTCGCGGCGCAGTCGAAGCGTTGATCGATCACCCCGAAGTACGCGCAGTCGGCTTCGTTGGCTCGACAGCTGCCGCGCGCGCAGTGCACGCGCGCGCCACCGCGCTCGGCAAGCGTGCATTGTGCCTGGGCGGCGCAAAGAATCATCTGATTGTCGCGCCGGATGCCAACGAAGCACTCACCGTCAAGTCAATCGTCGATTCATTCACGGGCTGCGCGGGGCAGCGCTGCATGGCGGGCAGCGTGATGGTCGTCGTCGGCGAGGCCGAACGCTTCGTGCCCAAAGTGGTGGACGTCGCCAGCCGCATCGAGCTGGCCAAGGACATGGGCGCGTTGATCGACGGTGCTGCGTGTGCGCGGCTCCGCGCGGGCCTCGAACGAGCCGCAAGCGAGGGCGCACGGATTTTGCTCGATGGCCGCGCGCAGGCTGCGCCCGCCGGCTTCGAAGCGGGACACTGGCTCGGTCCGTGCGTGATCGATCACGTGACGCCCGCCATGCAAAGCGCCCGAGTGGAGCTGTTTGGGCCGCTCTTGTCGGTCATTCACGTGGCGACTCTGGACGAGGCGTTGGCCCTCGAGCGGCTGAGCCCCTATGGCAACGCGACCAGCATCTTCACCCAGAGCGGCGCAGTCGGCAGCTACGTCGCGGAGCGCGCGACGAGCGGCATGGTGGGCGTCAACATCGGTGTGCCCGTGCCGCGCGAGCCTTTCTCGTTTGGCGGCACCAAGGACTCCAAGTTCGGTCAGGGTGACATGACGGGACCTGCGGGAGTCGAGCTCTGGAGCAATCTGAAAAAGATCACCACCAAGTGGGCACTCTCCGAGGATGCCACCTGGATGTCATGACGAGGCCGAAGCAATGATTCAAAAGACGGCTCACAAGCGCCCCAAGGCGATTCAGCTCACCTCCCACCCGGGTGGGCCGGGGCCGAAGCCGGTGCCAGTGGTCTGGGGCGCACAGGATCCGATGGTGCGCGGGCCATTGATTGGCACCGTGACCAACACCGCGCAACGCAACGTGATCGGCACGCACGCCGGTAGCTACTCGGTGTACCGCGCGGTCGCCGTGGCGGCCGGGGCGCTCGATCCGCTGCGCAAGCCGGACCTGACCAATACCTCGCCCACGCACGTGATCGGTCCCTTTCCGAGCTGGTTCGACCCGACCAAGATCGTCTCGCTGGATCCGTTCGGAGCGCTGGTGAGCGAGGTGTTCAAGCCCTATTTCGAACAGGGCTACGACATTCGCCCGACGATGGCCGTCACGCGCGCGCACATTCAGTTGCCCGAGTTGGAAGAGGCGATCGCGGCCGGTCGGCTCAAGGTGGACGGGCACGTGCTCAAACCAGGTGGTTCGGTCGTGGTGGTCAAGGCCGCGCTCGAACCGGTTTGGTACCTGCCGGGCGTGGCCGCGCGCTTCGGCTGCGACGAAGCCGATCTGCGCCGCACCTTGTTCGAGCACACCGCGGGCATGTTCCCGGAGCTCGTCACGCGCTCGGACCTGGAAGTATTCATGCCGCCGATTGGCGGCGCCACCGTGTACATGTTCGGCGACGTGTCGGGGATCTCCGATCCACACAAGCCACTGGCCGTGCGTGTGCACGATGAATGCAACGGCTCGGACGTGTTCGGCTCCGACATCTGCACCTGCCGGCCGTATCTGACGCACGGCATCGAAGAATGCGTGCGCACCGCACAGGCCGGCGGCACGGGCGTGATCGTGTACAACCGGAAAGAGGGCCGCGCGCTGGGGGAAGTGACCAAATTTCTGGTGTACAATGCCCGCAAACGCCAGACCGGCGGTGACCGTGCCGATCAATACTTCGCGCGCACCGAATGTGTTGCCGGCGTGCAAGACATGCGCTTTCAAGAGCTGATGCCGGACGTGTTGCACTGGCTCGGCATCACCAAGATCGACCGCTTCGTGTCGATGAGCAATATGAAGCATGACGCGGTCGTGCGCGCTGGGATTCAGATTTTGGAGCGCGTGGCGATCCCGGATGATTTGATCCCGGATGATGCGCGGGTAGAGATGGATGCCAAAATGGCGGCCGGCTACTTTACCGAAGGTGCCGTGCCGGACGGCAACGAGCTCGCGAAACCCAAAGGGCGCGGCTACGAAGGGGGCTGACCGTGAGCAGAGGCCCGAGCGACCCGACCGAGCAGGCAGAATACGAATACCTGCAGACCCCACGCGCGATTCGCGAACGCTGCGAACGAGTGTTCGACGCGGCTCGCGCGGGTCAGCTCGAGCATTGGCTACTCGACGAACGGAAATTGCCGGCGGTGGCCGCGCGCGTGGCGGAGGTCACGCAGCAAAATTACCCAGACCTGACGCGCATTCCGTATCACGGGCGCTACCGGCACTTCGACGTCGGCGGCGTGCCGCGTCTCGCGCAATTCGAGCGCAAAATCGCGCACTTTTCGCGAGATGAGCAGCTAGCGGCGCGCTTCGAGTTGGTCGTCAGCAGCGTGCTCTTGGACGCTGGTGCCGGCCCAGCGTGGCAGTATCGCGCGGCCGATGGCGGCCTCTACACCCGCTCCGAAGGTCTCGCCGTCGCCAGCTACGAACTGTTTCTGGACGGCACGCTGGGCGGCAGCGCCGACGCGCCGCGCGCCGATGCCGTCGGACTCACGGGGCTGACCGCGGGCGCGCTCGGTCGGGCTTTTCAAGTCAGTGAAGCCAATCCGCTTACCGGTCTGGAAGGGCGCGCCGCCCTGCTCCGTCGCCTAGGCGACGTCGTGGCGCTCGCGCCCGAGTACTTCGGTAGCTCGGAGTCCGCGCGGCTCGGCAATTTGGGCGTGTGGCTTTTGCACTCGGCGCGCGGCGGTCGCCTTTCGGCCAGTGCAATTTTGGCCGCGGTGCTGCGCGAGCTCGGGCCGATTTGGCGCGGCCGGCCGCACCTCGCAGGTCAAAGCTTGGGTGATGTCTGGGCGCATACTCGGCTCGGATTCGTGCCCTTCCACAAGCTCTCACAGTGGCTCAGCTATTCGCTGTTCGAACCATTGGAAGCGGCGGGCCTCGCGATCGACGGCGCCGACGCTCTGACGGGCTTGGCGGAATACCGCAATGGCGGGCTGTTTTTCGATGCCGGCGTGTTGAGCTTACGCGACCCGAATGCGCTCGAGCGCGTGCACGCGGTCGGTTCCGATCTGGTGATCGAGTGGCGCGCACTGACCTTGGCGCTGCTCGACCGCACCGCTGGGCTCGTGCGCACGGTGCTGGGCGTCGGTGCCGAGCAATTGCCGCTCGCGCGCGTGCTCGAGGGTGGTACCTGGCGCGCGGGTCGCGCGATCGCGCTCGAGCGCCGCGCCGATGGTCGTCCGCCCCTGCTGATTGACAGTGACGGTACGGTCTTCTGAGCCTGCGAAGTGAGCCCAATGAATAGCAACGTGACGGTCATCGATCATCCGCTGGTACAACACAAGCTGAGCCTGCTTCGGCAAAAGGACCGCAGCACCAGCGGCTTTCGCACGCTGCTCGCCGAAATCAGCATGCTCCTGGTGTACGAGGTGACGCGCGATTTGAAGCTCACCTATACGACCATCGAAACGCCGCTCGCTACCATGCAGGCGCCCAGCATCGACGGCAAAAAAGTGGTGCTGCTCAACATCTTGCGCGCCGGCACCGGCATGGTCGAAGGCATGCTGCGGATTTTGCCCTCCGCGCGCGTCGGCAACATCGGCCTGTATCGCGACCCTGAGACATTGGGAGCGGTCGAGTATTACTTCAAGCTCCCGAGCGACATGATCGACCGCGACGTAATCGTGGTCGACCCGATGCTCGCCACTGGCAACAGCGCGGTAGCCGCAGTCGACCGGGTGAAGACCGCCAACCCCCGCTCGATCAAATTCGTGTGCCTTTTGGCGGCCCCGGAGGGGTTGAGCAATTTCACCGAAGCGCATCCGGACGTCCCCGTGTGGACCGCCTCGATCGACAGCCACCTGAACGAACACGGCTACATCATCCCCGGCCTGGGTGATGCGGGCGACCGGCTATTTGGCACGAAATGAGCGGTGAGCTGCTGCCATTCTGGCTATGCTTTCCAATAGGAACACTTTTGACTTCTTCAGACGACATCGTGTGTCCGTTCCCCGCTCTGCCAGAAGCGGTTGGTGAGCTGAGTCACGTGCGCGGCACTTTACTCGCGTCGTCGATGCAATCGCTCCGCTCGCGCGGACTGTTCGAGCGTTACTCGGCGCTGCTCCCGGACAGCCACCGGGACAGAGTTTTGAATAGCGTTGCAGGTGAGTGGCTGACGACGGAGATCGCGCTCGCTCACTACACCACGTGTGACGCGCTCGGGCTCAGCGTCGACGACCAAATCGGCATGGGACACGACGTCTCACGTCGGATCCACGAAACGTTCTTGGGGCTGGTCGTGAAAGTGGCGCGCGGGGTGGGCGTGACACCGTGGGCGGTGTTTCCGAAAATCAACTCACTTTACACGCGCATTTTTCGCGGAGGAGGCATCCAGATCACGCGCCTCGGCCCGAAGGATGCCAAGGTTCAGACGCTCGGGCTCAGCCCGCTCGGTATCCCGTACTTCCGCAACGCCTACCTGGGCATGTACGAAGCTGGTGTGGGCATGTTCGCCGCGAACGTGCAAGTTCGCGCGCTTTCGCTCGCGGTATCGCCGCCAGACAAAGACTTCCTGCTGCACGTCGCGTGGGAGTGAGCAAAGCGTTTGGCAATCAGGCCAGGTCGGACTCACTACCGCGAGCGTCGTCGACGATGAACCCGAACGCTCTTCGCAAGCTCGCCTCGAACCTGCTGCGGGGCGCCGTAATCCTGAGCCTCTTGGCGTTGACTCGGTGCGCCGGCCAAGCGGGGGTCCCAGGCAACATGCAGCACTGGAACCGACCCTTCCCCCCTTACCGAGTCATCGACGACATCTACTACGTCGGTACGAACGAGATTGCGCAGTTTCTGATCACGACACCGGCTGGCCACATCTTGCTCGACACGGGCTTCGAAGCTTCGGTGCCGCAGCTGCGCGAGAACGTCGAAGCCTTGGGCTTCCGCTATCGCGACATCAAACTCATCCTCACCAGCCACGCGCACATCGATCACGTCCAAGCGCACGCGCTGGTTCGTCGACAGACGGGCGCTGAAGTCGTCGTCTCTACGACCGACGCGGCTTTCGTCGAGAACGGCGGCAAAGGCGAAACGGTCTACGACGGTGTCTTCGATTGGGCGCGCTGTAAAGTGGACCGCCGGGTCGGCGATGGCGAGCTAGTGACGCTCGGTGGCGTCACGTTGACCGCTCACCTCACGCCTGGTCATACCCTCGGCGCGACGACCTGGACGATGCAGGTGCAGGATCACGGCCGTTCGCTGGCTGTCGTGTTCTTCCCGAGCGCCAACATCAACGCTGGCGTTCGGCTGATTGACAACGAACGCTACCCGAACATCGCTCACGACTTCGAACGTAGCTTCGCCGTTTGGAAAAGCCTGCCCTGCGACGTCTTTTTGGCCGACCACGGCGAATTTTACGGAATGAAGGCCAAGTACCGCCAATTGCAAAGTGGAGCTTCGGTCAACCCGTTCATCGATCGCGACGGCTATCGGCGCTTCATCGCTGATTCCGAGCGGCGTTTCCGCGCGCAGCTTGAAAGCGAACGCTGATCCTGACGGCGCCCCTAACACTACTTGATACGAACCTGTCAGTCCGGCCGGCTCGCGCCGCGCAGGAGTCGGGCGCTGTGCGTCTGAGCAGTCGGCAGTTGTGTGCCGATGTCGAGCAATCGAAACATTGGCCCACGCTTTGGCAAGCTGCCTTTCGAACACTCTTCTGATTCGAACTGACGTGTTGTTTTCTGACTGTCATGGCTGCCATCGAGCAACCAACAGAACAAGTAGATGAGCGATGAGCGCGCGCCGTTCCACTCGAGTCTCGTTCGGAGACACGCGACGAGCACGCTACGTGATTGTGTAGTCGAGCGTATGCACAAGTCTCACCAAACTAGGCCGCTCACAGTCGGCGCATGGGGGTGCATGCTAAACTGGATTTACCGATGAAGGGGCCCGTTTCGCGAAGCTCCGATCGTCGCAGAGTCGGGCGCTATTTGATCTGCGGTGAGATGGCATCCGGAGGCATGGCCACGGTGCACCTCGGGCGACTGCTCGGGCCAGCGGGCTTCTCGAAGATCGTCGCGATCAAGCGCTTGCACGCGCAATTTGCGACAGATCCCGAGTTTTTGTCGATGCTCATCGACGAGGCACGGCTCGCCTCGGTGATCAGCCACCCCAACGTAGTCAGCTCGCTCGACGTAGTGGTCGAGGACGACGAGCTGCTCTTGGTCATGGAGTACGTTCACGGCGAAACCTTGGCGCAGCTCATTCGGCTTGCACGCCGAGAGCGGACTTCGCCCCCTCTCGGCATCGTTCAGCGCATTCTCTGTGACGCGTTGGATGGCTTGCACGCCGCTCACACGGCAAGCGTTGGCGGGCAGCCCCTGAATATCGTGCATCGTGATGTCTCTCCGCAGAACATCATGGTGGGCGCGAACGGCGTCGCCCGCGTGCTCGATTTCGGGATTGCCAAAGCAGAATCGCAAAGTCAAAGCACTCGTCCCGGGCTGGTGAAGGGCAAGTTCTCCTATCTGTCACCAGAGCAACTTCGCGGTCTTCCGCTCGATGCGCGGACGGATGTGTTCTCCGCGGGCGTCGTGCTCTGGGAGAGCCTGACCGGGCAGCGTCTGTTCTCGTTACAAGGCCCGGCCAAAACGGTGGAGCGCATGCTCGGCGCGCCGATTCCAGCCCCGAGCAGCAAGAACCCCGCGGTCTCAGCCGATCTCGATCGCGTCGTCTTGAGGGCGCTCGAGCGCGAAAGCGCGCTGCGCTACCAGTCGGCAGCCGAGTTCGCAGATGCCTTACGCGCCGTGAGCGGTGAAGCGCTGCGTGCCGAGGTCAGCGCTTGGGTTGCCAATACCGCAGCCGAGGTGTTGGCCCGACGCCGGGAAGCGCTTCACGAGTTGGAAGTGATGGACGTGGCAGATGCGCAGCTCTGCCCGCCCCCGCAGCCCGCACCGGATTGGGATGACGAGACGGTGGTGGAATTGCACAAGCCCGAAAACTCTTCGGCGCATCTGCTTTGGGAATCCAAGAGTGCATCGATTACCTCGGGTGGTACCACGAGTACACTCACGCCTCGAATCGAGGCACCACGACGTCGACACGTTGCGGGCGTCGGCATGGCGCTGATCGTTGGATCCTTGACGGTCATCGGAGTTGCTTCCTTGCGGCATCGAGTCACGGCGTTGGTAGCCAGCAGTGCTCGGCCGTCGCCGTTCATGCCGGAGGGCAAGCGGCCAGCCGCGCCGACGGCGGTGCCCATCAATGCGCCGGCGGACCGCTCGCACGCTTTGCCCGTGAGCTCATCGGCGAACCTTTCGGTTCCGATTGTTCAGCTCGAGCAGCTCCCGGCCACAGCGGACGTTGCAAGACCGAAGTCGGTCGTCTCCGGCGCCAAACCTGTTTCTGCCAAGACCAGCCACTCAGAGCGATCGTCGGCGGCTCCGGTCAACTGCGACCCACCTTATCGAATCGACGCCTCGGGCGTGCGACGCGTGCGGTTCGAATGCCTATGAGCAACCAGCGTTGCCCGGTGCTCGTCTTTTTGGCGCTGGCCGTGAGCCTCGACGGGCGAGCGTTCGCCCAAGGCGCCGGAGCGCCCACGAGCTCAGCGCTCCAGGAATGCGCTCGAGCCTATGAAAACTCCCAGGAGCAGCGCGGCGCGGGCGCGATTTTCTCCGCCCGGTTGGAGCTCCAGCGCTGTCGACGAGACGACTGTCCGGCATTCATTCGCAGCGACTGCTCGCGCTGGTCGAACGAGGTCGAAGCCCAGCAGCCCACCGTCATCTTCTCGGCCAAACGTGGCAGCCAACCGCTGACCGAAGTGCGCGTCACGATTGGGGATCGAGTTTTGGTCGAACGGTTGAACGAGCGAGCGGTGGAGCTCGATCCCGGCGAGTACGACTTCCGCTTCGAAACGTCCGACGGCGGCCGGATCGTTCTGCACGCGCTGATTCAACCCGGCAACAAGGATCGACTCGTGCAAGTGGAATTCGCGCCGTCGGCTCAGGCGCAGACGGCGCACGTAGATCAGCGCCCGCCACGGTCCGCTGCGCATTCGGCTGGCTCAGCCGAGCCGACGGTCCGCGGACCAGCCGCGGAGAAGCGCGCGCCGGCAGCGCCCGCGGGCGTACTTCCGTGGGTATTCCTCGCGGTCGGTGCAGCAAGCCTCGGCACGGGTGTCGGTCTCTCGGTATGGGGTCACAACCAAGAGCTCCACCTTCGTGAAACCTGTGCACCGACTTGCACCGATGCACAAGTGCAGCCGGTCAGTACCAAGTACCTGCTGAGCAATATCTCGTTCGGGGTGGGACTCGTGTCGCTGTCGACCGCTGCGTATCTCTTCTTGCGCCAGCCAGGTCCGGAACGCATCGCGGAAGGAGCGCTGCCAGTGACCGTCGTCGCCGGTCCGAGCAGCGTCCAGGCCACCTACGGTGCTCGGTTTTGAACGCGCGAATCTGGCTGAGCATACTGCTCTTGCTGCCTTTGGGCTGCTCCTTCGGCTCGCTCGCGTACTTGCAGCAGGGCGAGGATTCGTCGAGCAAAGGCGGACTCGCCGGCCTCGCTGGAGCTGGCAGTGCGGGCCGCTCACCGGCCGCAACCGGCGGCTCGCCCGCCGCTGCCGGCAGTTCGCCCGCAGCCGCCGGCAGCTCGACGGTGACACCCGGAGCGGGCGCATCACCCGTGATGGAGACAGGGGGAATGGCCGGCGCCCCTGGCGCGCCGCGCTGCGACAACGACGATGCGGTCGATGGTGACGAAACCGACGTCGATTGCGGCGGCCGCGTGTGCGAAATGTGCATTGCTGGAAAGCACTGCATGATGGGCACTGACTGCGAAAGCGGCATCTGCACCAATCAAGTTTGCCAAGCGCCATCTTGCAACGACCTCGCCTGCAATGGCGACGAGACCGACTTGAATTGCGGTGGCAGCTGCACGCCTTGTACGACCGGCTATGTCTGTCGAGTCGGCGCGGACTGCAAAACCGGTTCGTGCCTGGACGCGGTCTGCTCAGAGCCGAATTGCGATGGCCCCATCCCCGACACCGGTTGCCCCCTGCTGGTCGACAACACCGCGTACACGTTGCGCCCCGCACACGCGCGCGACAGCTGTATCGATGTCGTGGGTCTCGGTGTCACCAATGGCGTGGAAATGCAGCTGTACACATGCCGCAGCCGCGCAAATCAGACGTTCTGGGCGATCGCTGCGGCCGGGGGCTATTTTTCGCTGCGCAACGCGCTGAGCGGCAAGTGCCTGCAGGTCAGGGCCAAGAGCCTGCTCAGCGGCGCGCTGATTGAGCAGGCGAGCTGCAGCGGTCAAAGCGAACAGTTGTTCTTACCCAGTGCCAGCAGTAGCGGCTTGAAACTCGTCAGCCAATCGAGCGGGCTATCCTTGGACGTGGCGGGAGCCGTCAACCCGAGCAACGGTCAACGCTTGGTGCAGAGTACCGATGACGGCAGCTTGGATATGCGCTGGACCGCAGTGCAGACGGCGGGGGTCGTGACCCTCAACGCGCTCGGCCAAGCGGGGGTCTTGCTGCACCACGTTTCGAGGGTCGTGCAAACCGGGACCTCGCTTGGTCAGGACGCGCAGTGGAAGATCGAACCCGGCCTTGCTTCGTCGGCTTGCGTTTCGTTCGAGTCGAGCGATCATCCCGGCGCGTACCTGCGGCACGCGAACGCGCTACTCTGGAGCGATATCTACGACGGCTCCGCAATCTTCAGCAAAGACGCGACGTTCTGTTTCCGGCCGCCGCTCTCCGGTACGGACTCCGCGAGTCACGCGCTCGAGTCGTTCAACTACCCCGGCAACTACGTGAGTGCCAGTGACGGTCGAGTCCGCCTGCTGACGTTCGCAGACACTCCCCAGTTTCGGCAACTTTCTACCTGGGTCGTCGGCCAGCCGAATTGAGGAGGCCGCGGCGCCGCTTTGGTGCCACGGATCGCCCCAGCGGGCATTGTTCGGCAGTTGCTGCTCGCTCTCCCGCTAGTCGCTGCCCCGAGCCGCTGCAGCGGCGCCTTGCCAACCGAAGGACTCTCGGGTGCGTGCTCGGCTCTTGCTTCTGCCACCAGCGGCGGTCATTGACACAGCTCGTCATCGCCCCCGCACACCGAAGGCGCATTGCCGGTGTCGAAGTCGAGCAAGTCGAGTATCCCGAGCAAGTTCTCGTACGCACCGAGGCCGGGGATCACGTCCCCCAGAGCGTCGTCGATCATGCCGCAGCCCATGTCGCTTGCTGGGTTCGATACGTCGAAGGACGGCGACGAAGGGTTGTCGTCGGGTGGCAAGCTGCCCCCTCCGATGACAATGTCCGCGATGGTCACGTACTTCACTTCCCATTGCGCGA
>Ga0247783_1000321_pt1 | contig 14529 bp, 12 predicted proteins | sample UWRJL064202C5_FD_179911 | JGI IMG/M metagenome (GOLD analysis project Ga0247783, IMG submission 179911) | Plant litter microbial communities from Arlington Agricultural Research Station in Wisconsin, United States - UWRJ-L064-202C-5 | ecosystem: Environmental > Terrestrial > Plant litter >...
CGAAACGTTGGCCGCGCTCTCGGGCGGTGAAGGCGTCACCAAGTCAGCGCGCGACGATTGGCCGCGTTTGAGTGCGGAGGCAGGGCGCTTCGTGGTCAGCTTGGTCGTCAATACGCGCGGGCTACCCGGGCCCCTGTCCAAAGAGGCGTTCGTGGTGCCGACCGAACGAAAGCGGAAGGATCCGCGGCATCCGACCGTGCATTTGCAGCGCTTCGAGGCCTCGGCGTTTTCCGAACGAAAGCAAGCCAAGGATGAGACACTGCTCGTGGCGGAGGCGATCTTGCCCACGCGCGGCCCGCTGACGTTGCTGGAGGCTCGTGAAGCAGTGCTCGGCACCTTGCGTGACGCCTTGCCTTTCTTGGACGAGCACCTGCTGATCGTGGACAGCGCGCACGACGGCCTGCCACTTTACGACCATCGCAGCGGGACGCGCCGCGAAATCGATCGCATGCATCTACGCGGAACGACGCCCAGCGCCGAGCCCATGGAACGGCTGTGGAAGGTCGAACCCACGGGCTACCTCGAGGTCGCGGGTGAGCCCATCCGCGGACCAATCCCGAATACGTACCTGGTCGGGAAAACGGTGCTGCCGGGGCTCGGACAAGAAGGCGAGCTGATGGCGGCGTTCGGCGCGGCCCGGCTCATTACCCGCAAAGACGGCGCCCGCCAGAAAATGCGCCGGCAAATGTGGCGCAAGATCGAAACGACGTAAGATGCGCATCGTGGCTGGGGAATTCCGAGGCCGGCAATTGGCGGCTCCAGGCGGCGACACGACTCGCCCGACCGCAGCGCGCGCGCGCGAGGCGCTATTTTCGATCCTCGCGGACGTGAGCGCTGAACGCGTGCTCGACCTGTATGCGGGCAGCGGAGCATTGGGGCTCGAAGCGCTCTCGCGCGGCGCGCAGCGACTCGTCTTGGTCGAGTCGAGTAAGGCAGCGCAGCAAGCGATTCGCAGCAACCTGGCCTCGCTGAATGTGGGAGCGCGCGCTACCTTGCTCCCGCTTCGCGCCGAAGGGTCCTTCAAAGCCCTCGAGCCTCTGGGGCCATTCTCGTTGGTGTTCGCCGATCCGCCCTGGGCGGATGCGCAGGCCGCCTTATTGGTTTTGGAGAAACTCGCCAACTCTGCTTTGCTCGCACCGGCCGCGCGGCTTGTGCTGGAACACGCCGCGCGTACGCCTCCAGTCCCGAAGGCCGGAACACGTCTGAACGCGGTCGATACGCGTCGTTGGGGCGATACCGCGGTCACGATCTTCGAGCTTATCGAGGCGCCGGGGGTCGACGCTGAATCCTCCTCTTAAGAACCCTCGCGCTCGGTCGGAGGGGTAGCTATAGTCCGTCGCTAGAAAGCCGGCGGTTTTCGACCTATTGATGATGAAAGTGGAGTTTTGATGTCTGAAACCACCCCGCCCGTTCCGAAGTCCGGCGGCAGCGGTCCGTTCGTTCTCGCTGCAATCGTGATGCTGCTGTTGATGGGCGGGCTTATTTTTTGGAAGATGAAGAGCGGCGGCGAAACCGCAAAGGTCGAAGCTCCAAAGCCCACGGCCACACCCGAGCAACCGGTGTTGGACAACGCGCCGCCCCCACCGCCGCCACCCGTTGCGTCGACGGACAGCTCGGCCAAGCCTGACGACACCAAGCCCGGCACGAAGAAGGTCGGCAGCACTGTCGCCGGAGCCGCGTGCGGCGTGTGCTCGGGCGAACCGGCGCCAGGTTTACCCGGAGCCTTGGGCGGAAAAGCCGGGCAGAGCAGGGCTTGCTACGAGAAAGCGCTGAGCTCGAACTCGACGCTCTCGGGACGCATGACGGTGTCGATCAAAATTAGCCAGCAGGGCACCGTCTGTAGCGCGCAGGTCAAGAGTGACATGAACAACCCGCTAGTGGAGAACTGCGTTCTGCAAAGCTTCCGCTCGGCAACGTTCCCCGCGCCCAAGGGCGGCTGCGTCGATGCGTCCGTGCCGTTGTATTTCAAACCAAAGACTTGATACCGCGTGGCGTTTTCGCTGAAATCCAAGATGCTTTGGGCACTCGCCTGTGGTGGGTGCCTGGCAGCATCGTGTGATGAGCAAGGCGTCACTTCCACCTGTCCGCCCTTGCCTCTTTATCAAACGTACCCCCTTGGGGATGCTTCGCCCGCTGACGCAGCCAGCGCCGACTCGGCGGAGGTCCAGCTAGCGCTCGAAGCAGCCTACGACGCCGGCTGCGCAACGCGGCCCACGCTCTTCCCCCAGCACGAAAGTGCGGGCGCCGGAGGCGAAGGCGGAGACGGAGGCGAAGGCGGAGACGACGCCGGCGCGAGCGGGGGCGGGAGCGCGGGCGCTGCCGGTGCCGCTGGTGGCCACTGACGAAGACGCGGGCGAGACACAGTCTCCACGCCCGCGCGCTCGCACCGTTGATCATCGCTTCGGCGTATTGCTCACGGTCGCTTATGACGGTCGACGCTTCTCGGGCTGGGCGCGGCAGACGAACGCGCGCAGCGTCGCCGGTGAGCTGGACGGCGCAATCGCCGCCATCGATCCGAAGGCGAGTCAAACACGCGGTCTGAGTCGCACCGACGCTGGTGTGCATGCGCGTGAACAACTGGTTGCGTTCGACACGGACAAAGACATTGGCTTGCGCGGCTGGGTGCTCGCGCTCTCGCAACATTTGCCAGACGAAATTGCCGTGGTGCGCGCGACGCGCGTCGCACCCGGCTTCGATGCGCGGCGACAGGTCACTCGCAAGGTGTATCGCTACACCGTTCTCCACAGCCTCGTTCGCGACCCGTTTCTGGAGGGTCGAGCCTGGCGCGTCATGGAGAGGTTCAACCACTCTGACCTGAACGCGATTGCTCAGTCCCTGGTCGGGAAACACGACTTCGCTGCCTTCCGTGGCGCCGCGGATACGCGAACCGAGACGGTGCGACAGATCTTTCGCATCGAGGTGCTGCAAGCGCATAGCGATGAACGCATCACTCTGGTCGAAGTCGAAGGCGACAAATTCCTCTACAATATGGTGCGAATCATCGTCGGAACGCTGATCGACATCGGTCGTGAGCGACGGCCGAAGGACGCATTGACGCGGGCACTCCTGAGTCATGCGCGAACGGACCTCGGCGTCACCGCACCGCCGGACGGTTTATGTCTGGAACGCGTCATCATCGATCATGGAATTTTAGCGGACGGTACGAGCTTTCATAAGCTCGATTCCTGGCCCCCGGCACATTGACGTAACCCGATCCGTCGCGTAGCTTCCGCCGGCGACAACGCGGGCCAAGTCCCGTTCGTCGAGCTACGCTCAGTCGGTCTGTTCGTGTTCCTCACGGCAGCGACTTATCGAGCGAGCACTTTAGGAGCTTTGAAACGATGGGCCTCAAGCAAAGAATCGTCGACCGCGGCAAGCAAGCACTCCTTCAACCGAGCGTGCTGCGCTGGGTGACCGACGACCGCGTCATGAAGGCCACCGAGGGCTTGATGGATGCGCGCACGCGCGTCAAGGACGCCTGGAAGGTCCTACTGAACGGCAACGAGTTGCCCAACGTCGACCCGGCTCTAGACGAGAACATCGGGCAGACCGAGCCCGCGGTGACCAAGAGCAACGGTCACAGCAATGGCCACGCCAACGGCAGTGCCAACGGGGCAACCAACGGCAGCTCAGCGGCCGCCAACGGCAGCAGCGCGCGCATCGACATGAACGAGCGCGAAGGCTCGACCGACATGGCCGAGTCGATGAAGGAGCGAACCACCCTCGCCAACGTCGGCGGCAAGGACGTGTTCGAGAAGGCCTTCAAGTTCATGGCCGCGGACAACGCGCGCAAGATGGGGATCTACCCCTACTTCCGCCCGCTCGATTTCGCGGACGGTCCCGAAGCGCAGATCAACGGCAAGCGCGTGGTGATGTTCGGCTCGAACAACTACCTCGGCCTGACCACCCACCCCAAGGTGCGTGACGCCGCCAAGGCCGCGATCGACAAGTACGGTACGAGCATGACCGGCTCACGCTTGGTCAACGGCTCGATGCGCCTGCACGAGGAGTTCGAGGAGAAGCTGGCCAAGTGGTTCAACAAGGAATCCGCGCTTGTCTTCACCACGGGCTACCAAGTCAACATCGCGACCTTGGCCGCGCTGCTCTCCAACAAGCAGTCCGTCGCCTTCATCGATCGCAACGTGCACGCTTCCTTGTACGACGGCGTGCGGCTCGGTCAGTCCGCTGGCGCGCGGCTCGTGCGCTACCGCCACAACGACGCCGAATCGCTAGATAAAGCCCTCGAAAAGCTGGAGGCTGACGAAGGCGCGTTCGTGATCACCGACGGTGTGTTCAGCGCCGAAGGCGAGATCGCCAAGCTCGACGAGCTCGTGCCCGTAGTGAAAAAGCACAAGGCGCGCCTGTTCGTGGACGACGCTCACGCGCTGGGCGTGATCGGCCCGGGCGGCATGGGCACCGCGGCCCACTTCGGCCTGGTCGACCAAGTCGATCTGATGGGTGGCACCTTCTCCAAATCGATGGCCAGCATCGGCGGTTGGCTGGTCGGCGAGCGCAAGGTGTTGGATTACATCCGACATTTCGCGCCCTCGTTCATGTTCGCCGCTGCCGCCGCACCGCCCTCGGTCGCCGCTGCGATGGCTGCTTTCGACGTGATGCAGGAAGAGCCCTGGCGTATCGACAAGCTGCGCGAAAACTTCACCTACATGCGTGAAGGGCTGAAGAGCCTCGGTTTCGAGCTCGGCCACACCCAGACCGCCGTGATCCCGATCTACATCCGCCAAGACTTGCGCACGATCATGATGTGGCGCGACCTGTTGGAAGAGCACGGGATCTACACCAACCCGTTCATCTCCCCCGGCGTGCCGCCGAAGAGCGCCATGCTACGCACCAGCTACATGGCGACGCACGAGCGGCATCATTTGGATCGCGCGTTGGAAGCGTTCGAAAAGGTCGGCAAGAAGTACGGCGTGATCGGCAAATAGCAGGCGGGGCCCGTCAGCGCGACGGGCCCGCACACTCTGCCAGGCGAGCTCGGTTCACACGCGCCTTACCGTCCCTGACCCGCACAATGTAGCGACGGGCCCGAACCTTTCTTGACTCGTCCTGCGGCCCAAAGTTAGCTGCGCGTTCAAATGACTCTCGAGCTCAAGAGAACGATCATCGGCGGCAAGATCAACGACTTTTTGAACGTCGTCGATTACATCTACAAGCGTGATCCGAACTATGTCCGTCCCTTGGACATGGACATGAAGGATCGCTTGAGCTTCAAGAATCCTTTCTTCGAGCACGGCGACGGCGTGATTTTCACGGCCTTCCGCAACGGCTTCTGCGTCGGTCGCTGTACCGCGCAAATCGACCGTGAGCACTTGGCCCGCTACAAGGACGACGTCGGCTTCTTCGGCTTCTTCGACACGATCGAAGACCAAGAGGTTGCGAAGCTCTTGCTCGACGCCGCGACGGGCTGGCTGCGCGAGCGCGGCATGAAGAAGATTCGCGGACCGTTCTCACTGTCGATCAACGAGGAGACGGGCTGCCTGATCGAGGGCTTCGACACACCGCCAATGGTGATGATGCCCCACCACTTGCCGTACCAGGCCGGCTTGATCGAGAAGTGCGGCTTCGAGAAGCTGAAGGACGTGTACGCATGGCGCTACACGGTCGGGGAGTTGCCCGAGCGCGGGCGCAAAGCGCACGACGAGATCGCGGCGATGCCGGAGGTCAAGACGCGCCACATCGACATGCGAAACCTCGACAACGAGGTGCGCACGGTGATGAAGATCTTCAACGAGGCCTGGATCGACAACTGGGGCTTCGTCCCGTACACCGAAAAAGAGCTGTCCAAATTGGCAGCCGATCTGAAGCTGATCGCCATCCCCGAGCTCACCTACATCGCCGAGATCAACGGCGAACCCGCGGCATTCGCGGTCGCGCTGCCCAACATCAACGAGCTGATTCGCGAGTTCAAAGGCAAGCTCGGCCCACTCGAGCTCGGCAAGCTGCTCTGGCGACTCAAGGTCAAAGGCCCGAAGACTGCCCGCCTGGCCCTGCTCGGCATCTCCAAGAAGTTCCGCGGCCAACGCAAATACGCGGGCCTCAGTATCTTCCTCTATTCCAAGCTGAATGAGTCGGGCAAAAAGCTCGGTATCGAGTGGGGCGAGTTGTCCTGGACGCTCGAGGACAACGGCCCAGTGAACGTTGGCATCAAATTCATGGGCGGTAAGATCTACAAGAAGTACCGCTTGTTCGAGAAAAGCACATGACCATCCTCGTGACCGGCGGCTCGGGTTTCCTCGGGTCTCACATCATCGAACAATTATCGCAAGCGGGCCGTCCCGTGCGCGCACTCGTACGGCGCACGAGCGACACCAAGTTCCTGCGAACCTTGAGCAACGTGGAGCTGTTCGATGGCGCGATCGACGATCGCTCGAGCTTGGAGCGGGCCGTGGTCGGGGTTTCCGCCGTGGTGCATTCCGCGGGCTTGGTCAAAGCCCGTAACTTGGAAGAGTTCATGCGCGTGAACGCGCGTGGCACCGAAAATCTGCTGGAAGCGTGCCTACCGCTCGGCAACGCCCTCACGCGTTACGTGCAAATTTCGAGCATCGCCGTCGGCGGTCCGAGCGATGCCTACGGCAACCCCGTCGCGGTGGACGCGACGCCACGTCCGGTCACGGACTACGGGCGCAGCAAGCTCGCCGCCGAGCGCGCCGCGCTGGCCAAAAAAGACCAACTGAAGATCACCGTGATCCGACCGCCGGCCATCTACGGCCCCCGTGACCGCGAGATTTTGGCGTTCTTCAAGTCGATCAAGCTGGGAGTCTTGCCGCTGCTCGGCTCGCCCCAAAGCAAGCTGAGCATGACCTACGGTCCGGATTGCGCGCGCGCCTGCATCGCCGCGATCGACGCGGACGTTCCGAGCGGCAGCATCTTCGCGATCGACGACGGCGCCGTACACACCATGGCCGAGCTGATCTCCGAGGCTGAATCGGCCATCGGCAAGCGAGCCTTTCTGCGCATCCCACTGCCACGCCGCGTCGTCGAGGGCGCCGCCTTCATGAGCGAGAGTTACGGCAAGCTCACCAACCGTGCGATGATGCTCACCCGCGACAAGTGCAACGAGCTCTTCGACCAGTGGGTGTGCGATGGCGAGAGCGCGCGGCGCGAGCTCAACTGGTCGCCCAACGTGAGCTTCTCGCAAGGCGTCAAACAAACCGTCGACTGGTACCGCACCGCCGGCTGGCTCTAGGCATGTTCGAGCGACTCGCGCTGGCTAGCTTCGCGTGGTTTGCGATTCACGTCTTCGTTGCCGGCTCCGAGCTGCGCTGGTGGCTGGTGCAGCGCATCGGGCAGCGGGGGTTCCACGCTTTTTTTTCGCTGCTCTCGCTCGGTTCACTGTCGTTTCTGATCGACGCCTATCGCAAGGCGGCCTTTTATCCGCTCTGGTTCTCGCCGCGGATCATCCATTGGCTGCCGCTGGTCGTGATGCCGTTTGCGCTGGTGCTGCTCGTGGGTGCCTTCAGCGTCCCGAATCCGACCGCGGTGGGCGCCGAAAAAGTGCTGGAACGCACCGACGCCGCGCGCGGCGTCCTGCGCATCACGCGCCACCCATTCCTCTGGGCAACCGCGCTCTGGAGCGGCGCGCATTTGCTAGTCACGGGCCACGTCGCGGCGATCCTATTTTTTGGCACGCTGTTAATCACCGCGCTGCGCGGCACGTCGAGCATCGATGAAAAGCGCCGCCGCACGAACAAGGCGGAGTTCGCGCGCTACCTGGAGATCACCTCGAACATGCCGTTCGCTGCGATCATTCAAGGCAAAAACCGGCTTAGACTAGCCGAGCTCTGGGTGCCATTGGTCGTTGCCGGCCTGCTCTTGGCCGTACTCCTCCACATGCACCAACGCCTGTTCGGCTTCTCACCCCTCGGCTGAATGCTCGACACGCCGCAAGTCGGGGCTCGGCCTGGCACGGCTACCTGAGTTAACCGCCAAAACGCCAAAACGCCAGAAGAGGGAGTTGGGGGTTCGCGCTCTGCGACCTGCCACGTCGCGGAGAGGGCGAGCTGCGACAACGGTGCACCGCCGCCGTGCAACGTTGTGAACAGCGCGCGCCCATGCGCGCATCGTTCACCCAGATCCCTCTTACTCTTCTGGCGTTTTGGCGTTTTGGCGGTTAGTCCCCTCTCCCTCTCAGGCGTCCACGACGCCGAAGGCTGGGCGCTCTGCGACGTGTTGATTGACCATCAACCAAAACTGAATCAGCGCGCGACGCGGTAGAACGTGGCGCCGGCAATCGCTAGCGGCGTAGGCGCATTTTTCAGCGTGCGGCCGAGGGCTTCGACGGCTTCGGTGTCTACGTAGATGCCGGGGCCCCAGGCGTTCTCGTCGTCTTCGTCGACGCCGTGCGTGGCGGTTTCGGCGTACAGCGCTCGCCGCAGCGGCTCGCTGGGCAGCGACACGGGCTGCCATTCGATGCCGCTGACGCTGGGCGGCGCGGCTTCGGCGGCTTCAGCCTGCCAGCGGCCGCCGTGGCTGAGCACGCCGACGCTGGCCAAATCGAGCGCGTTGAGCCGCGCCCGCACGAGCTTGATCCACGCGATCGGATCTTCCAGCTGCTCGCCGTCGGCAAACTCGATGTACAGGGCGTGGCCGAACTCACGCGCGACGCCGGATTGTGTCAGGGGGAAGGTTTCTACGCAGGCGCGCAACGCGGAACGAAACGCCGAGAAGCGTGTCGCGAAGTCCGCCGGTTCCAGCGCGTACTCGTCGTGTTCGATGGCAAAGTAGGCAATCAAAACGCCGAACGCGTTCTCGTCACTGAGCGACATGGCAAGGCTTCAACGGCGACGAGCAGCGGAGATGGCGGAGAGCGCGGCGCGCGCCTTGTTGCGCGTTTCCATGGCCTCCAGCTCGGGCACGCTGTCGGCGACGACGCCCGCGCCGGCCGTCACTTCGAAGCGCCCGTCTTGCATCACCACGGTGCGGATGGCGATCGCCAAATCCAAGCTGGTGCCACCCGTGACGTAGCCAATCGCGCCGCCGTAGGCGCCGCGCGGACGAAGCTCCAGCTCGCGGATGATTTGCATGGCTCGCACCTTGGGTGCTCCGCTGAGCGTGCCCGCGGGGAAGGTAGCGCGAATCACGTCCCACGGACCCAAGTTCGGCGCGAGCTCGCCCTCCACCTCACTCGTGATGTGCATCACATGGCTGTATTTTTCGACGCTCATGTGCAGCGGCACGCGCACGGTACCCGACTTCGATACCCGACCGACGTCGTTGCGCGCCAGATCGATCAGCATCACGTGCTCGGCGCGCTCCTTGGGGTCGGCCAACATTTCGTCGGCGAAGGCCTGGTCTTCCTCGGGGCTGCGGCCGCGACGGCGCGTGCCAGCGATCGGACGCAAGGTGATGCGCTTGTTCTCCACACGCACGAGCGTTTCGGGGCTCGCGCCGGCAATCGCCACCCGCGAGGCGCCGTCTCGCTCCGGCAATTCCAACAGGTACATATAAGGCGCGGGTGAAAGCACGCGCATGGCGCGGTACACATCGAACGGGTCGGCCCCGCCCGTGGGCGTCGAAAAAGTGCGCGCCGGTACGATTTGAAAGGCATCCCCGGCGCGGATGTATTCCTTCGCGCGCTCCACGACCCGGCCGTAGTCCGCGTCGCTCATGTTCACGTCGACATCACTGGGCAAGGCCTGAGGATCAGGCGGCGCCATCAGCGGCAGCGTCGTGGCATGCGACAGATCGTGCTCGGCCCGCTCGACCTCCGCCGGGTCTTTCGAGGCGATCACGGCGGTGTGCGTCAGGTTGTCGAACACGACCACCGTGGCATCGGCGATCATCCGCGCAATCGGTCGTTTCTTGCCGATCAGCTCCGGCCACGGCTCGACCTTGGTCACGAAGTGCACCATGTCGTAGGTCAAGAGCCCCACGCAGGCGGTCGCGAAGCGCGCGGCCACGTCGGTCTGGTCCTCGCCGCCACCCGGCGCGAGCTCGGACAAGCGCGTGAACGGATCGACCCCGGCCTCGCCGTAAACGATGTGCTGGGAGCGCGGTCGGTAGCCGAGGATCGAGTAACGACCCCAACGTTCACCCGCAACCACGCTTTCCAGCAAAAACGAGCCGCCCTCCGAGCGCTGACGCAGCGCTTGGTAGGCGCCCACCGGGGTAATGCCGTCGACGACGAGTGTTTTCTTGTACATGACCGGGTTCGAACGAAAGGTGGCCGCAGCATAGCGCCGCGCCAAGGAAAACTCAGAAATTCTGCGCCAGGGCCGGGCGCAGACCGCGTTTGACGCAGGCTTTGCGGTCGAGCGATGCTGCCCGCACGATGAGCGCGCAAATTGTCGGCATAACCCGGGTCCCACTGCTGCCGCTTGCCGCGCTGGCCGCGCTCGGGTTACTGGCGAGTCTCGCTGGCTGCAAAAGGGCGACTGAGCGTCAACTCGTCGACACCGAACGCCGGCATTTCTCTGCCAAGTGTCAACCATCGGGCGAGTGCGTGCTGAGCCAGACCTCGGGCGAGAAGCGCGACAAGGGCCAAGGTGGCAAGACCGGGCTTTCGCTGCTTCGGCTGGGGCGGCTGGTGGGTATTTGTGACGTCGTTCCAGGTCAAAGGCCCGAATCGGCCGGCGAGTGCCGTGCGCTCGTGTGCCAAAGTGACGCTGACTGCCCACCCGGGCACGGCTTGAAAGACGGCCAGTGCCTGAATGCCCTGTGCGCCGATCCGGCGCAAGCGCTCGCCCCCGAGGATTCGGTGATGCTCTGCCTGGCCGGTTCGGGGCTCGGCAACGAGCAAGCGCGCCAAGTGGATCGCTATGCTTTGGGCTTGAATTGCGGCACTCCCTGCAAAGTGCCGTCGCCCTGCCGCCAGCCCTGACCCCGCCCTCGGCGTAAGGCTTTTACGACCGCTGTTTCTCCGCTAGCCTCCGGGCCCTCGAATGACCGAACCTTCCTTGCTGGAGCCGAGCATCGCGCTGGCCGCCTATGCCGAGCCGCTGGCTGCGAATCGCCGCGTGCTGGTCTTTGGTAACGCGCTCGGCTCACTGGCTGTGCAGCTCATGGAGCGCGGCGCGCGCGCAGTCCACGTATGCGACCCGGACGCGTTACGCGTATCCGAGGCCACCGCTCGCAATCGCTCCACGCAGATCTCGTTCTCGAGCCTGGCGGACAGTGATTTGTCGCTGCGCGAAGGTGCCTTCGACCTTTCGCTGATCGACAACCTAGGCGCGTACGATGCAGTACCGTTGATCCGCACCGCCAAGCGGGCGCTCGGTTCGCGTGGCGTGGCCGTCATCGCCTGCCCCAATTCGGAGGCCGCTTTCCCGCTGCTCCGCGAAAAGGGCGAGCGAGCCGGCACGAGCCTCGACTATTACGCGCTGTACGACGCGGTGGCCGCCGAGTTCGAGCACGTGCGCATGCTCGGGCAAACTCCGTTCGTCGGTTACGCGATCGCCGATTTTTCGGCGTCCGGCGAGCCGGAGCCAGCACTGGACACGAGCCTCGTGCCCGGCGGCGCGGAAGAGCCTGATTTTTTCATCGCTTTGGCCTCCAACCAAGACGTGCGCCTCGACGAGTTCGCCGTCATTCAACTGCCCACTCGGCGGGTGTTGGCTAGCGTCAATGCGGTGTCAGCCGTCGCGCCCGTCGCGCCCGTCGCGCCCGTCGCCGCCAGCGTGCAGAACGAGGCCATTCAGCTGGCCAAGGCCCGTGAGGCCGAGCTTGCCCGCCTCAATCAGTGGCTCAAAGAGCTCGAGTCACGCGCGAGCACCGCCGACGAACGTGCCGATCACAGCGAGACCGAGCTGGAGGCCGAGCGCGCCAAGCTCGAAGCGGAAGGCGTCGCGCTCGAAGCCGAGCGTCGAGCAAGCGCGGCGCTCAAAACCCAGCACGAGAAAGAAATGAGCGCCGCTCGTGCCGAGCTCAGCGCGCTGCGCACGCAAGCGACGAATCTGCGGGCTGACGCCAGCCACAAAGCCAGCGAGCTTTCGCGTGTCACTAGCGATCTTGCGCGCCTCACCAGTGAGCTCGCCGAGCGCAATCGGCAACTGGCCGAGCAGACCCAGAAGCTCGAGCAAGGCAGCGCAGTCGAGCTCGGCGAGTTCGAGCGCCAGCTGGCCGAACGCGGCAGCGAAGTGCGCCGTCTGGAGCAGGATCTACGGACCGCCGAACGCACCGGGCGGGAGCTGGTCCGGGAGCTCGAAAGGCGCACCGGCGAGCAATCGAAGCACGCTAGCCTGGAGCTGGAGCGTGCCCTCGCCGAGCGCGAAGCGGACCTACAGGCCTCCGCGTGGACCATCGAGAGCCTCTCGCTGCGTCTCGAATTGGCCGGAAAACCCGTGACCGCGGAGGGATCATCCCCGGAAATTGCGTTGCCTGGCGAAGAAGCGCGTTGACAGGTCGATCGAAAGCCTTACCTTGCCGACCATCTTGAGGTCTCCGGCTCGGCAGCATGCAGTATGAGTGAAAAGCGCGACTATTACGTGGTCTTGAGCGTATCTCGAGAGGCGTCCGACGACGAGATCAAGAGGGCTTATCGTCAGGCGGCGCTGAAGCACCACCCAGACCGAAACCCGGGCGACAAGGCCGCCGAGGACAAGTTCAAGGAGGCCAGCGAAGCTTACAGCGTGCTCTCGGACGCCGAGAAGCGCGCGGCGTACGACCGCTTCGGCCACGCCGGGCTGAACGGCTCCCAAGGCTTTGATGGCATGGGCGACATCCTGAGCCACTTCCAAGACATGTTCTCCGATTTTTTCGGGGGATTTGGCGGACAAGGGCAAGGCGGGGGCAGCCGTCGCAAGCGCGCCGAGCGCGGCCAAGACGTGCGGGTCGAAGCGGTGATCTCCCTGCGCGACGCCCTGCTCGGCGGTAAGCACGAAATCAACGTCAGCGGCGCAGCCCCCTGTGACACCTGCCACGGGATGGGCGCCGAGCCCGGCACCAAGAGCGAAACCTGCAACCAATGCCGCGGCTCGGGGCAGGTCACGGCTCAGCGGGGCTTCATCATGTTCTCGAGCCCCTGCGCCCGTTGTCGAGGCACCGGCCAATACCTGCCCTCGCCATGCAAGGCGTGTCACGGCTCGGGCGCCGTCGAGCGCCAGCGCAAAGTGCTCGTGGCAATCCCCGGGGGGATCGACTCGGGGCAGCGCTTGCGCGTGCCGCGCCAAGGTATGCCCGGCCCCGAGGGCCTGCCTGCAGGTGATTTGTACGTCGACATCGAGGTCGAAGCAGACGAGCGCTTCGAGCGCCAAGGCGCCGACCTCGGCACCCGGGCGTCGATTTCGTTCGCCGAAGCCGCCCTGGGCAGCAAGCTCGAGATCACCATGCCGGACGACACGGTGATCTCCGCCGAGGTCGCGCCCGGCACTCAGCCGAACAGCATCATCGTGGTGCGCGGGCAAGGCATGCCCCGGCTCGATCGCCACGGTCGTGGCGACCTGCACGTGGCCGTGAATGTGCGGGTGCCGACCAAGCTCAGCAAGCAAGCCAAGAAGCTTTTGCGCGAGCTGGAAACCGAGCTAGGCCCCGACGCCAGCGCGGATTGATCGGGCGCCGGCGGAGGCGCTGCAGAGCCGAGAGCTCACTCGAGCTTTTGCGCCAAGCGCAGGAGCTCGCTCTGCGTGTCTGCCAGTGGCTCGCTTTGCATGGCGTCCTGACACAGGAAGCGCTCGAGCTCCGGTAGCACGAGCAGTGCTCGGTCGAGCCGCGGATCGCTGCCCTTCTCGTAGGCGCCGAGCGCGATCAAGTCTCTCTTCTGCTCGTACAGTGCGAGTGCGCTGCGCACGCTTCGTGCGGCTTGCAGCTGCGTGGGTGACACGACCTGAGCCATCACTCGTGACAAAGAAGCGACGGCGTCGACAGCCGGGTAGTGACCGCGGGCAGCGATCTGTCGGTCCAGCACGATGTGGCCGTCGAGGATGCCGCGCACCTCGTCGGCGATCGGTTCGTCCATGTCGGAGCCTTCGACGAGTACCGTGTAAACCGCAGTAATCGCGCCATTTTCGCCCTGGCCGCTGCGTTCGAGCAAGCGGGGCAAGAGCGCGAACACGCTGGGCGGATAACCGCGCCGCGCGGGCGGCTCGCCCGCGGCCAGGCCGATCTCACGTTGCGCGCGCGCAACGCGCGTCACGGAGTCGACCAGCAGCATGACGTTCTTGCCTTGATCGCGAAAGGCTTCGGCAATCGCGGTGGCGGTCTGCGCGGCGCGCAGGCGCTCGACGGGCGGCGCGTCACTGGTCGCTACGACCACCACTGCCCGGGCGCGACCCACGCTGCCCAGCGCGCGCTCGAGAAACTCCGATACTTCGCGACCGCGCTCCCCGACCAAGGCCACGACCACGACGTCCGCGGTCGTACCCCGCGCGATTGCGCCGAGCAACGTGCTCTTGCCCACGCCGGAGCCTGCGAACAAGCCCACGCGCTGCCCCACGCCGAGCGTCATCAGGGCATCGATCACCCTCACCCCGGTGGCCAGCGCGGTGTCCACCGGACGCCGACCGAGCGCAGGCGGCGGCGCGCGATCGACCGGCACCCATTTCAGACCGGTCGGCGCCTCGAGGCCGTCGATCGGTC
>Ga0247783_1000322_pt1 | contig 14518 bp, 8 predicted proteins | sample UWRJL064202C5_FD_179911 | JGI IMG/M metagenome (GOLD analysis project Ga0247783, IMG submission 179911) | Plant litter microbial communities from Arlington Agricultural Research Station in Wisconsin, United States - UWRJ-L064-202C-5 | ecosystem: Environmental > Terrestrial > Plant litter >...
TCGTGCTCGATATTCGCATCGACCGCGACGTGAAGCTCACTGGCGGTGGCCGGAACGAGGCACTGCAACACATGTCGATGCTGAACAAGGGGACCGGCTAGGTGCACGCTCGGATCGTCGGTCTAGGCCAGTGGTTCCCAGACCGAGTCCGCACCAACGACGAGTGGCCGCAGGCGTTCAGCGCTCAGAGCCGGATGAAACAAGGGGATCGCGCGCTGGTCGACGTGCCCAGCGATGAGCGCGATAGGACGATGCGGATCGTGAAGCGCTACTTGACGGAGGAAGCGCACGACCCGTTCCTGGGCGCGCACGAGCGGCGCGTGGCGGACGCGAGCATGACCTCGGCGGAAGCCGAAGCCAACGCGGGACGCGCAGCGCTGAGCGACGCGCGCATCGACCCTCGCGAGGTCGACGCGATTTTCTCATGGGCCTTGGTTCCGGATCGAATCATGCCCAGCAATGCTTGCCGCGTGGGTGATCTGCTCGGAGCCAAGAGCGCGTGGTCCGTGAGCGTGGACGCCGCTTGCGCCAGCCCGGTCACACACTTGAACCTGGCCGCCGCGTTGATCGAGTCGGGGCGTGCGCGCACGGTGCTGCTCACTTCGTCCCACTTGGCCACGCGCACGTTCGCGATGTCTCACCCGGCCGCGCCCAGCGTTGGTGACGGCGCGGCGGCCATGCTGGTCACGGCCAGCGATGTTCCGGGGATCTTGCACACGCACAGCATGACCCACGGCGAGCATCACGACGCCGTCGTTTGGTGCCGAGGCAAGAGTGAGGAGACCGACCCACCCTGGTGGGAACCAGGTGCTGCGCTGACCATGGGCAGCCGGTCGCCGGAGGCCACTCGCGCCCTGATGCAAGACACGGTGCCGACGGCCGCACGCACCGTGGCGGAGCTGGCAGAGCGGGCGGGGTTTGCCGTCGATTCGATCGACGTGCTGCTGAGCGTTCAACCGCGCCGCTGGGTTCCGTTGGCGATCGCCGAAGCGCTCGGACTAAAACCGACCGTCGCGATCGAAACCTATCGCCGCTATGCCCATTTGGGGGGCGTGGGCCCGGTCGTCAATTTGATCGCCGCGCGCGACGCGGGCAAGCTCACGGACGGCGCGCGGGTCGTGATCTACGCGCAGGGCGCGGGCTTCACTCGCGCGGCGGCGGCCTTGAGCTGGTCGACCGCTGGCTGACCAGGTTGGCCAGCACGGTCCACAAATCATTCGCGCTGACTGGCTTCGTCAAAATGCCGTTCATGGTATCGGCGAGGAACGTGCGGTAGCGCTCACGAGTCGCGTCCGAGGTGACGAACACGGTGCGCGCGGCGAGCGCCGGCCGCTCACGGCGCAGCCACTCGAACAACGCGCGGCCGTCGACTTCCGGCAAGGCAATCTCGGTCACCACCGCGTCGGGGCTGGAGCCGGAGCTGAGCAGGTCGATCGCTTCCTGTCCGTCGCTGGCCATGATCACGTCACAGGAGCTGGCCAACATGCGCGCGTACGCTTTCAAGATGCGCTCGTCGTCGTCGATCACGAGCACCGTGTGACGCTTGCTCAACGGACGACGCACCGCTGCATCGCGGTTCTGCAAGTATGCTTTGCGCATCGTCGCGTGATCGGGCAGCGGCAAGAGCGCGATGAACGTCGCGCCCGAGCCGTGCACGCTCTCCACGATCAGATCCCCGCCCAAATCCCGCATGATGGAGCGTGAGATGCTGAGGCCGAGGCCAGTACCGAGCCCCGAGCGCTTGGTCGTGAAGAAGGGATCGAAGATGTGCGACAGCGCCTCCGACGCGATCCCGGGACCGGTGTCGGAGATGGAAATCGCCACGTACTCCGTGTCGGCTCGGGTCGTGATCCTGACTCGGTGCACTTCACGCTCGACGTCGTTGATGGCGTGAGCCGCGTTGATCAGGATGTTGACGAGGACCTGCGTCAGCCGACCGTGCGGCACGACCACGCGCGGCAGGGCCCGAGCGTAGTCACGCTCGATGTGCGCCACCATGCCAATCTCACGCCCCACGAGTCTGAGAGATTGATCGACGACGTCGTTCGCGTCGAGCATCTGCGGCTCTTCGCGATCGCCGTCGGAGCGGGCGAATACGCGCAGATCGCGGACCACGCTGCCGATCGCCGATGACGCGGCCAGCATTTCTTCGAGCAGTTGCCGTCCCTCGACGCGCGGCGCGCCGGTCAAGGCCAGCTCGTGCAGCATCTGCACCTGCTCGGGAGTCGCGCCCCAGCCGCGGGTCGCCCACACGGAAAGCTCGTGTCCGACGTTGGCCAGCGGCGTCATCAGCGCCATGCAGGCTTCGATGCTGAGCTGCAGCGCCATCAGCGGATTGTTGATCTCGTGCGCCACGCCGGCCACCAGCGTGCCGAGCGCCGACAGCTTCTCCGTGTGCACCATCGATGCACGGCTGTGCTCCTGCCCTTTGCGCAGCGCCGCGCGCAGCTGCGTGCGGTCGAAAAAGCCGTGAATCGCTCGGTCGTCCGCGGCCGGCCAGACCAACACTTCGTCTGCGCCGTGCGACAGCGCGTCGAGCGCCGCCACTTCGTCTACCGCTACGAAGCCGAGTGGAGCGCCACCTACGCGCTGACGCAGGCGCGGCAAGAGCTCCGCGGCTGCACCATCGACGACCAAGATCTGCGTGTCGTGGGTCGCGTAACGATCGGCGAGTGTGGCGGAAATTCGATCAGCCGCTGCGGCGCTCGGCGCGAGCACCCACACGCCGACTCCACCTTCTGTCTCGGGCAGGCTTGGTTCGTCGTTCTTGGTCGTCACGGAACCGCTGGCTGCTCCTCCTCTATTCTTACCACGTGATCATGGTCGAACCGTCGAATCGATTGAGCAATTTCGTCTCCAGCTTGGCCTCGATACCGCACGCCTCGAACGCGCCGACGGCGCCACCGGCGATGGCCGACTCGATCCAGAGATATTCCTCACGGTATACCATCTCCACTGCGCGCGGACCGTGGCGGACGATCTCCCAGTGCCCGTATTGGTAGGTCTGCCGACGTGCGGCGAGGCCCTGCTCGGTGAGCCGCACTGGGTCGTGCGAAAGCAGGCGCAGCATGGTCCGGCCCAGCAAGCTTGCGGCAAACGTGGTCGCGTTGGTCCGCCAGATGTCGTGCATCCCCTCGTGCACTCTCTCCGGACTGCGTAATGAGGCGCCTGCAAGCGCCAAGCGAATCATATAGTCACGCAACGGATACATTCGGATCGGCGACCAGCGCTCACCCTCGAAGCAGTCCCGATAGAGCTGAGGGCGACCGGCACGTTGCAGCACGGTTTCGAGCGAGCGCAGGTAGAGGCCCCGCACGAGCGCGGACGGCGGGACGACCTCCAGGCGCGTCACGATATCGCAGTAGGGCGCGACGACCTGGATGGCGCGCTCCACCGGACGATGCCGAAGGCTGAGGGAGTCCATGGCCACCATCTGATTCTAGGGTTCCTGTGTCTGCTGCTCGCTCAGTGCCCCTAAAAATATCTTCGTCGATCGGAATAGGTAACACGATGGCCGGTCAAAAGTGAACTCGATCGACCCGCGGCGCCGAGCGATCGAGGTTTTCGGCCAGGTCCAGCCAGCACTATCGGGTTGGTTGAGCGACGCTTTCAAGGCCTCGACTGGCTATCGGCTGAGTGTGTTTTTGGACCGCGGCGGCTCGAGGAGACGGCTCTGGAACCCCGCACACGCAAAAATGCCTCAGAAAACCGAGCTGCCGGCTTTTCCAGCGCGCTCGGACGGGCAGCGAGAGAGCAACGTTCGGTTGCCGTGGGCGCGCCACGGACCCGGCGGGAAGCGACGGGCCGCCGTCCCCGGGCTACTCCGCCGCGCTGCTGCTGCTGGTCCCATCGAGCACGTCGCATTCGAGGCTGTCGCCCTCGACCGATAGCAGCAGGGTGCTCTTCGGATGGAGCTCACCGCGCAGGATCTTCTCGGCCAAGGGCGCCTCGACCAAACGGGCGATCGTGCGCTTCATCGGCCGCGCGCCGAGCGTTGGCTCGAAGCCGCCATGATCGAGCAAGAATTCGACCACCTCTGGGCCGAAATCCAAGCGCAGGCCGCGTTGCGCAGACAGTGCGCGGCTGACGCCTTCGAGCAAGCGACGCGCAATCTCGCGAACCTCGTCGCGTGCCAGGGGAGCAAACACCAACACCTCGTCGATCCGATTGTACAGTTCGGGGGCCAATGCGCTGCGCGCTGCAGCCACCACGCGTTGCTCGAGGTCGACGCGATCTTGCCCCTCGGCGCCGAACCCAACGCGGCGACGCGGCGAGCTGCCGCTCTCTTCGGCACCTAGATTCGAGGTCATCAGGATCACGGTATTCGTGAAGTCGACGGTGCGTCCGCGCCCGTCGGTGAGTCGTCCTTCGTCGAACACCCCCAGAAACGAGGTGAGTACATCCGGGTGCGCCTTCTCCAGCTCGTCCAACAGAATCACCTGGTACGGCCTGCGACGTACCGCTTCGGTGAGTTGCCCGCCCGCCTCGTGGCCCACGTAGCCAGGGGGCGCGCCGATCAAACGAGCGATCGCGTGCGGCTCCGAAAATTCAGAGAGATCGACGCGAGTCATGGCCGTGTCGCAGTGGAACAGGACCTCGGCGATGGCCTTCGCGCTCTCGGTCTTGCCCACGCCGGTCGGCCCGAGCAAGAGGAAGGTGCCGATCGGACGACGCGAACCGAGGCCGGCCGCGTTGCGCCGCAAAATTCGCGCAATGCGCCTGATCTGATCGCCATGACCGACGACTCGTTCGGCCAAAATTTCTTCCAAGCGCAGCATGCGGTCGCCGTCCGCCTCGAGCAAACGCTCGACGGGCATGTCAGCAAGCTCGGCTACGACCTCGGCGACGCTCTCCGCGGTGACCTCGGGTTTTCCACGACGCCGCGTGCGCGCACCCGCCAAGTCCAAGATCGACACGGCCTTGTCTGGCAGGGCGCGCCCCGGCAGGTAGCGCACCGACCAGCCCACGCCCAGCGCCAAGGCTTCGGTTTGATAGCGGACCTGATGATGCGCTTCGAGCCGAGGCTTGAGCGCATCGACGATCAGGTAGGCTTCCTCACGACTCGGCTGCTCCACCTCCACCAACGAGAAGCGACGAGCCAACCCTGCGTCCGCAGCCAAGGCCTTTTGGTAGTCTTCAGGCGTCGTTGCGCCGATGCACGGCAATTCCCCGCGCGAAAAGGCGATCTTGAGCTCCGAGGCAATCTCCTCCGCGGCCTCACCGATGAACAGCTGATGGATCTCGTCGAAAAAGATCACCACCCGACCTTTGGCCGCGGCGACCTCCTTGCGCAGCGCGCCGATGCGCGAAGCAAGGGCTCCGCGCATGCCCGTGCCAGCCACCAGTTCACTGACAGGGATCTGAACGATCACGCGATCATCGAGCGAGAGCACGTCTTCGGCCGCAGCAATCCGCTGCGCCAGACCGCGCACGATGCTCGTCTTGCCCACGCCGGCGATGCCCACCAAGCAGGGATTGTTGCCCTCGCGCTTGGCGAGCACGTCCAGCGCCTGCTCAATCACCGCGTCGCGCCCGACCACTGGGTCGAGCTCACCACGCGCCGCCGCCAAAGTGAGGTTTCTGCCCAAAGACGACAAGGTCGGAAACTTCTGCGGGTCGAGCTCGAAGCGCTCCCAGGGTTCTGGCTCTCGATGCAGCGGCTTATCGAGCAACGGCACGGCTTGCAGCGCGCGCGTCGGACGCGTCAGAGTCACTCGTTCGCGCTGCGCGTTGCTCGGCAAGGCCATCACGGGCACGACCACGCCAGCGCCGCGCGCTTCGACCGCGGCCGGAGCGGCATTCGACGGAGTGGCTTCGCCGCTCGACGACTTGCGCGGAGGCGGGTAGAGCGGCACCTTCACGGCTCTGGATACGCGCCGCGGCGCGGGCATCGGCGCTTCGAGCGGCTGCGCAGGCGAAGGCCGACGCCGACCGACCAAACCGAGGCCGACTTGAACGGCCTGCGTGCGCAAGCGCGACGTGTCCACGTTCAAGCCCTCGAGTACGCGACGAGCCGAGCTGCGTGGCTCGCCAACCAGTGCCACGAGCAAGTGAACCGCGGCTGCATCGCCATCGCCCATGCGACCAGCGATCTCGCGAGCCCGTTGCAAGCAGGCCTTGAGCGGATCCTCGAGCTCCTCCTCGATCCCGCGGGCTGCGCGAAGCAGCTCTTCGACGCCTAGCTTGCGCTCGCGGAGCAAGTCGGCGGCTGGGCTCGGGCGTGCGGCGATCGCCGCCAACAGGTGCGCACTCGACGCGCGCTCCTTCTGCTGTTGCGCGAGCTCATCTGCAATTCGTTTGACGAGAGCGAGTTCGGACTCGAAGCGGGCACCGGTCATCACTTGAGCGATCTGCCCGGAATCGAGAAAACGGCCAACTTTTCCAGCATTTGGCCGGCGGCCCAGCCGCGGGCTAGCGGCTGAAGAGCTGGCGCCCCTGGCTGTAGTCCCAAACGCTGACGCGGGTCGCCCCGCCCACCGCCACCAACGGCTCGAACCCGGAAATCGCTAGGTTTTTGTCTTCGACTAGGGCGACGAGCCAATCCTCCTCGGCGCTCGGCGCCGCGGACGGCAAGTCGCTCTCGAAGCGCGGCTGCCCCTCGAAGTTCGTGACCAGCAACGACCAGTGGCGAGCCTCCCCGAGCTTCGGCCGGCTCACCAAAACGAAGGCCAGCGCCTCGGTGTTGGCAGTCGCCGCGTAGGCCGGCGCCGGCAACCGAAAACGGGCCAGCAGGACCAGGCCGCCGGCCAAGCGCAGGTGCAGGACCTCACCCGCTCTACTGACTGCAAAGAACTCATCGAGGCGCATGCCCGGTAGCAGGCGAACCGGCAAGTCATCCCCGAGCGGGAAGCTGAACTCAGTGCGGCTGCCGCGGGGGGCCTGACGCAGGAAGCCAGTCGCTGTACGGCACACGATCGCGCCGTCGCGCAGTTGGGCCACCGGCGCAAGGCAACCCGGCATCGGAAAGCTGGCTTCGATCGTCAAGATCGGGGCTGCATCGCTCGTGAAAGGATACCAGTAGAGTTGCGTATCCTCCGAATAGTAGACGAAAAAATGACTCGGATCTGCCAAATCGGGGAGCAGCTCGGAACCGGGCAAGAAGGCAACGCGCGGAAAATGTTTCGCCGCCTTCGCCCGCGGCGCGAGCAGCGCGCCACTCGACGCACCCACTGCGAACAAACCGCCATCAGGCCCGTGAGCAACTGCGCGTACGGCACCGATGCTCGCCTCGGTGATCACGTGCCCCTGCTTGCTATCGCGAAAAGTAGCTTTGTCGAAGCTCGCCTGCAGCAAGCGATTCGTCCCAAATGCCAGCCGCGTGCTCGGCACGGTCGGCGCCGCGATCTCGAGCCGTTGCTCACGGAGCGAGCTGAGTGTTCGAACGATCACGGGCGAAAGCGGCGCCGGAGGCGGCGTGGGTGTCGGTTTTTCGGCCCCGGCTTCAGCAACTGCGGCAGAGGCGAGGCCGCTCGGCCCTTGCGCGGATTTCGTCGCAGCTCGACGCGCCGCTTGCTTGCGATCAGCCTGGCAACCGCTGAGCAAAGTCAGGCAAGCGGCCGCCCATGCGACGCGCCTGATTGTTCGCGTGGCGCCCATGATGCTAGGTTGACTTTCCCGCTCGGTCACGCCCGAGCGCAAGCACAATGTTCCGTCATCCTCTCGCCAAGCTCGCCAAGCTCGCCAAACACGCGAGGCGCGCCGCGGCGCCGCTCGTCCTCGCCTCACTCACCTCACTCGCGCTTGCCAGTAGCTCCTGCAGCCGCTTCTCGCGCACGAAGCAATGTCGCGCGTTGATTGCTCAAGTCAATCCGGCGCTCGACGACGTCCTCACGATCACCCACAGCGGCACCGAAAACGGGGGCAGTGGCGGTAGCGCTGGCGGCGGGATCGGCGGGATCGGCGGGATCGGCGGGATCGGCAGCAGCGCGAGCAAGAGCAATGGCTACGTGGCAGCGGCAGGGCGCTATGAGCGCCTGGCAAAACAGCTCGGCCCGATGGAATTCGGCAGCGAAGAGATGGCCAAGCTGGTCGCCGAGTACGCGGGCGTGCTGAACAGCGCGGCGGAGAGTCTACGTTCCCTCGCCAGCGCGCTCGAATCGAACAACAGCGCGGAGGCCGAGCGGCAGAATCGAGAGCTCGACCGCATCGCTGCGCACGAACGCGCGTTGGTCTCGCGGATGGATGCGTGGTGCCAGCCGTGATCGGCTAGTTCGATAGCAGGTTGGTGCAGGGTGGCTGGGCTACTGACGAGAACGGCGTGCCGTTGCTGAGCCGACCCGCTGCGTCGACGAACGCCCAGTAGGGGGCGTAGGGGCTGCCTCCCTCGAGCGGCGTCCGAATCAGCGTGATCGCGGTGTTGCTGTTATCCAAGGCCGGCTGCGGGTACACGTTGCTGGTATTGTTGTTGTTGCCCCAAAAGAGCAGGTCGAGCGCGGCGGTTTTTGCCCCTGTCCAGCCGTTGATGTTGATCAGGTCGACGACGTTGAGTAAGGCCGCGCCGCCGCTCGCGACCAGCACGACGCTTGGCGTGACCGTATTGCCCGTGGGCTGGCCTGCTGCGCCGTAGCCATTGTAGCCCCAGCACTCGACGCTGGTATCCATCATGATCGCGCAGAAGGTCTGGAAGGAATTCGAGCTCAGACGCTTGGCGGTGCGCTGGACCGTGGTGCCGATCAGCTGGATTTGCAGCGGGTAGAAGCTTTTGGCCGGCGTAGCAGCGCCCAGCTCGCCGAAGCCATTGGTGCCCCAACACCAGATGCTGCCGTCGGTTTTGAGCGCGCAGGTCGCCTCCTGCCCGACGGTGACTTGGACTGCGCCCGTGAAGGGCGTGCTCGCGTCGGCCATCACTTTCCGCGCGTAGCTCGCGTTGGACGTGTCACCGTGACCGAGCTCACCGCGCGTACCCTGGCCCCAACACCAGACGCTGCCGTCGCCGGTCACGGCGCAGAACGTGAGCTGGTTGGCTCCGCGGGTCGCGTTGATTTGCCGCACGTCCGTCAGAGCGCCTCCGGTCGACGAAGTGACGACCTGCACGGGAGCACTCGTTGATACCGTGTTGTCGAGCGCGGCACCGAGCAGGGTGGAGTCGGTTATCGTACCGCTGATCGGAAAGCACCAGACGGCCCCGCCGGTCACCACCGCGCAGCCGACATTGTGAGTCAAGGCAACCGCTGAGGCGATCAACGGCGAGTTGTCGATATAGAGCTGCTGGCTGAACGCTGCGTTGTAATTGAGCGTTTTCCAAACCGTCCCGTCGACGCGTCGCACGAGGAAGCTGAGTGCGCTGTAGTTGCCGCCTTGAACCTCGGCAATGCACGTGCACTTGCTGCCCGCGCAGGAGAGCGAATTGAGGCAAGCAGGTGGGTCCGCGCTGGTCGCTCCCGCGCAGCAGCGCATGCCGTTTCCACCACACGCGCACACATGCTTGGTGCCGCTGGTGTCGCACGTAAAGCCAACGCTACAAGTATCGCCGCTGCAGCAGATCTCGTTGCCCCCGCCGCAGCTGCACATACCTTGGCCATTGCAGGTCAGGTTCGCCCCGCAGGTGTGCTCGTCACAGCAGACTTGATTCGTGGCGCCACACGGCTGACAGCTTCCCAGCACGCATGTCTTTTGCTGCGGGCAAGCTGGCACGCAGCTGAGCGCTCCACCGCCCGCGCCGGCCGCACCACCGCCCGAGGAACCGTCGTTGCCAGCACCACCGCTGGCAGAGGTACCAGCGCTGCCAGATGAGCCAGTGCTGCCAGATAACCCTCCCGTGCCAGAGGGACCACCGCTGCCAGATGAGCCACTGCTGCCAGACGAGCCAGCGGTGCCAGAACCGCCGCCGTCGGACGAACCGCCGTTGGTCGAGGGCCGACCTGCCCCATCGCCAGTGCTAGTCTCACCAGCGCTACTCTCGCTCATACCGCCTGAGCTGGGCGAGCCGCGGACGGCATTGCCGTCTGTGCCCCCGCTCGTCTGAGAGTCACCGCCAGCTGTTCCTCCGCTGCCGTTGTTGCCCGCGCCGGCGTCGCCGCCTGGTTCCATGACCGGCTTGTCTGGCGCGCCGGGTGGCGGCAGGGAGATGATCCTGCCCGCGTGCGCGTCTGCCGGATCAGCACAGAACAAGATCTCAGCGGCATCTTTGACGCATACGCGACCGGTAACTCCGAAGCGATTGCAGTCGCGATCACTCTGGCACAAATTTCGACAGCGGTAGTCGGAAGCGCACGCGAGGGGTGACGCGCAGTCCGCTTGCTTGTCACAAACGGTGTTCTTGTCGCTCTCGCTCTGACACACCGCGCGCATGCGGTCATCCGTGACGCACGAACCGGCCTTGCCGCAATCGGCCGCCTGTCGGCAGCTCAAGCGACATCTGCCGAGTGCGCACGCGTACGGCTGCGAGCAGTCGATATCCAGGTGGCAAGCGACGGTCGATGACGCTGCCGACCCCGGACTGCTCGAGCTACAGGCGGGTGAAACCAGGCCAATCAGACCCAGAATGCCGATCGATGCAGAGGCCACGCGCGCAGCCGAACCCCGCTGCCCCGAGTGACTTTTGGAGGTGACCCTCGTCATGGTCATTGTCTACTGAGTATCCGAAGTCCCAGCCCGCTCGCCATAGGCATTATCCTTAGCATTGTGCACATGTGACCCCGTCACTGCGCGCATGTGACACGATTCGATTGCTGGTTCGAGCCCGCGCGTGATTGCGAATCGCCGCGCTGAGACTGGCGTTCACGCTCTGCAAAGCATCACCGTGAAGTCACGCATGCTGGCATGAGACATGCTCTCCACCTGGTGCTGCCGTGGAGCAAGCGGGCGCTTGTAAGAAGTCTGTAAGACGCGCTGTGCATCATAGGCGAGACCCCAACGAGCTCCCAAGGGAAGACCAAGGACCAACGAATGTCGCCTTCTTACGCCCCGTTCCGTTCCCTTCAGCAGCGCCAAGCGCGCACGCTGGGGTGCTCCTTGCTCACTGCAGCAGCAGTGTTCGCGTTGAGCGTGCCCGGCTGTAGCAGTAAAGACAGCCCTACCCTGCGCACGAGCTGCGCGCAGAATAGCGATTGCAGCAAGCCTTACATCTGCGCCATTGGCAAGTGTCGGTCGCGCTGCGTGACGGCCGAAGACTGCGACGGCGGCTCGTGCATCATCGATGAAAAGCGTCAGCCGGTGTGCCAGCCCGCGACCGAGAAGAACAGCCCCTGCAACTATCAGGGCGACTGCAGCCCGCCCCTGGCTTGCGCGACCGATTATCGCTGTCGAAACTTGTGCGGCAAAGACAGCGACTGCAACTATCAAGGAGTCACGGGACGCGCGTGCGTCACCGACGGCAATGGCATCCTGTTCTGCGCCGACCTGCCCGAGACCACAGCTGGCGTGCTCACGACGGAAGCGGCTCGCGGACACGGCCGGGAGCAGGTTTCTCCACCCACCATGAGCGGAGGCGGGTCCAGCGGCGCGGCCGATGACGCGGGCAGCGGTGGTGAAAGCGCGGCCGGCGACGGCGGCACTTCAGACGGCGGCTCCCAGGGCGGCAGCTCCGGCCGGGGCGACAGCACCGGCCGTGGCGGCGGCCAGAGCCGCGGCGGCAGCCCCGGCGCCGGCGGCAAATCGCTCGGCGCCGAAGAGCAAGTCGGCGCAAATGCCGACCTCTGTCCGCCGCCCGGGCAAACGACCTCGCACAAGGACGTAACGATTTCGGCCGACGCGACCTGGGAAAGCGTGCACGACATCTCAGGGACGTTGACCGTCCGTGCGCTCCTGAAATTGAGTCCGTGCGCTGTCGTTCGCTTCAATTCTGGCGCGGGCATCCGCGTCGATTCCGGCGGTTCGCTGCAAGCGATCGGCACTGAAGGCAAGGCAGTCACTTTCACCTCCGCCAAGGCCGCACCGGCGGCGGGGGATTGGGCGCAAATCGTCATCGTCGACTCCGCCTCCAATGATTCGCGCTTCGAGCAGGCGGTGGTGGAGTACGGCGGCAGCGACATGGTCAAGCTGGATCAAGGCGCGGCAGCCTCCTTCTCCAGCGTGACGCTGCGTGAATCGGAGGAAGACGCGATGGTCCTTTGGCCAGCGGTCAGCGTGAGCGAGTTCGAGAACGTCCGCTTCGAACGCGCGGGAGCGTACCCGCTGGCGTTGCAGATGGAGGACGCGCACGTGATCGGCTCGATGTCGAGCACTGGCTCGAAGAACCAGGCCATCATGCTCGGCAGCAACAAGCCGCTCACGACCCCCGCAACCTGGAGGGATCACGGCGTTCCTTACGCCTTTCGAGACACGACCTACTTGACCTACGTCGTCAAAGCCGAGCTCACGCTCGATGCCGGCGTCACCCTGCTGATGGCCGGACATAGTCTGAGTGTCGAGGCCGGCGGAGCGCTCTTGACCACGGGAACCGAGGCTCGGCCGGTGACCTTCACTTCAGGGAGCGCGATGCCGAAGGCGGGCGACTGGGGAAATATTGCCTTTCTGGGCACCGCAGCGTCGAACTCGCTCTTGGACTACGCGGTCGTCGAATACGCGAGCGATAGCGCGATCGCGGCGAAGGACAAATCAGCGCTCGGCCTTTCGAATGTGCTCGTGCGTCACGTCAGCGGCAACGGCATTGGAGGCTGGCCGGGGACCAAGTTCACGAAGTTCGAAAACGTCACCGTCGAAGACACGGCTGGCTACCCACTGAACGTTCAGCTGAGCACCCTGGGCGACCTGGGCTCGCTTTCCGCCACGGGGGGCAATCCCAATCAGATTGCGGTGTTGTCCTATGATGCCGTGACACGGGCGGCCACCTGGAAGAACTTTGGGCTCCCATACCACTTCGTGGACACGACCTACCTCAACTTGAATCTCAACGCTCCCGTTACCCTGGAAGCCGGAACCACGCTGATGCTCGACAGCGGTAAGTCGATCGCCATCGGCGCGGGGGGCTCGCTCAAAGCTCAAGGCACCGAGCAGAAGCCAATCACCATCAGCAGCTCGCTTGCGGTGCCGGCGCCGAACGGCTGGGGAAAGATCACAGTGGCGGCAACCGCGGCCGGCGACTCCACACTCACCTGGACGACCGTCAAAGACGGCGCGCTGGGCGCGCTGACCTTGAACGGCAGTCAGTTCGCGCTCGATCACGCGACCTTCATCGGTAACCTCACTTGTGATGTCAAAGTCTCAGCCGGGACGTTGCTCACTTCTGCGGGCGGAAATAGCTTCATGGCCTGCCCATGAACGACCCCGCAGAGCTTGCGCCAGGCACGCTGATTGCCGGTAAATTCCGCGTCCAAAAACTGCTCGGCGCGGGCGCGATGGGCGCGGTCTATGCCGTCCTGCACGAGCTCACTCGGCACCAGCGCGCATTGAAGCTCTTGCACCCGAGTGCCCGCCAAGTGCCCGAGATCGTGCGTCGCTTCCTGAACGAAGCCTCGGCTGCGGGGCGCGCCGGAGATCCGCACCTCGTCGAGACCTTCGACGCGGGGATCCTGCCCTCTGGCGAACCGTACGTGGTGATGGAGCTGCTCGCGGGGGAAACCTTGTCGGCGCGACTCGAACGCGAGGGCCCACTGCCGGTGGCGTTTGCCGCCGAGCTCGTGGCCCAGGCCGCTGCCGGAGCCGACGCCGCCCATCGCGCCGGCATCATCCATCGCGACCTCAAACCCGACAATTTGTTCGTCGCCGAGCGGGCAGGCCGCCCCTTCGTCAAGCTGCTCGATTTTGGGGTCTCGAAGTTTGCGACCAGCGCCGGGATGGCGGCGAGCGAAACGTGCGCCGGGGTCATTTATGGCAGCCCGGCATACATGGCGCCCGAGCAGTTGGTTGGCGCAGTCGATCTCGATGCGCGTGCCGACGTTTACGCGCTGGGAGTCGTTTTGTACCAGTCGCTCACCGGAAAGATGCCCTTCGACGCTCCCAATCTGCAAGCGCTCAGTGTGCGCGTGTTCAATGGTGAGCACACGCCAGTCGAGCAGCTGCGAGCCGATTTGCCGCCGGGCTTCGCGAACGCGCTGCGGCGGGCGATGGCGCCACTGCGCGAGGATCGCTACGGTAGCGCAGCGGAGCTCGCTTCCGCCCTCGAGCCATTCTGCGGCTCGCCGCTCGCCGCGACTGCCCCGCTCGCCGCGTCGGAGCCTCCGGCTCTCGCCCAGGCGAGATCGTCGCCCCCAGCGAATGCGAGTCACGCGGCCGAAGATCTCGACGCTCGCGCGGCGTCGACCCCGGTGCGCAGCCCTCGGCGGGTCGGGACTTTCATGGCACTCGCCGCATTCGGCCTGGCACTGGCCTGGCTTTCGATGCGTAGCATGCGCGAGCCAAAGCTCGACCCCACCTTGTCAGCCCTTCGCGAGGGCGCCAGCAGCAGCGCCCCGTCGCGCAGCTCGCCGTCAGTCACGATTGCCGCGAATCCTGAGATCGTGGCATCGCTCCGCGCCGGCGAACCAAGCGCAAAACCGGCACCCTCCTCGGCGGGCGCGCAAAGCCCACGCCCGCGACCAAGTGCGAGCAGCAGGCCCAATTCCGGCGTGCCGCCGGCCACTACACCGGCCACAACGCC
>Ga0247783_1000324_pt1 | contig 14504 bp, 12 predicted proteins | sample UWRJL064202C5_FD_179911 | JGI IMG/M metagenome (GOLD analysis project Ga0247783, IMG submission 179911) | Plant litter microbial communities from Arlington Agricultural Research Station in Wisconsin, United States - UWRJ-L064-202C-5 | ecosystem: Environmental > Terrestrial > Plant litter >...
TGCAATTCATCGCATATCTTCACAATTGCAATGGCCAGATCACCAGCGTAGGTTGGGCAGCCCCATTGGTCAGCGACAATGTTTAAACTGTCACGACTTTGGGCCAGCCGTAAAATCGTTTTAACGAAATTATTACCGTATTCGCTAAATACCCAGGATGTCCTCACAATAATATGCTTTTCCCATAAAGCTCTAATCGCTTGCTCTCCAGCAAGTTTACTTTTCCCATAGACGCTTAACGGTGCTGTATGATCATCACTTTTATACGGAGAGCTAGCCGTACCGGCAAACACGTAATCTGTTGATATGTGTATTAACGGGATATCCAACGCTTTGCAAGAATTAGCTAAATGTTTTAGTGAGGTCTCGTTCACTAAAAAAGCGATGTGGCTTTCTTGTTCAGCATTGTCGACAGCGGTATATGCCGCTGTGTTGACAACCATATCAGGACGATAGCTCCGAATGGCATTATCAACCGATGATTCATCAGAAATATCCAGCTCACTCTTTGCCGGAGCGAAAAATTCATGACCTGAATATTGCAATGCATCTTGAAGGCACCGGCCAAGCTGGCCATTTCCGCCAGTAATTAGAATCTTCATTTAGTTATCAGATCCTTGAAGAATGGAGCGTTGGCATCTTTCGGTGATAACAGTACCTTGTCAAGGTCCGGCCAAGTGATACCAATATCAGGGTCATTCCAGATGAGTGAACCTTCATCACTTGAGTCGTAGTAATCCGTGCACTTGTATTCAAAGTCTGCAATATCTGAAAGCACTACAAAACCATGCGCGAAACCGGGCGGTACCCAAAATTGAAATTTGTTTTCTTCAGAAAGAATCACACCTTCCCATTGGCCGTAGGTAGCGGAGCCAGGGCGAATATCAACGGCAACATCAAAGACTGTTCCGCGAACGACCCTTACCAGTTTTCCTTGAGGTTTATTTTTTTGAAAATGCAGGCCACGCAAAACACCTTTGCAAGATCTGGAATAGTTATCCTGAACAAAGGGCAAATTAATCCCTGCTTGTTCCTGATAGCGATTGGATTGGAAAGTTTCCAGGAAGAATCCGCGTTCATCCTGAAATACTTTTGGCTCGATAATTACACAGCCTTGCAATTTGGTATTGGTAACTTTCATTTATAGCCCTCAGCTATTTTAACGAGATACTGCCCATATGCCGTTTTACTGAGTGCTTTTGCGCGCACCATCATTTGTTCGGTATTAATCCAGCCTTGATTAAATGCGATTTCCTCAATGCATCCCACTTTCAGGCCCTGCCTGTGTTCTATGGTCTGCACAAATTGACCTGCTTCAAGCAAAGAGTCATGGGTTCCTGTGTCAAGCCATGCAAAGCCGCGCCCGAGAAGGCTAACGTGAAGATCCCCGCGGTTGAGGTAGGCAGCATTTACATCGGTTATTTCCAATTCGCCACGTGCAGATGGTTTGATTTCCCGCGCAATTTCCAGGACATCATTGTCGTAGAAGTACAGGCCGGTTACCGCATAATTGGATTTTGGTTTTTGAGGCTTTTCTTCGATACAAAGGGCTTTACCATTTTCATCAAATGCGATGACGCCAAAGCGTTCAGGGTCCGGAACATGGTAGCCAAAGATGGTTGCTCCTGCTTCCCGATTGGTCGCGGCAATTAATTTATCGGAAAAATGCTGACCATAAAAAATGTTATCGCCCAGCACCAGACTTACATTGTCGTTACCAACAAAGTCCCTGCCGATAATAAATGCTTGCGCCAATCCATCGGGTGATGGCTGTTCGGCATAACTAATGGATATCCCAAAATCTGAACCATCGCCGAGTAAACGTTTGAAATAAGGTAGGTCTACGGGGGTGGAAATCAAGAGGACTTCCTGTATTCCCGCCAGCATCAATACTGACAGAGGATAATAAATCATAGGCTTGTCATAAATAGGCAGCAACTGCTTTGAGACACCCATAGTAATTGGATGTAACCTGGATCCAGACCCGCCTGCGAGTATTATGCCTTTGTATTTCTTCATAACATTATTTCTTAAGGTTGACGCACTAATTAAGCCAGATTCCTCTGGTGTCAATGACGATTTTCTCGGAGACAAGTTTTCTATCAATGGTTTTAAATTCTTTGTGATCTACGAGTAACAAAACAATGTCTGCCGTAGCCAGCGCTGTTTCTATCGAAATTAACTCGATATTGTTTGAATATTTTTCCGGAAGCCGTTCAATGTTTGGTTCTACTGCAAAAATATTTGCAATTTTTTCATTGGCCAGCCAGGTCGTGATCGCAAGGGCTGGGCTTTCACGCAGGTCGTCAATATTCGGTTTAAAGGTTAAACCAAGGCACGCGATTGTGACGGGAGTTTTGGGAGCCAATGTCTGAATGGCATTTTTAACCTTCTCGATAACCCACGCAGGTTTGCTGTCATTAACTATGCGGGCGGTCTGGATAAGCTTCGCCTCGGCCGGTGTTTCGCTAACAATAAACCAGGGGTCTACCGCAATACAGTGACCGCCCACGCCGGGACCTGGCTGCAAGATATTTACTCGCGGATGACGGTTTGCCAAGCTTATCAGTTCCCATACATTGATATTTAATTTATCGCAGATAATAGAGAGCTCGTTGGCAAAGGCGATATTGACATCGCGGAAGCTATTTTCTGTCAGCTTTGCCATTTCCGCAGTGCGCGCATTGGTCACAATGCATTCACCCTGCACAAATGTTTTGTACAGGTTAACGGCTGCTTCTGAGCACTTTGAGGTAATTCCGCCAATCACACGGTCATTCTCAATGAGTTCCTTCATAACGTGGCCCGGCAACACGCGCTCGGGGCAATGGGCGACGCGAATGTCGGAACTTTCTCCGTGGGTGTGTGGAAATGATAGATCAGTGCGGATTTCAGAGAGCCAGGCTGACATCTTTTCCGTGGTACCAACGGGAGATGTTGATTCGAGGATCACCAGATCCCCTTTTTTAATAACTGGAGCAATAGCTTTGCAGGCACTTTCGATGTAAGAGAGGTCCGGCTCGTGATTATCGCCTTTGAAGGGGGTCGGCACGGCTATCAAAAATACTTCTGCCGGTTCGGGTTTGGTGGTAGCCCTTAAGTACCCACTGGTGACCGCGGCATGGACGACAATATCCAGCTCTGGCTCAACAATGTGTATTTCTCCGCGGTTAATGGTATCCACGGCCAATTGATTGACATCTACGCCAATAACATTCTTTTTCCGGGAGGCAAAAATTGCTGCTGTCGGTAAGCCTATATATCCAAGTCCGATTACGGTAATAGTGTTAAACGCCATGGTTACTTACCTCTATTTGTTGCCTATTAGTGCAGTTAATATTTTTTCGCATGCAGTGCCATCACCATAAGGATTATGAGATTTGCTCATTTTTTCATATTCGTTTATATCATCTAGCAGCAGCTGAACAGATGTGGTGATTTTTTCGATGGATGTTCCTACCAATTTAACGGTGCCTGCAGTGACAGCTTCGGGGCGCTCAGTGTTTTCCCGCATAACAAGCACGGGCTTGCCAAGTGATGGCGCTTCTTCCTGGATACCGCCTGAATCAGTCAGAATGATGTGGGACGCGTTCATCAAATTGACAAACGCAAGGTATTCCAGCGGTTCAATCAAATGAACATTGGTTAAATTATTAAGGAGCCGATTTACCGGCTCCCTGACCATCGGGTTCAGGTGTACTGGATATACGATGTCCACATCAGGATTATTGTTTGCGATTATGGCAAGTGCCTGGCATATCCGTTCAAACCCATCGCCAAAGCTTTCACGTCGATGGCCTGTTACCAAAACTATTTTTCTTTCGGGCTGGAGGAACGGATAAAATTGATTGCACTCCTCCTTTAGTTCCGGTTTTCTTTCAAGCATATCTACTGCGAGAAATAAAGAATCAATGACCGTATTGCCCGTAACTGTTATGCGAGCGGAATTGACGTGTTCATCCAGCAGATTTTTTTTCGATGTGTCTGTAGGTGCAAAATGCCAGTGGGTCAAGACGCTAGTCAATCTTCTATTGGCCTCTTCCGGCCAAGGAGAATAGAGATTGTGGGTTCTGAGTCCGGCTTCAACATGCGCAACCGGAATTTGTTTATAAAACGCAGAGAGGCTTGCTGCAAACGTTGTGGCAGTATCTCCATGTACGATTACAACATCGGGTGAAAAGTCTGTTAATACATTACCCATTTGGTTTAATATCAATGATGTGATACTTGATAATGTTTGGTTGCGACTCATTATGTTGAGATCATATTCGGGAACTATTGAAAACAAGCTCAATACTTGATCGAGCATCTCTCGATGCTGTGCAGTAACGCAAACCTTTGATTCAAACCTTGGATCTTCAGCAAGAGCTTTAACCAAAGGAGCCATTTTTATTGCTTCCGGTCTAGTTCCAAAAACACTTAATACTTTCATTTTATGAATTTACTCATTAATTTATTTAGTATTTTTTTTTGCAGCTGATATCCAATCATCATTCAGCATGTACCATTCAATCGTTTTGCGAATCCCGGTATCAAAAGTTTCTTCCGGGATCCAACCAAGTTCGCGCTTGATTTTGGTTGCATCGATAGCGTAACGAAGGTCGTGGCCTGGGCGATCTTGTACGAATGTTATAAGTTCTTTATAGGATTTGATGTTTAGATTTGTAGAGTGTGCAGGTTTTAGCTCATCCAGAAGCGCACAAATTTTATTCACCACATCAATGTTTTGTTTCTCATTGTGGCCGCCGATATTGTATGTCTCGCCCATCTTGCCTTCGGTAACAACTTTATAGAGTGCACGTGCATGGTCTTCGACATACAGCCAATCGCGAATTTGGTTGCCTTTGCCGTAGACCGGTAAAGGTTTGCCTTCCAGCGCGTTTAGAATCACTAACGGAATCAACTTTTCTGGAAAGTGGTAGGGGCCATAGTTGTTGGAACAATTAGTAATTAATGTAGGCAGCCCATAAGTCCTGCGCCATGCGCGCACTAAATGATCCGAACTTGCTTTGCTCGCAGAGTAGGGTGAGCTTGGTGAGTAGGGCGTAGTTTCCGTGAATAAATCTTCTGGTCCATCGAGATCGCCATAGACTTCATCGGTGGAAATGTGATGAAAGCGGAAATTCGTTTTGCGCTCTTCTGAAAGATCTTTCCAATAATGACGTGCTGCTTCCAGCAGGGTGTAAGTGCCAACAATATTGGTTTCAATAAATGCAGCGGGTCCATCAATTGAGCGATCAACATGGCTTTCGGCTGCGAGGTGCATAACGGCATCGGGTTGGTATTGCGAAAATACACGATCTAATTCAGTGCGATTGCAAATATCAACTTGCTCGAATGTGTAGCGAGGGCTGTCCTCTATATTCTTAAGCGACTCCAAATTGCCGGCATATGTAAGCTTATCAAGGTTAATCACCTTGTCTTCGGTGTTCAAAATAATATGGCGGACAACGGCGGAGCCTATGAAGCCTGCGCCACCGGTAACTAAAATATTCATATCAATCCTTCTGATGCAGCATGTATTTACGATGCCGGTAAGGCGGAGTGGAGGAGGGGGGGTGAGGCGTTGACCCAATAGGGCGCGAATTCTATCATCATATAGTGGGGCTGTGAACTCGCTAGGCTGACGTGGAAACTTGTTTTAACATCAGGGTTAGGTACTTATAACTAAAATCGTAGTAAAGATAGAAATGTTGCATGTATCTTGGCGCAATTTAGGCGAGAGTTATAAGGGCGTTTTACCGCTGCTGAATAGTCTGTGGTGCTAATAGGAACTACAGTGGGTGACGGACTGTCCGTAGAGGAATTGGCAAATACTTCCTGCGCAAACTCAAACCAGCTAACGTAAGGTTGCCCTCAATAATGATAAATCCCCCAGTCCAATGCTCCTGTTGTTTGGAAATAGTCAACAATTTTTAACATGGCATCGGTCAAATCGCCCGCATACGTGGGGCCTCCATATTGATCATCTACCACTGCAATTGCTTTGCGCTCTTGACCAAGGCGCTGCATCGTTCGGAAAAATTGTTTCCGTCTTCACTGAAAATCCAGGATGTGCGCAAAATAATATGTTTTGGGTTGACTTGATAATGGCGGACTCACCAGCGTATTTGGAGTGGCCGTACACATTTACAGGTGCGGTAGCGTCTTCTTCTTTATAGGTGTCTTGACTGTGTCCGGAAAAAACATAATCGGTTGAGATTTGCAAGAGCCTGGCTGAGGTATTGACCTAACTGCCCATTGGAGCCCGTCACCAGAATTTTCATTCGTCGCACTATAAGTCTGAGGCAGACTGCTATGAAGAAGGATGGCGCACCCGACAGGAGTCGAACCTGTGACCAACGGCTTCGGAAGCCGCTACTCTATCCAGCTGAGCTACGGGTGCTGGGAAGTGAAACTCAATCATTGAGGGCGGCGATTCTACTGTCCTAAGCCGCGCCCGTCTACGGCAAACTGCCTTCCTTATTTATGATTTAAATCTATCGCCAAATCATGAACGCTCAGCTCTTTGGTGATCTGCGTTGAGCCTATGCTTTGGCTCATGGTGCCGAATTGGAAATCGGCGAGCATACGTTCCAGGCGCGGTAAGCAGCGTTGCAGATTGGTGTAGTGGCGGAAGTTGCTGAACCAGCTGGCGTTGGGGATGCGCGGTTGCTCCGGGTCTATCTCCCAGGGGTGCAGGTAAAAAATCTGCGGTTTGGTTTGGTTGAGGCTCGCGCGTTCAAATAACCATTTGGATAATGCATAGGGATATTGGCGGAAGTAACCGCCACCGGCGGCGGGGATCGATTGGCCAAGTACTTTGGCGGTGGTCAGCGGAAATTCCAGCAAGCTCGCACCGCTGTTGGTAATGATGCGATAGGGCTCCTCGGGGCTGCCGGGAATACCGTAATTGTCATGGCGGGTGGGGAAAATGCTGGAGTCCCAGGTGAATCCTAGCTCGGCCAATATATCCAGCGCCCAGAGCGATTTGCGGGTGATTGAATAACTTGCCGCGCGATAACCGGTGATCGTGGTTTGCGCCAAGTCTTCCAGTATCTGTTTGGACTTAGCGGTTTCCGCGCGAAAAACATCTTGATTCTGTTTGTAAATCAGCTGATGGCTGTAGCCGTGGGAGGCAATTTCATGGCCTTGCGCGCGGATGATTTTGACCAGCTCGGGATGTTGGTTGGCGACCCAGCCCAATACAAAAAAGGTGATTTTGATATTGGCATCGTCAAACAATTGCAGCAGGCGATGGGTGTTTGCCTCCACGCGCGAGGGCCAGTTTTTCCACTCGCTGGGTTTGATCACATTGGCGAAGGCGGCGACCTGGTAATAATCTTCCACGTCCACCGTCATAGCGTGGGTGACCTTAATGTGAGTGGTAACTGGATGTTGTATTTGCATTTGACTCACGAGACTTTGACTCTCAAGGTTGAGGGCTCTGGAATTTACCGGGTTGGTTCAGAGAGCTTTGTAGTAGTGGCGATACCATTCGATAAACCGCGCAACGCCTTCTTCGATGGAGGTTTGGGGTTTGTAGCCGACCGCGTTGACCAGTGAATCGACATTGGCGTAGGTATCGGGTACATCACCTGGCTGCATGGGCAGCAGATTTTTCACCGCCGTTTTGCCCAAGCCCTGTTCCATTAATTCAATAAAGCGCAGCAGTTCTACCGGGCTGTTGGAGCCGATATTGTAAATGCGGTAGGGCGCGGCGGAGCTGGCGGGGTCCGGATTGTCGCCGGTCCAGTCGCCATTGGGCTGGGCGGGATTGTCCAGGCTGTGAATGATGCCGGAGACTATGTCATCTATATAGGTGAAGTCGCGGCGATGTTGGCCGTAATTAAATACATCGATAGCTTCGCCGCGCGCGATTTTATTGGCGAACAGAATGGGCGCCATATCCGGGCGGCCCCAGGGCCCGTAGACGGTAAAAAAGCGCAGGCCGGTCGTGGGAATCTTGAATAGATGGCTGTAGGTGTGCGCCATCAACTCGTTGGATTTTTTAGTCGCTGCGTAGAGGCTTACCGGGTGATCCACATTGTCGCATTCGGCAAACGGCATGCGCGTATTTGCACCATAGACCGAACTGCTGGAGGCGTAGACCAAGTGCTCGGTGCCGAAGTGGCGGCAGGCTTCCAGGATATTTAAAAAGCCGGTGATGTTGGAGTCGACATAGGCTTGCGGATTGCTCAGCGAATAGCGTACTCCCGCTTGTGCGGCGAGATTGACGACGCGCAGGGGCTGATAAGTTTTGAACACCTGATCGACTGCTTGTTTGTCTTCCAAGCCGATACGCAGGTCGGTAAAGCCCGGCTGTGGAGTTAATAAGTCCAGCCGCGCCTGCTTGAGCTGTACGTCGTAATAGTCGTTGAGGTTATCAATTCCAATAACCTCATCGCCGCGCGCCAATAATCGCTGGGCGAGTGCGGCGCCGATAAATCCTGCTGTGCCAGTGACGAGAATTTTCATATTAGAGGCGTGCATCCACGGCGTGTTTGGGCAATATGTGTTTTACATCGAAGAGCACATGGTTGGGCACACCCAGTGCGCGTATACCTTCCGCACCCATTTCGCGGAACACATCGTGGGCGACGCAAATAATAATGGCCTGATAACTGCCGGGAACGGGTTTATCGATCAGCTCCAAGCCGTATTCGTGCTTGGCTTCGGCGGCGTCAGCCCAGGGGTCGTAAATCTGCACATTGGTGTTGTAGTTGCGCATCTCCTGGATAATGTCGATCACGCCGGTATTGCGCAGGTCGGGGCAATTTTCCTTAAAGGTTAAGCCCATGATCAGTACATTGGAATCCACCACATGGGCTTTGCGTTTGGTCATCATCTTGACCACCGAGTCGGCCACAAAGGCGCCCATGCGGTTGTTGATGCGGCGACCGGAGAGAATTACTTCCGGGTAGTAGCCCACTTGCTGCGCTTTGTGGGTCAGGTAGTAGGGGTCAACACTGATGCAATGGCCGCCGACCAAACCCGGGCGGAAGGGCAGGAAATTCCATTTGGTGCCGGCAGCTTCGAGCACTTCCAAGGTATCTATACCAAGGCGATGGAAAATCAACGCCAGTTCATTCACCAGTGCGATATTGAGGTCGCGCTGGGTGTTTTCGATCACCTTGGCGGCTTCGGCGACTTTAATGCTGCTCGCTTTATGGGTGCCAGCGACAACAATTTTGCGGTAGAGCGCATCGACATAATCGGCCACAGCGGGCGTAGAGCCGGAGGTGATTTTGACAATGTTGTGGATGCGGCGCTGTTTATCGCCGGGGTTAATCCGCTCGGGGCTGTAACCGGCAAAAAAATCTTCATTGAAACGCATACCGGAAACCTGCTCGATAATCGGAATGCAGATTTCTTCGGTGCAGCCGGGATATACGGTCGATTCAAAAATAACGATAGAGTTTTTCTTGATCACACGGCCGAGTAGCGCGGAAGCTTTTTCCAGCGGTGTCAGATCAGGTTGGTAACTGTTGTTGATCGGGGTGGGTACGGTGACTATATAGATGTCGGCGTCTTTGATATCCGCTTCGGTGGTAGTAAAGCTCAACAACTCCGTAGCTTGCAGTTCCTCGGCAGTTAATTCCAGTGTGTGGTCTACACCCGCACGCAGTGCATCGACGCGCGCCTGGTTGATATCGAAACCGAGAGTGGTAATTTTTTTGCCGAATTCAACAGCGAGTGGCAGGCCGACATAGCCTAAGCCGATAACACAGAGCCTTGGGTTGCTTGCAAACATGATTATTCCTTAGCGGGGGGGATGATCCACGAACGGACGACTAAAATACCATACTCGCCTTAAGTTTAAATGTCGGTAGCCTATTCAAATGTGAATTGGCTATGTTCATTTGTAGGTAAAGCACTGCTGGGAATAAATCGAAATATTGTCACAAATATTGCTATAATCCGCCGCTTTCTACTAACTCTATTGTCAACTTGAAGGAATCGGGTTTGTCCTATATTCGTTTGAATAAGCATTACATTCACCTACCCTACCTCTATCTGGGGGTTGTGGACGCTTTGCTTGTTGCTGGTGTGGCTTGGTTTGTCTTGCAGTTAGGTGTTCGGTCGTCTGAAGATCTTTCCGCTGTTAGCTTGAACCCCTGGCTGCCTACCATCACCCTTTCGCTGGTCTTGAGTTGCTGCACGCTCTCAATGGGAGTTTATTCCGCGCTGATCCGCGAAGGTTTTTCCAGCATGGTGTTGCGCACCATGGTCAGTTTTTTCCTGCTCGGCAGTTTGTTTTTGTACGCCATCAATATGTTTTTTGCCGGCACTTTTGTCAATCAAACATTTATCTTCTGGAGTGTGCTCTTATCCACGCTGGTGGTGTCGGCATCGCGTTTGATATTTGTCAAAATCGTTGATGCCGATCAGTTGAAGCGCCGCGTGGTGATTTATGGTGCGGGCGCTAAGGCCAATAACCTACTCGCCGATCTTGCTCCTGATGTCAACGTACTCGGTGTGCACATTGTCGGTTGTATTCCCAGTGCTAATGAGTCAGTGCAAGTTGATCCCTCACTCGTTATTCCAGAACCCTCGGACTGGCTGTTGTTTGCCCACCAATTCCAGATTTCAGAAATTGTCATATCGCCCGATGAGCGCCGCCGCGCCAGTGGTGATGCCTTTCCCCTCAGCCAATTTTTGGATTGCAAACTTGCCGGTGTCGCATCGAGCGATGCGCTAAGCTTTTGCGAGCGAGAGTTGGGCAAAATTGATATCTCATTATTGCAACCTGGATGGATGTTATTTTCCGATGGCTTCAAATATTCCAAGCGGCGCATGTTGGCCAAACGGTTGTTTGATCTGGCGCTAGCGTCGATTTTTTTATTGTTCCTCTGGCCGTTTATGTTGCTTACGGCTATTGCGGTGAAATTGGAAAGCCCCGGCGCTGTGCTCTATCATCAAATTCGCGTTGGCTTGAACGGCCGTCACTTCCGTATTTATAAGTTTCGCAGTATGCGCCAGGATGCGGAAAAAAATGGCGCTGTCTGGGCCAAGAAAAACGATGCGCGGGTAACCCGCGTGGGTGCATTTATCCGCAATACGCGTCTGGATGAGTTGCCTCAGCTATACAATGTATTTGCCGGCCAGATGAGTTTTGTCGGCCCGCGCCCAGAGCGCCCGGAATTTGTGGTTGATCTTGGCCAGCAAATTCCTTTTTATGATATGCGCCATAAAGTCAAACCGGGTTTGATGGGTTGGGCGCAATTAAAATACCCCTACGGTGCTTCGGTAGAAGATGCCAAAAATAAATTGCAATACGATTTGTACTACACCAAGAACCACAGTTTTTTTATGGATATGCTAATCATGATCCAAACCGTGGAAATTGTATTGCTGGGTAAGGGTGTGCATTAACACTGGTCCGCAGCCATGTGCCTGGCCAATAACGGTCGAGTCAGATTAATCTTCGAGGGATGTTCTATGAAAAATGTTCTGGCAGCTGTAGGTGTTTTTTTGGCAGCGGTAGTCTTGGCTGCTTGCAGCAGCAGTAGTAAAACCGTGCAAATTCCTGAAAATGCCGATGCCGCTGTACTAGCCGAATACCGTATTGGTGTGGGCGATTCGCTCTCGGTCAATGTGTGGCGCAATCCGGAAATGTCGATTAATGTCCCTGTGCGCCCCGACGGCAAAATATCCATGCCGCTGATTGGTGACGTCATGGCTGCCGATTTAACTACCGGGCAGCTCGCGCAAAATATTACCGCTAGCCTCACCACTTACATCAAAAGTCCACAGGTCACCGTGATAGTGGCCAATCCGAGCAGCTCTGATTTCCAGCGCCGCGTGCGGATTACCGGTGCGGTTGCAAGCCCTCAGTCGATTCCCTATCGCGAAGGCATGACCGTATTGGATTTGGTATTGCTGGCGGGCGGCCCCAACCAATTTGCGTCGGCCAACAAAGCCAAGTTATATCGCACAGTGAATAACGAACTGAAAGTCTATCCAATAAAACTGGAGGATTTGATTGAGGATGGTAATGTTGAAACCAACTATACCCTCCAGCCCTCGGATATAGTAACGGTTCCAGAACGAAACTTTTAACGGTACAGGTTGGAAAATTCCTGGCTCACGCATTGAGATAACTCATGGATAAAGCATATCTAAAAGATTTACTGGCGGCATTGCGCGCAGAGCTCATTCGTTTACGGTTTTGGTGTGTGCTGCTATTTCTCGCAGTAACTTACATTTTCCTGGTACTGGGGCTGGTGTGGCCAAAAAGCTACACCACAAAAGTAGTGTTGTTTGCCGATGTGACCAACATCATTGAGCCGCTGCTCAAAGGGCGCGCAGAGATCACTAAAATAGATCGCTCCGAGCAGGCCAGTGAAGTCATTTATACCCGCAGAATTATGCTTGAAACTGCTAAGCAAGCTGGTCTAATGAAAAACTCCCCCTCGGTCGATGAGCAAGATGCGTTGGTTAAACAGCTTCGTGCTGGTGTTCAGGTGGCGCGCGAGCGCAATGAAAACTATGTGCAGCTCAGTTACACCGCAGGCAATCCTGACAGTTCATTTGAAGTATTAAATGCGGTAGTGAATGTATTTATTGAGGATACTGCCAAGCGTAAGCGTGATGAAAGCGTGGGTGCTTATAATTTTATTGAAGCCCAAGTACAAACCTATAAAAAACAACTGGAAACATCGGAAGAAAAACTTAAAGTATTTAAATCAAAAAATACCGACGGCAGTGAGGATGCGGTCAGTGCGCGTATCGCGCAATTGCGCCAGGATCTGGAAACGCTCAAGATTGGTATTGAAGAGGCCCAGTCCAGAATTAATTCCATTCAGCAACAATTGAATACCGAAGGGCAATATCTGCAGGCCAAAGGGCAGGTCGATGAAATGCGGCAGCGCCGCCAAACCTTGAATGCCCTGCTGGAACAAATGTTGCTCAGTTACCAGGAAAATTATCCTGATGTGATTTCCTTGCGCGCACAAATTACCGAGCTGGATACCGCTATCGCCAAAATTCAGTCTTCGGGTGATATCTTTGGTAGTTCCGACAAAGTGGAAAATCCATTGTACGAGGAGTTGCGCAAACAGCTGGCGGATGCCGAAGTCGATCTGCGTGCACAAAAAAGAAGAATGCAATCACTGCTGGTATTGCAAGAAGAAGAGTATGCCCGGCAAAAGCGCATTGCGTCCAACCAAGCGGATTTGTCAGAGTTAACGCGCGATTATGATGTCACTAAAAAAGTGTATGAGGAGATGTTGCAGCGCAAAGAAACGGCGAGGGTCTCCATGACCCTGGATATTGAGGGGCAGGGTGTATCCTACCGGATTCAGGAACCGGCGACCTTTCCGCTCAAACCTTCGGGTTTACATTTTATTCATTTTGCACTGGCTGGCCCCATTGTTGGATTGCTGGCACCCATTGCGATGCTCCTGTTATTTGTAATGGTGGACCCTCACCTGCGCTCTGCGCGCATATTACAGAGGCAGTTACCTGCGGATATCGAGGTTGTTGGTGTAATTCCGCACTACAACTCGCCGATTGGTGAGCGGTTGCTGAGAAAGGATGTCCTGCTGATTTTTTCAGTAGCCGCACTCGGAATGATTTGTTACTTGGCAATTGCAATTTATTGGCAAATGACCAGGGGTTAAACAGCTAGATAATCAGGGCACAGTAATGGACAAGCAAAAAGAAAAAAACTTAAGCCAGCTAATGGAAGAGGTTGATGCGCTGGTGGAAGATAGCGACCAATTAGTTAAGGACGCCGTACTGGAACACCGCAAGCGCGAAAAAATCAAAAATATGGATATGCCCTTGCTCTGGACGCAAGAGGAGCTTTATGAGAAAAAAATTGTATTTACCGGTATGCGCCAGCGCGATGTGTTAAATGCATTCCGCGAAGTGCGTATCAGGTTGCTGCAGCGCCACCATAGCGACAACATGGTGGTGTTAGTGTCATCGGTTGCTGCAGATGTGCCCTCCAGTTATTTTAGTTTTAATCTCGCCGCAACTTTTGCATTGGATCAACACAAGACGGCGCTCTATGTTGACTGCAATCCCTACACTCCGGTGGTAGAAGAAAAATACGTGGCCGCCACTATCGAGTCAGGTCTGTTCAATTACCTGACGGATTACACAGTGCCACTGAAAAATATTATTTATCCAACCGGTGTAGAGCGGTTGCGGGTCATTCCATCGGGTGGTTCAAGCGATTCGGCAGCCGAGTTTTTTAACTCCAGACGGATGGAAGTATTGATTGCGGAAATTAAATCGCGCTATCCGGATCGATTTATTGTATTGGATGCACCCTCAATCCAACTGTCTACAGAAGCACGTATTTTGGCGCGCTATTGCGATCATGCGCTCTTGGTGGTGCCCTTTGGAAAAGTGGTTACCGATGAGGTTTTGTCGGCCGTTGATGCGGTAGGTAAAGAAAAATTTGCCGGTGTGGTATTCAATAACTGATCGTTGGGGTGAGTCATGGGCATAATAAAATTACTTCCCGCGCGCGCACTCCGGTTATCCATTGTATTGCTAATGTTTAATCAGGT
>Ga0247783_1000325_pt1 | contig 14487 bp, 11 predicted proteins | sample UWRJL064202C5_FD_179911 | JGI IMG/M metagenome (GOLD analysis project Ga0247783, IMG submission 179911) | Plant litter microbial communities from Arlington Agricultural Research Station in Wisconsin, United States - UWRJ-L064-202C-5 | ecosystem: Environmental > Terrestrial > Plant litter >...
TCAACGTCCCGAGCTGTTCGGCGCCGCGCTGCCCGGAGTGGGCGTGCTCGACATGCTGCGCTTCAATCAATTCACGATTGGTTGGGCCTGGGAATCGGACTACGGCTCACCGAAGAGCGCTCCAGAATTTGCAGCGCTGCGCGCGTATTCGCCCTATCACAACACCAAGCCCGGCACTGCTTATCCGCCCACCCTGATCTACACCGCCGATCACGACGACCGCGTAGTTCCGCTGCACAGCTACAAGTTCGCGGCGGCGCTCCAACACGCGCAGGGCGGTCCAGCACCGATCCTCATCCGCATCGACACCAAAGCCGGACACGGCGCGGGCAAGCCCACCAACAAGCAAATCGAGGAATGGGCTGACTTGTGGGGCTTCCTCGTCGAGCAGCTCGGCATCGATCCCTCGCAGATCGCCGACTAGCGAGGCTGTCAGCGCGCGGTGCAGCCATCGCTCCAGCAGCGATGGTAGGCTCGAGCCTGGAGAGCTCCCGTGTTCGATGATGTCCTACCGCCCGATTTCGCAGTGGAATGGGGTGATCCCCGCGAGCCGAGCTCTCCGCTGTTCCCCGAGGAAGCACAGCTCGTCGCCTCCGCCGTGGAGAAGCGCCGGCTGGAGTTCAGCCGGGGTCGGCAGTGCGCTCGTGCAGCCTTGCGGCGCTTGGGCGTGGCGGAGGCGCCCCTGCTGAGCGGCAGTCAACGTGAGCCGCTCTGGCCCACGGGAGTGGTGGGCAGCATCACGCACACGACGGGGCTGTGTGTCGCTGCGGTCGCTTGGCAACGCAGTTATGCTGGCGTCGGCATCGACGTAGAACTCGCCGCGCCGTTGACGCAGGCCGTTGCCGAGCGGATCGCCACTGAAGCTGAAATGAGCGCGCTCGCTTCGATGTCGCCATTGTTTGCGGCGCGCTTGATTTTTTCCGCCAAGGAAGCCTTCTACAAATGTCAGTTCTACCGCACCCGTCAGTTCCTCGGCTTCTTCGACGTCGCGCTCGAGCTCGAGCCGCACGGGGAATTTTCGGCGCGGCTGCTGAGGGCTGCGGGACCGCTCGAGCGTGGCGGCTGCTTCCGCGGAACTTGGCGGCAGCGCGACGGCTTTCTGTGCACGGCGATCCAGATGCCGAACGCGGGTTAGGCGCGCCCGACTCGGTCAAGCACCCTGATGGTGTACAAAATTGCAACGTGTGGGGGCCGGATTGACGGGGTCTTCGAGGCACGGCACCCTCTGTTAATTGCCAGCGGGCTCGAGGCACATCTCGGCTATCGTCGGAAGGGAAACGGATGCTCGACGAAGGGGTGCTCAGGGAAGAGGAAAAATGGCGCACGCTGGTTGAGCTCTGGCCTGGCTTCGTCGTGATCCTCGATGGCAATGACCGCCTGACTTTCGTGAGTCGAGATACCCTCCGCATCGACCACCTGCAGGATATCGGTCGGGATTTCTTCGACTTTGTCTCCCCGGATGCGCGGGCGGCCCTGCGTGCCGATCTGGTGACCGTGCGTGCTGGTGGACCGGCCATCGTTCGGCGTACACGTGCGCGCCTCGAGGACGGCTCGTGGCGCTGGTTCGAATCGCGCTACGTCGGATTCCACGGGCAGAACGTGATGCTCATCGGTCGCGACGTGACCGACGAGGAGGCGTCCAAGGCAGCGATTCGGCTGCTCGCCGAATCATCGCGCGAGTTCACCGAGGCCACCGACGACTATGATCGGCTACTTTTGGTCGTTGCGCGCTGCTTGGCTGGGGTCACCGGCGACTTTTGCGCGATTCGCGCCTTGAGTGAAGACGGCCAGACGCTCGAACCCGGCGCGCCCTATCACCCAGACCCCGAGATCACGGCTTGGGCGCAGGAACTGCTCGCGACCCACAGCCAAAGCGCCCACGAGGGCGTGATGGGCCAGGTGATCCTTGCCGGTCAACCGCTGTTTCTGCCTCGCGTTTCGCTGGATGACTACACCCGGGTGACCTCGCCTCTGTATCGACAGATCCTGCAGCGCCTGCGCGTGGGCAGCGCGATCGTGGTGCCGATGTACTGCCGCGGCAAGGTGGTGGGTTCCGCCGCACTGCTGCGTACCGGCACGGAGATCCCATACACCGAGCAGGATCTGCAACTCGTGCAAAACTTGGCTGACCACGCTGCGCTGGCCATCACCAATGCGCGCTCGTTCGCGGCCGAGCGAGTCGCGCGTGCCGCTGCGGTCAAGGCCAACGAGGCGCTACAGAAGTCCGAAATCGCGCATCGATTGCTGTTCGACGCAAGTCCCATCCCGCTCTTGGTCTTCGACCTCCAGACGCTCGAGTTGCTCGCTGCCAACGAGGCTGCGGCGCGGCTTTACGGTTATTCTCACGACGAACTGCTGCAGATGACGCTCGCAGATCTTCGGCCCGAGGCCGAGCGCGACATGGCTGCGGCGAGCGTGGCGGGGTTGGGCGAAGGGGAAGCCGTTACGATCTTCTGTCAGCGTCGCAAAGACGAGTCCGTTTTTTTTGCCGAATACGCGTCGCGCCCGCTCTCGTTCTCCGGGCATCGCGCGCGTTTTACCGTGATCAGCGATGTCACCGCGCGCCGCGAAGCGGAGGAAATGCGCGCACTACTGGCTGCCATCGTGCAGTCGTCCAACGACGCCGTAGTGAGTAAACAGCTCGATGGAACCATCACCAGTTGGAATCAGGCGGCCGAGCACCTGTTCGGCTACTCCGCGAAGGAAGCCATTGGGCAGCCGATCGCGATCGTGATCCCGCCCGAGCGAATCGCGGAGGGGCGCGAGCTGCTCGCTCTGGTCGCGAACGGAAAGCGTGTCGAACACCACGAGACCGTTCGTCAACGTAAGGATGGCAGTCAGGTTGCGGTGGCCATTTCGCTTGCGCCCATCCTGGATGCCTCCGGTCAAGTCATCGGTGCGTCCAAAACGGCCCGCGATCTCAGCGCCCAGCGCGAAGCCGAGCAGGCCCTGCGGAGCACCGAAGAGCAGCTGCGCCAGGCGCAGAAGATGGAGGCCGTCGGGCGCTTGGCAGGCGGCGTTGCCCACGATTTCAACAACATTTTGTCGGTAATTCTGAGCTACAGCGATCTGATTTTGGCACAACTCAAGGCGCCCGATCCGCTGTGCGCTGACGTTGGTGAAGTGCGCACCGCTGCGTTACGCGCAGCCGAGCTCACTCGCCAGCTACTCATGTTCAGTCGGCAGCAAGTGATCACCCCCAAAGTGCTCGACCTGAACGAGGTGGTTGCCTCGGTGGACCGAATGGTTGCGCGCATCTTGGGTGAAGATATCGAGCTCATCACGTTGCCTGCGGCAGGCTTGGGGCGCGTGCTGGCCGATCGTAACAACGTGGAACAAGTGATCATGAATTTGGTGGTCAACGCGCGCGATGCCATGCCGGTCGGAGGCAAGCTCACGATCGAGACGGGCAATGTCCATCTCGACACCGAGTATGTGCGCGAGCACCCGGGTGCAGCGCCCGGACCGCACGTGATGCTCGCCCTCAGCGATACCGGGACGGGCATGGATCGCGCGACCCAGGCGCGGGTGTTCGAGCCGTTTTTTACCACCAAGGGGGTCGGGAAGGGGACCGGGCTCGGTCTGTCGACGGTCTTCGGCATTGCCCAACAAGCAGGCGGTAGCGTTTGGGTTTATAGCGAGCTCGGTAAGGGCACCACCTTCAAAGTCTACTTCCCCAGGGTCGACGCGGACGTCGCTCCTGCCATACCAGCGCCGTCTCCGAGCACTCTGCGAGGTACGGAGACCATCCTACTGGTCGAGGATCAGGAACAGGTACGCGCGGTCGCCCACGCGATCCTCAAACAAAACGGGTATCGCGTGGTCGTGGCGCAGCATGCCGCCGAGGCCGCGCTGCTGTGCGACGGATATGCCGACCCGATTCACCTGCTCTTGACCGACGTCGTCATGCCGCAGATGAGCGGCGCCGAATTGGCGAAGCGGGCAGTGCTGGCGCGACCTGCGTTGAAGGTGCTGTACATGTCCGGCTACACCGACGACAGCGTGGTTCGTCATGGCATCCTCGAGAGCGAGATGGCATTCCTGCAAAAGCCCTTCACGCCAGAGACGTTGACGAGAAAAGTGCGTGAAGTGCTGAACGCGCCAGCCGCCACACAAAAGGCTGGCTGAGCCCGGCGTTCAGCGAAACGCCAGGGTCATGTTCTCGCCCGTCAGCGGGACGACGAGCTTTCGGCCCTTCTCCAGCCCGCGCACCTCGACCTGGACGCCCTGGGCATCCTGTCGCAGTAGCAGATAGTTGAACGGCCGCGGCCAAGCGAGCTTGGACAGGTCCGCAGGCGCCCCCGCGCGGCGAAAATGCGGGCGCGGGCCGCCGCCGCCCGCGGAAATGATGAACGCCTTGGCTGGCCTCTGATCGGCCGCGTCGCGGCGAAACAGGTAGCGTTCGAAGCCGTGGGCATGTGCAGAGATCAGCGCTAGCCCACGATTGCTCCGGTACAACTCTTTCGCGAATTCGCGTGCGTCCGCTTGGTCGTTCGCGACCAACGGGCTCTGCGTGTAGGGCGACTGATGCACGAACAAGAGCGCGCCATATTGCTCGTGCGCGGGCGCCTGATCGACCAGCAGCAGCTCACGGCGCAGCCACGCGAGTTGCTGCTGCCACTCCGCCTCGCAAGCGCGCGCTCCGAAGCCCGGGGAAGCGCACAGTCTGCGGCGATTGCCGTCCAGCACGATCATCTTCACGTGATGCCAATCGAACGAGTAGTGCGTATGGAGGAGCAAGTCTTTGAAGCGTGGACTCAACTGTCGTGTCACCTGAGCCTGGCCGCCCATGTAATCATGGTTGCCCATGACCGGGAAAAACCACCTCGAACGGGGCGCCGATGCCGGCGCTGGTGAAACGGCTGCGCTTGCCGGCTCTTGACGTATGGGGGAAAGCAGCTGGTCGAAGTAGTTCCAATTGTCGTCATTGGCCGAAAAAACCATGTCGCCCAGCAAGATCAGGGCGCGGAACTGCTTCGTCGCCAAGTCATCGAACAAGGACTGCTGCTCAGTGAGGTTGCTCTCGGCCAGCACGAGCCGGCCCCAAATCGACGTCCGCTGCACGTCTCCGATCACCGCTAGCTGGTCTTCTCTGGCCAACCTTTCGGTGCGTGGATAGCTCGGCGCCGAGAGCGCGCGCGATGCGCTTTGGTCCGCGCCTTGCGCCGAGCAGGGGAAGGTGCCCGTCGCCACCGCAAGCCACACCAACACCGCTCGCTGCGTCAACATCCGCATACTCGAGGAGATAGTATGGATCCGGTGTCCGAATCCAGCCATGCAAAATGCCGGCGGCAGATCCCGCGTGGCGTTGCTAGTCACGCCAATCAGCAACGGGTGCAGCTCAACGGGCTGGCGTTTTCGCCGCTGCCGCCGTGAGCAAAGCGTCCCGCAGCGCAGCCTTCGGCGCATCCGGGAGTTTGGGCGAGCGCCAGGCCACGAAGCCATCGGGGCGCACCAGCGAAGCGCCGTCGGGTCCGAGACCGAAGGCCTCCCGCACGGCTTCGTGATTCGCCGTCCCGGCCAAGCAAACACTCGCTACAGCGATGCCTAGTTCGAGCGCCAGCTGGGCGGCGGCATCCGTCCAACGTCGATCGAGGGCGACCAACAGCCAACCGCCGCCAAACCAATCGAGCGTCGAGCTCGGCGCGCTGCCATTGTCGATGTTCTGGAGCCAAAGGTGCGGAGCGCGCGTCCCCGGTTGACCCGCCCACTCGTCGGGCCGGGCCGCCGCGGGCAGCTCGTCGCCTGCGCCCAGGATGGCGTCTGAGCGATAGAGCTGCCCGAATTCCATGGCACTGTCGTCGATCGTGGCCAGCCCACGGGCGAACTCTGCCCCGTACCGCGCGTAGTCGGGGCGCGCGAACGTTTGCTCGAGCCGAGCCCACGCCACGGGTCGGCGCTCGGCATCGTACGAATCGAGCAAGGTTGCCGTCGATGTACCGGAAAGCACCGAGGCAAGCTTCCAAGCCAGGTTGTGCGCGTCGTGAATGCCGGTGTTCGCGCCGAACCCTCCGCGCGTCGGGGGCAGGGTGTGCGCTGCATCGCCGGCGAGAAAGACCCGGCCAGCCGCGAATCGGTCCGTGATCAGCGCGCTCAGTTCCCAGCGGCCGGTCGTGAGGATCTCGACGGGCAGGTCGGAGCGCCCGATCGCCTGGTTGATCGCGGCCAGCAACGCGGCTTGGTCGCGCTCCAAGTCGTCCATGAACATGAGGACCCAACGGCCATCTCCGTAGGTGGTCAGGAACGCCCGCAGCCCGGGTTGCTCGATCTCGAATTGAGAGATGCCCTTTTCCAGGTATTCTTCGAGTGGCGCGCGGAAAAGCACGCTGCGCATGGTTTGCAGGTGCCCAGGCCCGCTCCGTCCGATGCCCAGCGCCTGGCGAACCTGACTGTTGCTGCCGTCTGCAGCGATCATGTACGGGGCCTGGATGCGGTACTCACGGCCGCTGGCTTTTTCGCGCACCCAGGCCGTGATCCCGTGTTGCTGCTGTTCGAAGCGCAGGAACTCCGTACCCAGTCGCAAATCGGCGCCGAGGGCAGTGGCTCGTTCGCGAAGGATGGGCTCGAGTCGGTCTTGCGCGATCGCCGCCCCCGTGTGTGGAGAATATTCCTTGGACTCTTCGGCTCGGGAAGCACGCGCCGGCTCGGGCTTGTTGGGAGTCCAGTCGCTGGCTTCGAACCATTTTCCGGCCAGGCTTTCGACCTGGCAGCGGCGGAGGCGGAAGCTTTGCGGCGCCTCGGGGATGTGCGCCGCGATTCCCGCGCTGCGGAAGAGCTCCATCGTGCGCGCCGTGTAGCCGATCGCCCGCGGATGGCGGTGGCTACCGACATGCGCCTCGACCAGGACGGTCGGTACGCCTTGCAGCCCGAGAAACATCGCTGCCGAGAGGCCGACGAGGCTGCCCCCAATCACCAGCACCGAGGTCGAAAGCAAATCCTCTGAATTAGATACGCTGTACATTGCGATACAGTGTATCGAGCGTTGCGCTTGTCAAGGCGGCGCTTTCCGGCACAAGTAAAGACATGCCACCCCGTCCCAAATCGCCTGCGGCCGCCCTGCTCCCGTCCACGTTGGTGTGGGAACGCAGCGAGCCCGCGCGACGTCCGGCTCCTGGGCCGCTCAGCCGCGAACGCATCGTTCGCGCCGCCATCGCCATCGCCGACAAGGAGGGCCTCGCCGAAGTCTCCTTGCGCAAGGTGGCAGCCAAACTCAATGCCGGCCCCATGCGGCTGTACACGTATACAGCGACGAAAGAGGGACTGCTCGAGCTGATGGTCGACTCGATCTACGGTGAGATCGCCAGCAAGGGACCGGTGCGTGGTGACTTTCGCAAAACCTTGCGCTCGATCGCCGAACGCACGCGGCAAGCCGCCAAGAAGCACCCCTGGTTCGTCGATCTGTTGGGGCGAAGGCCGCCCCTGGGTCCCCACGCACTCGACCACTATGAGGCATCACTCGCCGCCTTGAGCGAAGTCCGAGGCTTCGAAAACGTCGATGACGCCTTGCAAGCCTACGGGACATTGAACGCCTACGTCGTGGGAGCCATCAAGGTCGAGGCGGCGAGCCTGCACGCCGAGCGCGAAACGGGCCTGAGCGAGAGCGACTGGCAGGCGGCGAGCTGGCCCTACCTGGAACGGGTGATTGCGACCGGTCGCTTTCCGATGATCGCAAAAGTGGTCAGCGAAGCGACTCATCCATCGTCCGAGCTGACCTTCGAACGTGGTCTCGAGTGCGTGATCGAAGGCATTGCGCTGCGTTTGGGCGCAGCGCCCGCGGGCAACCGGCGTAGGCGCTGAGCCGCGCGGGCGTGCGCAGGGTCGGCCAGACCGAGGCCGCCCGGCCCTTCGCGGGTGCCAGCGCTTGGCAGAATACTCATTGAACGGCATGCTCCGGCCCAGCAGAATTTGAGGCTCGTGGCACAGAACCCCCGCAGGAACGACCCGCTTGGAGTGCCCCCCTCGTCGCGACCGGCGCGCTCACTCGAGCCGCACGTGCTCGAGTCGTTGTCGCAGGCGTTCGCGGTCCATGCCGGAGCGGATGAACAAATCGACGCAGGCGATCTGCAGCGGGCGCTACGTATTCGCTGCGAATTTTTGGCGCAGCGCATGCTGTCGATTCTCGACCGCGACGGCGATGGCCGAGTCAATCGCGATGAGTTCATGACAGCCGTGCGTCGGCTGGTCTTCGGCAACGCGCGCGAGAAGTTGCGCCTGGCATTTCAGATCCACGATCTGGACGGCAATGGCCGCATCGAGCCCGACGAAATACGGCGTATGATTGCCATGAACCTCGACGAAGAGGCTGGCTCGGACGCATCGGGCGTGCACTCGACACGCCGGCGCGAAACACGGGTCCATGAGCTCACGAGTTTGCTCTTGTCGACGGCCGACGACAACGGCAACCAGAGCCTCTGTTTCGAAGAGTTCGAGCGAGTGACGGCCGGAGATCCAAAGCTGCTCGAGCTGATTGCGAGGAGCGAGGCCTATTGGCTCTCGCCGGACGCCGAGCTGCTGACGCTTGCGAAACCGCGTGCCAATTGGCGCTTGCGGTTGCGCCGAATGGCGGAGAATCGCTGCTCATTGCTGGTGTTTTTTCTGCTGCTCGCGCTGGTCAACGTGGCGCTGTTCGTGAGCAACGCACTGCGCTATCGAGCGCAGGGGCCTTGGGTGATGTTGGCGCACGGCGCTGGCGGCTGCCTCAACTTGGATGGCGCGTTGGTGTTGGTGCCCGTGATGCGCCGCATCTTGCATTGGGCGCGTCAGACGGTGCTCGGTCGCTGGTTGCCGCTCGACGACGCGCTGCTGATTCATCGTGTGCTGGGCGTGGCCCTCTTCGTGCTCGGCCTAGTCCACACCGCCGCGCATCTCGCGAACTACTCCCAGCACGACGGGATCTGGTATTGCCTCACCGAAACGTCCGCGGGCCGGAGCGGATTCTTGCTCATGCTCGTGTCGACGGTGATGTGGGTGTTCTCGCTGCGACGGATCCGTAAGAGTCGTCGCTTCGAGCTCTTCTACTACACGCATTTCGCGTACATCGCCTGGTTTGCCCTGGCTTTGCTGCATGGCCCGCGTTTCTACAAGTTCGCACTTTTGCCACTCGTGGCCTTCGCCTTCGAGTGGCTGCTGCGCCAACGGCGGCGCGTGCACGTGGGCCGCATGCTGGCGCTTTCGGGGCTGAGCTCGGGGGTGACGCGTCTCGAGCTCGAGTGCCCGCCGGGCTTCCGTCACGCCGCGGGCGACTACGCCTTCCTTCGCATCCCGCACTTGGCTCGACACGAGTGGCATCCGTTCACCATCAGCAGCGCGCCCGGGGGCGATCGGTTGTGCTTCCACGTTCGTTCCGAGGGTGATTGGACCAAGGCGCTCAGGCAGATGGCGAACGACCGCCGCGCGCTGGAGCAGGTCGTCGTCAACGTCGACGGGCCGTTTGGCACGCCGAGCCGCGACATTTTCGACGTGCGCTATGCGGTCTTGGTCGGCGCGGGCATCGGCGTCACCCCGTTTGCCAGCGTGCTCGAGAGCATGGTCTCGCGCGCCTATGCTGGTAACAGTCGGCTGGAAAAGCTGTACTTCTTCTGGCTCAACCGTGATTCGCGCTCGTTCGAATGGTTTGCCGAGCTCTTGCTGCGGGTCGAGCAGATGGACCACCGACAGCTGGTGGACATCCAGATTTGCATGACCGGTGGGCGGGGCAACGTTGCCGCACTGGCGCTGAACCTCGCGCGTAACCTGTCGCACGAGATCGGCAAACCCGACTGGGTGACGGGCCTTCGCACCCAGACTCGGGTGGGCGCACCGGACTTCGACAGCGAGCTGTCGGCGATCGCCGCGCGTCATGCACCCGAGCCGGTCGATGTTTTCTTTTGTGGACCGCCGGGCCTGGGTCGCAAACTCTCCGCCAGCTGTCAGCGCCTCGCCCTACGCTTCCGCCAAGAAGTGTTCTAGCCGTACGCGAGCCGTCGCAGCTCGAAAGCGAGCTCGTGCTCGCCTGGAGCCCCGATCAGGAGCTGTGCCATGTTCGCGCTCGAAAGCGTGTGCCAGAACATGACGTGCCGCTCGCTGCCCGTCGCGACCCGGTCGAGCGCGGCGGCAAAGGCCTTGGCGGTGTACGTGTCGTCCAGCGTCAGGCCGACTCGGGCCGCCTCGGCCGTCGCGCGCTGGCTCGCGCGCGTCGGACGGCCGTAGCCCTCGCCCAAATAGCCCCGCTCGATGTGCAGCCGCTCCAAAACGGCCGGCTGCGCCGCGGGCTCGAGCAGCGAGGCTGCCAGCGCGCACGCCTGCTGCGCAAACACCTTCACCGGTTCGGCGACGGCGATCGCGAGCACGCGCGTGCGTAGACCGGCACGCAGGAGCCCCGCGGTGAGCCCTGCCGCGGTGCCGCCCGAGCCCAGAGGCACGACGATCAGGTCGGGCTCGGGCAGCACGCCTGCGCGCACCTGCTGAGCGAGTTCAACGGCTGCGGCCACCAAGCCCAGGGTGCCGAGCCGATTGGAACCACCGACGGGGATTGCGTACACCCCGGCAGCGGCCCTGAGCGCTAGCTGCCGCGTTGCTTCCGCGTACGAGGCTGCTGGAACGAGTACCACTCCCTGCGCGATGCTCGCTCGCACGGTCTCCAGCACGTGTGCCGATTGCGGCTGTCGGAGGACCAGCGCTTCGACCGAGAGTCCCGCGCGCTTTCCGAACACCCCGGTCGCCAACACGTGATGGCTGCCCACCGCCCCCAATGTCACGACCTTCGTCGCGCCGCGGCTCCTCGCGTCATCCAGCAACGGCCCGAGCTTGCGCACCTTACTGCCGCCATAGACCGGATTCGTGAGATCATCGCGCTTGATCCACAGCGTCGTGGCTGCGCTCGAGAGCTGCTCGAGGCAAGCCACGGGCGTAGGATACGTCCCGAAATCGAGCATGGCGCGAGGCTAGCAGAAGCCCAGTCGACCGCCGCCGTTCGAGCCTGGTTTTCGGCGCCGTGAGTCGTCAGGTCGGAGTCCGAGCGAAAGAATGCCCATAGCGGCGTTCCGAATTGGCTGGCATCGATGACGATGAACTCCGCTCGCCAAAAGACGGCGTCCATGAACAGCAGACTGCCTCGCTACCTGCCGCTACTCCTCTCGTGCGCAAGCTGCGCGCCCTCGATCTACTCCTTTCACGTCGCTCCACGCAGGATCTGCAGCGGCGATAGCATCACGCTCGATTGGAACGCTTCCAAGGCGGGTACGATTAGCGCGGAGCCCCCGCAGCCGACTCTGGGGGAGGTGCCGGAGCAGGGGACCGCCTCGTTGCTGCCGACCTCGAGCGCGCGCTTTCATCTCGAAGTCTCGAACCTGTGGGGTTCTGCGGGTCGAGACAACGACGTCGACGTGCTCGCCGGCCGGTCGCTGCCCGTCGGTCAATCGGTCGCCGATCCTTCCGCGAGCTGCGCGGGCAGCACGCTTTCGGTCACGGCGCTGGCACCGTCCGATGCGTGGAGCACGCGCGCGGTCGTGGGCGGGGTCACCACGCTCAGCGAAGACAAGCATCGCTACCACGTCGAGCATGCCGGAGTGAAAGTCGAGCTTTCGCCCGGGGAGGTGACTCAGGTGTTCAAGGGTACGAAGGTAGCGGGAGCGTGGGCCTTGTCACTCACGCTGCTCGACGGAGAAAAGTGCGGCACACAGACGGTCCCACGCAACCTCGGCATTCAACTGATCGCCGCCTGCAGCAGCGAGACGCCATGAATCGACGAGAATTGCTCGAGCGCGTCGATACGATCGTGATCGTCATGATGGAGAACCGTTCCTTCGACCATGTGCTCGGGACCATGTGCCAGTCGCAATTTGGCGGGCGCGCAGACATCGATGGCGTGAAATCCCTGCTCGACCCCAACTTGGCCAATCCGGCGGGTGACGGCACGTTGGTCTTTCCCTTCATCATGCGGGATGGCCCGCTGACGAACGATCTGCCCCACGAACGAGATTTCGTGGCCGTTCAGTTGGCGCCCTCCAACATCACTGGCGGCCCGACCATGACCGGTTTCGTCAAAGCGTACGAGAAGGCCACGGGTACGAGCGGCGTGAACGATCCTCCCCCCATGGGCCTTTTGACGCCTCAGGACTTGCCGACGACCAGCTTCTTGGCGCGCGAATATGCCGTGTGTGATCGCTGGTTCTCGCCGATCCCCTCGTCGACCCAGCCGAATCGGCTGATGGCGGTGAGCGGCTTCAGCGAGCGCGACTCCACCACTTCCGGGCTGCTCCCGAATCAGGAAACACTGTTCCAGTGGCTCGATGCGCATCAGGTGCGCTGGCGCGTGTATTCGGCTGGCTTGTCCTTCTTCACGCTGATGCCCAGCATGTGGCCAGAGCTCTTGACGGATCGCTTTCGACGGCTGCCCCAGTTGTCTTTCGACTTCGTGCACGAGCCGGACGCCACGCGTCCGAACGTGATTGTCGTCGAGCCGGACTACGACGATTCGCCCGTTCATCTGAGCGGCCACGCGTGCGACAACCATCCGCCCGTGCCGATGTCCTTCGGTGAAGCATTCGTTCGGCAAGTGTACGAGGCGCTGACCTCGAACCCCGGCCGCTGGCAACGCACGGTCCTGATCGTCACCTACGACGAACACGGCGGCTTTTACGATCACGTTCCACCTCTGCCGGTGCCGTGCCCGCCGCCGCCCGGCGCGAATTACCCAGCATTCGAAACGACTGGCGCGCGCGTTCCGACGATCGTCGTCTCTCCGCTCGTACAGCGTGGCGTCGCCAAGCACGAAAACCTCGATCACACCTCGATTCTCGCGCTCTTGGCCGAACGCTTCGGTCAAGCTGGAGAAAGCTACTCGCAAGCGGTCGCTGCGCGCGCCACTGCCGGCATTGCTTCCGTCTCTGCCGTGTTGGACTCTGGCCCGCCGCGGAGTGACGTCCCGCACATCCCGCCCTCCGCGATCGCCGCCGCCGCCTCGCTCAAGACCTGGGCCGAGCCAGTCAACGCGATGAGCAGCTCGTTCGCCAGCGCCATCGAGCAATTTGCCCAAGCGTACGGCACCGACGCGCTCGCCAAGTACCCCGAAATTGCTCATTGGCTTTCGCCCTGAGGGCGTGAGGCTGTGGCAGCCCGATGCAAGCATTTGACGCCTGGCTGACCAGGCGTCAGGCTGCGCGTGGAGAGGATGCAGAACTCGGCTCGAATCGCGCTCGCTTCTTGGCTAGTTCTCGCGCAAGCCTGCGGACCAGCGTCCCGCTCCGAGCGCCCGGAGGCCAGCGCTGGCGCGCCGAGCGCTACGGCCGGCAGCGTCGGGGTGACTGCAGGCGCGAGCCCCGCCGAAGCGGGTGCGAGTCCGCTCAGCGAGGCCGGCGGCGCAGGTCGAGCAAGCCTCGCTGGCGGCGGTGCTGCGGGCAGCGCCGACTTGAACGACGTGCAGACGGTGTTGGACACCTATCGCAGCTTTGCTCCGCAAACGCCCGCGCCGGTCAGTGTCTCTGGCTACATTTTCGGTTTGTGTCGCCTGCCCACGCTGCGCGAAACCGAGTTTGCAGCCAGCATTCACGGCGACGAGCGCTACTTGCGAGACTGGGCCAATCCCTTGGCCGGGCAGGGGATCGCCACACACGGCGCGCCCGCGTTCCCAGTGGGTGCGGTGATCGTCAAAGAGAAGTATGCGGGCGCACCAGCCGCGCCGGCCGATTTGGTTGCGATCGCGCTGATGATCAAGCGCGCTTCCGGCTTCGATCCCGCACACGGGGATTGGGAGTACGCGTATTACGAAGCTGCGCTCGGGATCGTCCGAAGTGCCGAGCAAACGGCGTACTGCGCCAGCTGTCACGCGGGGGCCGCGGCGACGGACTACGTGTACGTCGACGGCCTGAAGCCCTAGCCGTGGCCCGCCTCGAATATTTGAGCAGGTTCTGGTGGTGCGCGCTCGCCGCGCCGCTGCTCGCGGGTTGCGGCGGAACCGTTTCAACCCCTTCCGACTCAGGTGGCGCTTCGGCGGCGGGCAACGCCGCAGGTGGCGGCGCGTCTGCGAGTGGCGGCGCGTCTGCGAGTGGCGGCGCGTCTGCGAGTGGCGGCGTGTCTGCGAGTGGCGGCGCGTCCGCGGGCGCTTCGAGCACTTCCTGCACCTACCAAGGAAAGAGCTACGCGGAGGGAGCGAAGTTCCCGGCTGGCGACGGTTGCAACGGCTGTCGCTGCCGAAACGGCACGGCGAACTGCTCGGCGGCCGTGTGCGTCAATTGCGAATTCGGCGGACAATCGTACCGACCCGGGGAGACTTTCAAGCCCGACTGCAACACCTGCACCTGCCAAGCCGACGGTCAGCTTGCTTGCACCCTCGCCTTCTGTGGAGACCAGTGCAGCGGGTTGCACGGACAATACGGAGCGGCACTCGCACGTGCCAAAAAATGCGATCATGAGCAGTCAGACCAGTGCACGGGGAGTATCTCGGGCAGTGTCTCGTGCGGCTGCCCGACCCCCGTCAACGCGAACAATGTCGACGCGCTGAGCGAGCTC
>Ga0247783_1000326_pt1 | contig 14482 bp, 8 predicted proteins | sample UWRJL064202C5_FD_179911 | JGI IMG/M metagenome (GOLD analysis project Ga0247783, IMG submission 179911) | Plant litter microbial communities from Arlington Agricultural Research Station in Wisconsin, United States - UWRJ-L064-202C-5 | ecosystem: Environmental > Terrestrial > Plant litter >...
GCCATGCGGCGATAACTCTTCTTGATCTCCTCTTCGCTGGCGTTCTTCGCGACGCCGAGCACTTCGTAGTAGTCCCTCTTGGCCATAACGTTCCCGTGGCTTTCCTCATGCACGGCCGGTGTCCCTGATCACCGACCGCTGGATACGACAAAGCCGAACGGGCCGGAAAATCTCCAGCCCGTCCGGCGTCTTTCGCTCAGCGCGCGCTCAGCCGCGCTTGACTTCCTTGAACTCCGCGTCGACGACGTTCTCGTCGTCGGGCTTCTGCTGCGTGTTGCCGGCGCCGGGATTCTGCGCGGCCTGGCCGGCCGCGGCCTGCGCCGCCTGGGCATCGGCTGCCATCTTCTCGCCCAGCTTCTGGGACGCGGTCATCAACGCTTCGCTCGCCCCTTCGATCTTGACCTTGTCGTCGGTGCGGATCGCGTCCTCGGTGGCCTTGATCGCGTCCTCAATCGCCGACTTCTCGCCGGCGTCGAGCTTCTCGCCGTACTCGGTCAACGACTTCTTCACCGAGTGGACGAGCGCGTCGGCCTGATTGCGCGCGGTCACCAGCTCGAGAACCTTCTTGTCGTCTTCGGCATTCGCCTCGGCGTCCTTGACCATCTTGTCGATCTCGGCCTCCGACAAGCCGGAGTTCGCCTTGATGGTGATCTTGTTCTCCTTGCCGGTGTTCTTGTCCTTCGCACCGACGTGCAGGATGCCGTTCGCGTCGATGTCGAAGCTGACTTCGATCTGCGGCATGCCGCGCGGCGCCGGAGCGATCCCTTCGAGATTGAACTCGCCGAGCGACTTGTTCGCCGTCGCGACCTCGCGCTCGCCCTGATAGACCTTGATCGTCACGGCCGGCTGGTTGTCGTCGGCCGTCGAGAACACCTGACTGAACTTCGTCGGGATCGTGGTGTTCTTCTTGATCATCTTGGTCATCACGCCGCCGAGTGTCTCGAGGCCGAGCGACAACGGGGTCACGTCGAGCAGCAGCACGTCCTTGACGTCGCCCTTGAGCACGCCGCCCTGGATCGCGGCGCCGACGGCGACCGCCTCGTCGGGATTCACGTCACGACGCGGCTCGCGGCCGAAGAACTCCTTGACCTTCTCCTGGACCTTCGGCATCCGCGTCATGCCGCCGACGAGGATCACGTCCTGGATGTCGGCGTTCGAGACGCCCGCGTCCTTCATCGCCGTCCGGCAAGGCTCGATCGTGCGCTCGATCAATTCCTCGACGAGCGACTCGAGCTTCGCGCGCGTCAGCTTGATGTTCAGATGCTTCGGCCCGGACGCATCGGCCGTGATGTACGGCAGGTTGATGTCCGTCTGCGCGGACGACGACAGTTCGATCTTCGCCTTCTCCGCGGAGTCCTTCAGGCGCTGCAGCGCGAGCACGTCCTTCGACAGGTCGGCGCCCGACTCCTTCTTGAACTCGGCCACGATGTAATCGATGATCCGCTGGTCGAAGTCCTCGCCGCCGAGGAACGTATCGCCGTTCGTCGACAACACCTCGAACTGCTTCTCGCCGTCGAGGTCGGCGATCTCGATGATCGAGACGTCGAACGTGCCGCCGCCGAGGTCATAGACGGCGATCTTCGAATCGCCCTTGCCGTGCTTGTCGAGGCCGAACGCCAGCGCGGCCGCGGTCGGCTCGTTGATGATGCGCTTGACGTCCAGGCCCGCGATGCGACCCGCGTCCTTGGTGGCCTGACGCTGCGAATCGTTGAAATACGCCGGGACCGTGATGACGGCCTCGGTGACTTCCTCGCCGAGATAGTCCTCGGCCGTCTTCTTCATCTTGCGAAGGACCTCGGCGCTGATCTGCGGCGGCGCGAGCTTCTTGTCGCGGACTTCGACCCACGCGTCGCCGTTGTCGGCCTTCGTGATCTTGTAGGGCATTAGGTTGATGTCCTTCTGCACTTCCTTCTCTTCGAAGCGACGTCCGATCAGCCGCTTGACCGCGTAGAGCGTGTTCTTCGGATTCGTGACGGCCTGACGCTTCGCCGGAGCACCGACGAGAATCTCGCCGTCCTCCATGTACGCGATGATCGACGGCGTCGTGCGCGCGCCTTCCGAGTTCTCGATGACCTTGGGCGTGCCGCCTTCCATGATGGCGACGCACGAATTGGTCGTGCCGAGGTCGATGCCGATGATCTTTCCCATGATGTCCTTAACTCCGTTGGTTTCTTCTGTCAGGTGCTGCGAGCGGATTCGAGAGTCGGCCCGCATGTTCGATGCCAGCGGGGCATCTGCGGCAAGTCCCTATCCTTTCAAGGGTCATCCGTTCAATTCGCCACCGTCACTAGCGCAGGACGCAACACCCGATCCGCGATCATCCAGCCCTGCTGGAGGACGTTGACGACGTGGTTGGGCGCGACGCCTTCGGCCGGCACGGTCGAAATGGCCTGGTGTCGATGCGGGTCGAACTTCTCGCCGACCGGATCGATCGCAACCAGCCGGTTGCGCTCGAACGCGCTGCTCAGTTGTCGACGCGTGAGCTCGACGCCTTCGCGGATCTTCGCGGCATCGGACGTCGTGTCGGCGAGCGCGGCCTGAAGGCTGTCCATCACCGGCAGCAACGACTCGGCGAAATTCTCGATGCCGAACTTGTGCGCCTTGGACACGTCTTCCTGCGCGCGACGTCGCGCGTTCTCGGCTTCGGCCTTCGCGCGCAACAAGCCGTCGAACGCTTCGGCCGCTTTCAGCTTCGCGTCGGCCAATTCGGTCTCGAGGCCCTCGATCCGGCTGGTCATCTCGTCCGCCGGCGTGGCGGCTTCCGACGCCGCGACCGGCTCGACTTGCTCCGGCAACTCGCTCGCCCCTGCATTCATCGCTTGCATCTCCTGCTCAAGATTTTTGCCCAACTGGACAACTGGCGGCTCGGCCTGCCGATTTCAAGGCGGTCGCCGCAAAAACGGCGGCGTCGGTATTTATCCTTTTGATCAATTAGTTATTTGACAAACTTCGAGCAACACTTGATGGCCGATCGTCGATTGACGGCCAACCTTGCATGTGGCGTTCCGCGATCGCCGCGAGCGCCTCGACCCAGCACGGGTCGTCGTTCATGCACGGAAGATAGCGAAAGCTCCGGCCCCCGGCCGCGGTGTACAGGTCGCGACCCTCGATCGCGATCTCCTCGAGCGTCTCGAGGCAGTCCGCCGGAAACCCTGGACAACACACGTTCACGTCCTCCGTCCGCCCACGGCCGAGCTCGAGCAACACATCGACCGTGTAGGGCTGCAGCCACGCCGCCTTGCCGAAGCGGGACTGGAAGCTGACCGTCCACTGCGCCTCGGCGAGGCCCAGGCGAGCGGCGAGCAGGCGCGCGGTCTCCAGGCACTGGCGCTGATAGGGGTCGCCGAGGCGCACCGAGCGTTGCGGGATCCCGTGAAAGCTCATGACGAGCCGAGCCGCCCCGTCGATGAGTTCGCTCTCGCGCGCCTTCGACGCGACGACACGTGCCGCGAGCGCGTCGATGTAGCCGGCGTCATCGTGATAGTCCTTCACGAAACGGAACTCCGGAACGTCCCGACGCGCGAGGGACCAGCGCTGGACGCTGTCGAAGGTCGACGCCGTCGTCGTCGCGGAGTACTGCGGATAGAGCGGCAACACGAGGATCCGGTCGCAGCCCCCGTCGGCCAGCGTCGTCAACACCGATGCGATCGACGGATTCCCGTAACGCATCGCGTAGGCCACGGTGACTTGGTGGCCGCGTTCGCCCATCAAGCCCCGCAGCAGCTTCGCCTGCGTCGCCGTCCAGACCGCGAGCGGCGACCCGTCCGGTCGCCAGATCTTCGCGTACTTCGCGGCCGACTTCGACGAGCGGAACGGCAGGATGAACAGATTGAGGATCACCCACCACGGCAGTCGCGGGATCTCGACCACGCGCGGATCGGAGAGGAATTCCTTCAGGTAGCGACGCACGGCGGGCGCCGTGGGTGCGTCCGGCGTCCCGAGGTTGACGAGCAGGATCGCGGTCTTCATGCGAACAGGGGATGGTCCGGACGTCGGCGATGACGCAGGCTGCGCGACTCCGGCCGCGTCGCGCGGCCGCATCCCGGACACGCGATCAATGCTGACTCAACGCCGTCGACAGCAGCTTCGCCGTGATGTCGACGATCGGCACGACGCGCTCGTAGGACATGCGCGTCGGACCGATCACGCCCAGCGTCCCGACGATGCGCCCATCGACCGAATACGGCGACGTGACGATCGTCATGTCGTCCATCGGGACGAGCTGGGACTCGCCGCCGATGAAGATCTGCACGCCGTCCGCGCGACTCGACACGTCGAGCAGCTGCATGAAGACGGTCTTCTGCTCGAAGAGCGCGAACAGCTGGCGCAGCTTCTGCATGTTCGCCGTGAGATCCACGTTCTCGAGCAGGTTGCGCTCGCCGGAGAACACGACCCCGCTGTCGTCGGCCATCGCTTCGGATCCGGCGTCGACGGCGGCGGCCATCAATTTGCTGGTCTCGTGGCGCAACGCGTCGAGGTCCTCGCGCAGCCGCGCCTTGACGGTCTCGAACGACTGGCCCGCGAAATTCTGGTTCAGATAGTTGGCCGCCTCGATCAGCTGCGCCTGGGTATACGGTCGCTCGGCGAAGAGGATGCGGTTCTGCACGTCGCCGTCCGGCGTGACGATGATCAACAGCACGCGCGCGTCCGACAGGCTCAGGAATTCGATGTGGCGAAAGACCGAGCCGCGCCGCGGGGTCATCACGACACCGGCGAATTGCGAGAGATTCGAGAGGACCTGGGCCGCGGCGGAGATCACGCGTTGCGGCTGGTCCGGCTTGATGCGGTCGCCGACCGCGGTCGCGTCGCGCTCCTCGAGCGGCTTGATCGTCATCAGCGTATCGACGAAGAAGCGGTAGCCGCGCGGCGTCGGGACCCGCCCCGCCGACGTGTGCGGGCTCGCGATGAAGCCCATCTCCTCGAGGTCGGCCATGACGTTGCGGATCGTTGCCGGCGACAGGTCGAGCCCCGAGTACCGCGACAACACGCGCGAGCCGACCGGCTGACCGTCGGCGATATAACGCTCGATCAAGGTCTTGAGCAGCGTCTGCGCGCGTCGATCGAGGGTTCCACTGGACATGGCCGGATTCTAGCCCCAGGCATGGCGCGGCCTCGCAAGGGATGCGCTCCTGCATAATCCCCGCCCATGTCGTCGCTCACGATCGCCATCGTCGGAAAGTTCCAGGCCCAGGGCATCGCGGCGTCGCTCGTCGAGATCGCGAACATCGTCACGGCGGCCGGCCACCGCATCGTCATCGATCGCGAGACCGCGCATCTGTGCGAGCTTCGCGACTTCCCGGCGCTGTCGACCGCCGAGCTCGGCAAGCAGGCGGACGCCGCGATCGTGGTCGGCGGCGACGGCACGATGCTCGGCATCGCCCGCCAGCTCGCGCCCTACAACGTGCCGCTGATCGGGATCAACCAGGGCCGCCTCGGCTTCATGACCGACATCCCGCTCGACTCGATGGTCTCCGTGCTCAACGAGATGCTCGAGGGACGCTACGAGGTCGAAGAACGAACGCTGTTGTCGGGCCGCATCTTCAAGGCCGCGAGCGACGACGCATCGGGAGAACACGACGAGGAAGTACTCGATGCGCTCGCGCTCAACGACATCGTCGTCTCGCGCGGCGCCATCTCGGGCATGGTCGAGCTGTCGGTCGACGTCGACGGGCGCTTCATGTACAGCCAGCGCTCGGACGGCCTGATCGTCTCGACCCCGACGGGCTCCACCGCCTATGCGTTGTCGGCGAACGGTCCGATCATGCATCCGGGCCTGCGCGGTTTCCTGATGGTGCCGATCGCGCCTCACTCGTTGTCGAACCGGCCGATCGCGCTGCCGGACTCGTGCCGCATCGACATCACGATCACCGGCGGCAAGGAGGTCGGCGTGAACTTCGACATGCAGTCGTTCAGGGCGTTGACGCTCGGCGACCGGATCTCGATCGAACGCGCGCCCATGACGATCCGTTTTCTTCATCCGGTCGGGTACAGCTACTTCGCGACGCTGCGTCAGAAGCTGCACTGGAACGAACCCCCGAACCTTCTGGCGCATTGAGCCGCGGACCCCGGACACCGACCGCGATGCTGCAGTCCTTGTCGATTCGCGATTTCGTCATCGTCGACGAACTCGAACTCGAGTTCGCCGTGGGCTTTACCGTGTTGTCCGGCGAGACCGGCGCCGGCAAGTCGATCCTCATCGACGCGCTGGCGCTCGTGCTCGGCGAGCGCGGCGATGCCGGCGTGGTCCGCGAAGGCCGGCCTCGCGCCGATCTCGCCGCGACCTTCACGACCGACGCGGCCGCCGAGTCCTGGCTCGTCGCGAACGACATGGCCGACGAGGGCCGCGCGCTGCTTCGACGCGTCGTCGACGCGAGCGGGCGATCGAAGGCGTGGATCAACGGGGCGGCGGCGACCCTCGCCCAGCTTCGCGAGCTCGGCGATCGGCTCGTCGACATCCACGGCCAGCACGCGCACCAGCTGTTGTTGCGCGGCGGTGCCCAGCGCGAGCTGCTCGACGCGCAGGCGGGCCTGCAGGCCGAGGCCGGCGACGTCGCCTCGGCCTTCAGGCGATGGCGCGACCTCAGGACCCAGCTCGCACGCTACGAGTCGGACGCCGCCGCGCTCGAGCGGGAGCGCGAGCAACTCGCGTGGCAGGTCGACGAGTTGTCGCGGCTCGCGGTCAAGCCCGGGGAATGGACTGCGATCGGCGAAGAGCATCGCCGCCTCGCGAATGCCGCGTCCCTGATCGACGGCGCGCAGACGGCGGCGCTCGCGTTGTCCGACGCGGACGACGCGATCGCGGTCCGACTCTCGCAGGTCGCCCATCGCCTCGAGCAACTCGCCGCCATCGACCCGCTGGTGCAACCGGTGCTCGATGCGCTCGGCCCCGCTCGCATCGAGATCGACGAGGCGATCCACGCACTCAACGCCTATCTCGGTCGCGTCGAACTCGATCCCGCACGCCTCGCCGAGGTCGAGAGCCGGATGGAAGCGATTCACGCGACGAGTCGCAAGTTCCGCCTCGCCCCCGACGCGCTCGCGGATGCGCTCGACGAAATGCAGGGTCGGCTCGCGACGCTCGAACGCGCCAGCGACATCGACGCGCTGCGCGCCCAGGAAGCCGAGGCGGCGAAGGTCTTCGACGACGGCGCCCGCGCGCTGTCGTCGAAACGCAAGAAGGCGGCGACCGCGATGTCGAAGGCCGTGACTGACGCGATGCAGACGCTGAGCATGGCCGGTGGCCGCTTCGAGATCGCGCTGACGCCGAACGAGCCGGGTGTCCACGGTCTCGAGGACATCGAGTTCCGCGTCGCGGCGCATGCGGGTTCGACTCCGCGCGCGCTGGCGAAAGTCGCGTCCGGCGGCGAACTCGCCCGCATCAGCCTCGCGATCTCGGTGATCGCGAGCGTCGCGACGACCGTCCCGACGCTGATCTTCGACGAGGTCGACAGCGGCATCGGCGGGGCGGTGGCCGAGGTGGTCGGTCGGCTGTTGCGTCGTCTCGGGGACGAGCGCCAGGTGCTGTGCGTGACGCACCTGCCGCAGGTCGCCGCGCTCGGCCATGCGCACTTCGCCGTGCGCAAGGAAAGCGTCGGGCAACGCGCGCTGACGCGCATCGATCGCCTCGACGACCGCGGACGCATCGACGAGATCGCCCGCATGCTCGGGGGCATCGAGATCACGACGACGACACGACGTCATGCGCGGGAGATGCTCGCGGTCTCCTGACGCACGCTAGAGCGCCGGCAGGCCCTGGTCCTTGGCGATCTTTCGCGAGAAGCGGGACTCGATCACCGGCGAGACGAAGGCCACGTACCAGCAGGCCTGTGCGACCAGCGGCGACGAGAACGACAGCCCGATCGAGATCGAGAACAACGCCAGCAGGCCGACGAGTCCGATCCAGTCGTAGATCACGAGCTCCCGCCGTGGCGAGTGGCGGACCGCGGCGATCCTGAATACCAGCGCGACGACGGTGAGCAGCCAGAGATTCGTCGCATAGACGAAGGTCGCCGCCGAGCTCAGGTGATTGGTCGCATAGAGGTCCGTCGAGATCGGCAACAGGATCAACGCCAGCAGGAAGGCGAAGTGCGCCGCGATGAACGAGACGCTCGCGAAGCGGACGTGGCGGAAATAACGCCAATGGCCGAGCCAGAACACCGACGCGACGATCACGCTCAACAGGACCGCGCCGATCCCTTCGACGAACAGCCGGAAGCCCGGCGATCCCCAGTCCGTGTCGCCGAATCGCGGGATCGTCACCGCGCGCGCGTTGAGCGTGATCGAGACGGCGAACACGCTGTCGCCGATCAGCGCGAGCCGCCGCAGGTCCGGGACGCGGATCAACGGACGCTCGCGATCGGGATCGTCTCGCGGACTCCCCGGCCGGCGTGCACGAGTGCGCGCTCGACGTCGGCGCTCGGTGCGACGTCCACCTTCAGCGCGGCCAGCATCTCGCGCTCTCGGCGCTTCACGCGCTTGAGGCTCGCGAGCTTGACGTGTCCGTAGCCGCGGAGCTGCTCCGGCAATCCGGCGAGCGTCGCGATCGTCTCCGCATTGCCCTTCGTCAACAACGGCAGCAACGCGTCGATCATCCGCTCGTAGTCCGCGATCAGCGCACGCTCGACGCGGCGATCGAAGAGCCGACCGAACGGGTCGAACGCCGTCCCGCGCAGGCGGCGCCCCCTCGCCATCAGCGCCAGCGCCGGCATCATCCACGCGCCGAAGCGCATCTTCCTGGGTGCCTCGCCATGCGCTCCGGGCTTCGCGAACAAGGGCGGCGCCATGTGGAATTCGAGTCGATAGTCGCCTTCGAACTGCGCCTCGAGCCGCCGGCGGAAGCTGCCGTCGGTGAACAGGCGCGCCACTTCGTACTCATCCTTGTAGGCCATGAGCTTGGCGTACGCCGACGCGACCGCGCCCGTCACCGGCAACGTCGCATCGATCCCTTCCTCGACTGCGCGTACGCGATCGACCAGGCTGCGGTAACGCCGTGCGTAGGGCGCGTCCTGGTACGCGGTCAGCAATGCCTCCCGGTGGGCGACGAGCGCATCGAGTTCGTCGGGCACGGCGACCGGCTCAGCCGCTTCCTCGTCCGGCGCGATCAACGCGAGCGTCGCATCGGGATCGGCGGATGCGAGACGTCCGAGCGCGAACGCGGAGCGATTCATCGCGACGGCGATGCCGTTCAACTCGATCGCCTGCGACAAGGAGGCGAGCGACAAGGGGATCAAGCCGCGTTGCCACGCGTAACCCATCATGCAGATGTTCGCTGCGATCGTGTCGCCGAAGAGGCGTTGCGACAGCCACTGCGCGTCGCAGGTGACGACGCGATCGTCGCCCGCCGCGTGACGCATCTTCGCGAGCAACGAGCCCGCGTGCAGGTCGGCGTCGGGATCGTGGACGAAGCGCGCGGTATGGATCTCGTGCACGTTCGCGACGATGACGGTCCGCCCGTGCTTCGCGGTCTGCAAGGCGTCGGCGCTCGCACCGACGACGAGGTCGCACGCGAGGATCGCATCGGCCTGCTGCGTGTCGATGCGCACCTGGTTGAGCCGCTCGGGCACGTCGGCCACGCGGACATAGGACAGCACCATGCCGCCCTTCTGCGCGAAGCCCATGAAGTCGAGCACTGACGCACTCTTGTTCTCGAGGTTGGCGGCCATCGCGATCAACGCGCCGACGGTGACGACGCCGGTTCCGCCCACGCCGGTGACCAACAGGTCGTAGGGCGCATCCCAGCGATGCGGGGGCGGCGCCGGCAGCGCGTCGACCGCCGCGTGAAGCCGCGCGTGGAGATTGGCCGCGTGGCCGCTCGTCCGCTGCGGCGCGCCGGGCGCGACCGGGAGGCGGCTCTCGCCGCCGTCGCGCTCGAGCGAGTGCGACGGGTCGCCGGTCTCGCCGATGCTCTCGTTGCGTTCGGCGACGCCCTTGCGGACCGCTCCGCCGTGGACGGACACGAAGCTCGGGCAAAAGCCGTCGACGCACGAATAGTCCTTGTTGCACGACGCCTGCTCGACCATGCGCTTGCGGCCGAGCTCGGTCTCGAGCGGGACGATCGACAGGCAGTTCGACTGCACGCCGCAGTCCCCGCAGCCTTCGCAGACCGCGCTGTTGATGAAGAGGCGCTTCGGCGGATCGGGATACTGGTTCTTCTTGCGGCGACGACGCTTCTCGGCCGCACAGGTCTGGTCGTAGATCAGGACCGTCACGCCTTCGATCTCGCGCAACTCGCGTTGTACCCGGTCGAGGTCGTCGCGATGGTGGAAGCTCGTGCCGTTCGGGAAGCGGTGGCGCGACTCGTGATGGCGATCGGGATCGTCGCTGACGACGACGACCCGGTGCGCCCCTTCGGAGTCGACCTGGCGCGCGATCGCGAGCACGCTGATCTGACCGTCGACCGGCTGGCCGCCCGTCATCGCGACCGCGTCGTTGTACAGGATCTTGTAGGTGACGTTCGCGTTCGCCGCGATCGCCTGGCGAACCGCGAGATAACCGGAGTGGTAATAGGTCCCGTCGCCGAGGTTCTGGAAGATGTGAGGCGTCGACGTGAACATCGAATGCGCGACCCAGTCGACGCCCTCGCCGCCCATCTGGATCAGCCCCGTCGTCGGTCGATCGGGCATCCACGACGCCATGAAGTGGCAGCCGATGCCGGCCTGCGCATGCGATCCCTCCGGCACTTTCGTCGACGTGTTGTGCGGGCAACCGGAGCAGAAGTACGGGACACGACGGACCGCATCGGCGTCGTTCGACAACAGCTTCGGCGCGAGGAAGTCGACGACGCGCGCACGCCGGTCGAGCGCGGGCCGATGCCGCGCGAGCCAGTCCGCGACGACCGGCATCACGCGCGACGGGCGAAGTTCGCCGATGGCGGACAGCAACGGCAGTCCGTTCACGTCCAGCTTGCCGATGACGATCGGGCGCTCGCGAGCGGGCGCGTTGTAGAACAACTCCACGATCTGGCGTTCGACGACGGGCGCCTTCTCCTCGACGACGAGGATCTCGTCCAGGCCGGACGCGAACGCCCGCAGTCGCATCGGTTCGAGGGGGAACGACAGTCCGACCTTGTAGATGCGCACGCCCGCGCGATCGAGTTCGTCGAGCGAAAGGTCGAGTCGCCGGAAGGCCTCGAGGAGATCGAGGTGAGCTTTCCCGCAGGTCACGATGCCGATCGTCGCGGTGGGCGCGACGACGATGCTGCGGTCGACGCTCGTGTGCCGTGCGAAGGCGCGCACCGCGTCGAGCTTGTGGACCAGACGCTCCTCGATCACGAGGCTCGGCAGGTCGGGCCAGCGATAGTGCAGTCCGCCCTGCGGTGCGACGAAGCCCTCGGGCGCGTCGAAGCGCGACACCAGGCGATCGAGGTCGACGGTCGAGCCGCTCTCGATCGTCTCCGAGATCGCCTTCAGGCCGATCCACGCGCCCGAGAAACGCGAGAGCGCCCAACCGTACAAGCCGAACTCGATCACTTCGGCGACGTTCGCGGGGTTGAGGATCGGCATCGACCACGACTGCATCGCGAGATCGCTCTGATGCGGCATCGACGACGACATGCAGCCGTGATCGTCGCCGGCCACGACGAGCACGCCTCCGTGCGGCGACGAGCCGTACGCGTTGCCGTGCTTGAGCGCGTCTCCTGCGCGGTCGACGCCGGGCCCCTTCCCGTACCACAGCGCGAACACGCCGTTCACCGTGCGCTGCGGGTCGCTCTCGACCTGCTGCGAGCCCAGCACCGAGGTCGCCGCGAGCTCCTCGTTGATCGCGGGCAGGAAGCGAATGCCTTCGGCCGCGAGCCGTTCTTTCGCGCGCCACATCTGCTGATCGACGGCGCCGAGCGGCGAGCCGCGATAGCCGCTGACATAACCGGCCGTATCGAGCTCGCGCTCACGATCGAGCGCTCGCTGCATCAGGGGCAGTCGCACGAGCGCCTGCGTTCCGGTGAGGAAAACCTGGCCACTCTTCGCCGTCAGGTTGTCGGCCAGGCGGTAGTCCAGACGCAAGCTCGGGGCCGCGTCGACCGCGCGCTGATCGGCGCGTGTCGAGGCGGGCTCCGCGTCCACGGGCGACGTCGTCATCGCGTGTCCTTCGAAGTCGAAGTCGGCATGGTGGACGAAGCGGACGATGCGGACAACTCGGGCACCACCTCGCGGTTTTTGTCAGACGGCATGCCAACGCCGCTTCCCCAAGACCCGATCCTGAGGCGAACGTCAGCAATTCGCCACGGCGACGGACCCCAAGCGCGTGGCCGGCCGCTATGCTCCGAACCCGGTTCTTCCCGACCGCGCGACCCGACTCTCTCCACTCCGCCCAGCCTATGGATCAACGCCGAGCGGGCGATCAGAATCTCGCGTTCATGTCGGGTGTGGGCGTCCTGGCGTCCATGATGCGCGAGCACCCCTGGCACGAGACCCCCCTCGGCCCTGCGGTGCGCTGGCCCACGAGTCTCAAGACGACGCTGCAGATCGTCCTCTCCTCTCGCTTCGCGATGTGGATGGCCTGGGGTAAAGACCTCACCTTCTTCTGCAACGACGCGTACCGGCCGACGCTCGGCAGCAAGCAGGGATGGCTCGGCGCCCGCTCGGACCACGTGTGGGAAGAGATCTGGCCGGACATCGGCCCACGTATCGACAGCGTGCTCGCGACCGGCAACGCGACCTGGGACGAGGGCTTGCGCCTCTTCCTCGAACGCAGCGGCTTCGCCGAGGAGACGTATCACACGTTCTCGTATTCGCCGCTCTCCGACGACAACGGCGTGACGAACGGCATGCTGTGCGTCGTCACCGAAGAGACGACTCGCGTCATCGGCGATCGTCGTCTTCACGTGCTGCGCGATCTCGCATTGCGCATGGGCGACGCGCGCACGATCCGCCAGGTGTGGTCCGCCGTCGCCGACAGTCTGGGCGCCGAGGGCAAGGACATCCCCTTCGCCGTCGCCTATCGCTTCGACGGCGACGGCGACGGCGCGACGCTGACGATGATGCATGGCGCAAGATCGGGGAGCAGCGTCGTGCCGCTGCGCATCGAGCGGGAGCAACCCGGCCTCTGGCGGGTCTTCGCGCTGCGCGATCAGGTCCCGTTCGACGAGCTCGTCGACCTGTCGGCGGTGACGGACGACCTCCTGCCGGGTCCGTGGGACAAGCCGGCCGCACGCGCGCTGATGATCCCGATCCTCGAGCCGGGGCAGGACGATCCGACCGGCGTGTTCATCGCGGGGATCAACCCGTATCGACCCCTCGATGGCGACTACCGCGCGTTCATCGAACTCTTCGTCGGCCAGATCGCGTCCGCCCTCGTCAACGCGAACGCATTCGAGGCCGAGCGCAAGCGCGTCGAGGCGCTCGCCGAGATCGATCGCGCGAAGACGACGTTCTTCTCGAACGTGAGCCACGAATTTCGCACGCCGCTGACGCTGATGCTCGGACCGCTCGAGGATGCGCTCGCCGACACGACGCAGACGGCGCGCCAGCGCGAGCGGATCGCGCTCGCGCATCGCAACGGCATGCGACTGTTGCGACTCGTGAACGCGCTGCTCGACTTCTCGCGCATCGAGTCGGGCCGCATGCACGCGACCTTCCGTCCCGTCGACTTGTCCACGCTCACGGCCGAACTCGCGTCGTCCTTTCGCTCCGCCACCGACCGCGCCGGCATCGCGTTGATCGTCGATTGCCCGGCGCTGTCGCAGCCCGTGTTCGTCGACCGCGACATGTGGGAGATGATCGTCCTCAATCTGGTCTCCAACGCGTTCAAGTTCACGTTCGCGGGAGAGATCGCGGTGCGGCTCGTCGACGACGGCAGCCATGCGGCGCTGACCGTGCGCGATACGGGGACCGGCATCGCACCCGACCAGGTCGACCGCATCTTCGAGCGCTTTCATCGCGTGGAAGGCGCCGCGGGTCGCTCGTTCGAGGGCAGCGGCATCGGGCTCGCGCTCGTCCAGGAACTCGTCCACCAGCACGGCGGGACGATCTCCGTCCAGAGCGTCTTGGGGAGCGGCACCACGTTCACGGTCGCGGTCCCGCTCGGTCGCGCGCATCTGCAGGCGGACCGCGTGCAGCAGTCCACCGAGGCGGTGGCCTCGCGCGGGCGCTCGCAGTCCTTCGTCGACGAGGCGTTGCGCTGGCTGCCCGGCGCCGAGAGCAGCCCACTGATCGACGAGGGGCAGTACACGACACCGCATGCGCCGGTCGGCAAGCGACGGCACGTGCTCGTCGCCGACGACAACGCCGACCTGCGGGGCTATCTGCGGCGCCTGCTCGAGGAACAGGACTATCGGGTGACGACCGCGAACGACGGCGTCGAGGCGCTCGCGCTCGCGCGCGAGATCAAGCCGGACCTGTTGATCACCGACGTGATGATGCCGAAGCTCGACGGCTTCGGGCTCTTGTCGCGGGTCCGCGAGGAGGCCCGCCTGCGCGACCTGCCGGTCATCATGCTGTCGGCTCGCGCCGGCGAGGAGGCGCAGATCGAGGGACTGGACGCGGGC
>Ga0247783_1000327_pt1 | contig 14460 bp, 30 predicted proteins | sample UWRJL064202C5_FD_179911 | JGI IMG/M metagenome (GOLD analysis project Ga0247783, IMG submission 179911) | Plant litter microbial communities from Arlington Agricultural Research Station in Wisconsin, United States - UWRJ-L064-202C-5 | ecosystem: Environmental > Terrestrial > Plant litter >...
CGGAAAGAAGCGATGAGTGAACATCAGGTCGCTGATCTTGTAGAACGATGCCGTTCCCTTGGCGACGCGCTCACCCTGAGCAACGAGAACGAGTTCGCCGTTCGCCCAGAACTCGATCTCTTCATCCTCGGGCTTCTGATCCATCGCGTAGATCGGCCAGAAGGAGTTGCCTCCACACCAGGCGGCGATCTCCTGCAAGTTCTCCTGCGTGACAGGATCGGAGACCTCCAGGGTCTCCGGCTTCAGTCGGTACTTCTTGATTGCGCCCATCAGTCAGGCAGCTTCTTGTGAACGAGCGCATCGGACTCGACGGCGCGCTCGTGGAACAGATCAGCGATGCGCTGGAGCCGCTCCTGCGTCTCGGGGTCGGTGACCAAGCTGGCGGCGAGGCCGATCATGTTGGCGTAGGTGTGAAGCGCCGGACCAGCGAACACGTCCTGGCCGCGGATCACCGTGGCGTCAGGGACGATGAAGGCTTCCAGTGCTCTCTCTTCTTCGATGGTGAGACTGGTCAGGAAGGCTGCCTCCCAATCCTCACGCTTGATCACGACGTACTTGTTCTCTGCACTCATTGTCATTCTCCTGTCTTGGTGAAAAGTGTTGGCGGGTGGACGAAGCGCTGGATCAGTTCCCGATACAGCAGCGCCTCGGTGTGGTGGTTGCGAATGTCGTCGTAGGCCCGGTGCGTGATCGCCCGAGACTCGGCCAGTTCTTCACTGATGCCTTCCATCGGTACGTCGCAGATGTCACGGAGGAACCGACGCCACTGACCCACGTCGATGACGAAGTAGGTCAGCAGGTTGGACAGGGCGTCCATCTTGGACTTGATGAACTGGAGGTCGAACCCAGCAACGCCTGAACCAGCCAGCACCCAGTCGCACACCATGTGTGGATCGACTTCATGAAGCGCAGCGATGATGCGGGATTCGACCATCCACAGATCGTCATGGTGGATGTTGCGTTGGAGGTCGGCGGTCAGGCCGGACTTCTCGTGCATCTCCTTGACAATCGGAATCATCTTGTTCTGCCAGAGATGATCGGCAGGTTGAACGATCGAGTTCTCGCCGCCATGCTGGATGGCAAGGTCTTCGTTGGTGATGAACCATCCGACCTCAAGAATGTCATCGAAGGTCGGGCGGTCGCCCGTCGTCTCCAGATCAAGCCAGAGATACAACCTCTCCTTAGCGTCGGCCATGTCTGCCACCTTTCTGTTCCTTGAGGAACGTCTCGACTCCGGCTCGGGAGACCATGAGGAACTTCATCCCTGTCGGGCTGACGGTCTCTCGGGGCTTCCCGAACCGCTCATTGCGGATTGCATTCTTGGTGCGGTCGTAAGACCACCCAATGATCGCGGCGACCTCGGAAGGCTTGAGCCACTCCTTGTCGGCAAGGCTCACTTCTCGTTCCGTCGCTGCGGGTGCGGCTCCAGGAGGTACTCGATCAGGAGCGTCCGATCACTGTCGGACAAGTCCATCATGAAGTGGTGGCGAGCCATGTCGTCCCACAACTGCCAGGCCGTGTCGCCGATGATCAGGAACGGGTTGGGTCCGATCTTCGGCTCGGGCTTCTCGTAGAAGACCGGGTGCGACACGCAGTCCGTGTCCTCGGCGTCGTCAACGGCGACGTCACAGTAGACCTCACCCTCGTTGAGAACGCCGTTGTGTTGGGAGCACCACTCGATGCCGCTGACTTCGACCTTCATGTTCCATCATCCTCATCGTCGTGCAACTCCTTCAGGAGTGCTTCCTTCCATGCCTGAACATCCTCGATCAGCGTCTTGAACAGATGACGCTTCTTGGATAGAATCTTCTCGATCCGCTGCTCCACCGTGCCGCGTGCGATCAAGCTGTAAATCTGAACCGGCTGCGATGTGTCCGCCCCGATTCGGTGGATGCGATCCTCGGCCTGCTCGTTCAGCTTCGGAACGTAGAGCTTGTCGAGGAAGATGGCTTTCTTCGCCGTGGTCAGGTTCAGGCCGGTGCTCATCTGGAGCATGACCATCAACACGGCAGGAGGCCCAGCGGCCCACTGCTTGACGAACTCGATCCGCTGTTCCTGCTTGACGTCACCGTGAAGCTGGAAGCACTCGATCCCAGCCGCATCACACCGCAGGCGCATGGCGTCCATCACGCCACGGAACTGCGTGAACATGACGATGTGCTCAGGGTGGTCGCCCTTGATGAACTCGTCCAGCATCTCCATCGCTTTGTCGAGCTTGTAACTATTGTCATCGAACCCGACACAAGCCGGGGTGCAGGCGACCTGCTTGAGCTTCAACATCTTGACCAGGATGTTCTCGATCTCCATTGGATCGGGTTGATCCGGGATGGCGAGCGCCATCGTGGTCTCGATCTCTTCGTAGACCTTCTTCTGCTCGGGGTGCAGGTCGACGTTGATCTGGATGTACTGCTTGTCCGGCAAGTCCAGAACCTCACTCTTCAGACGACGGATCATGTACTCGGCGAGGATGCCCTTGAGTTCCTGCTTGTTCTTCGTACCGATGATCTGCTTATTCTTGTAGCCGCCGAACACGCAATAGCGATTGACGAAGGTCCAGTAACTCTTGAACCTGACCTGATCGCAACGGTGGAGCAGCGACCACAGTTCGTTGGGTCGGTTCAGGACCGGCGAGCCGGTCAGGAGGAACACCCGCGGCACGGCCAGCGAGTGAACCGCCTTCGTCCGCTTCGACGTGCGCTCCTTGATGGCGTGTGCCTCGTCGCAGATGAGGATGTCCCAGGGCATCTTGCGAAGCTCGTCCTGATCGTTGGCGAACTGCTCGTACCCGACGATCAGGATTTCGGAGGCGAACGCCTCCCGTTGCTTCTCTCGCTGCTTCGGCGTGCCGTGGTAGACCTCGGCGACGTAGCTTGTGTGCGTACCGATCTCTTCAAGCCAGTTCCACTTCAGCCACGAAGGAGCCACGATCAGGATGTGGGCTGCCCAGCCACGCTGGAAGTCGATCGCCGCCGTGGTCAGAGCTTGGAGGCTCTTGCCGAGCCCCATGTCGTCGGCCAGGATCACGCTCGACATGCGGGCCATCTGCCGGACACCCTCGACCTGATGCTGATAGAACTCCACGTCGTCGTGAATCTTGTCCAGCATCTTCCGTTGGACTGGGGCGGCGGTGCTCATGAGTTGGCCTCGATGATGTCAAGAGTCTCCTGCTCGTCATCGACGCAGTGCTGGCAGACCTCGATGCCAAGTTCTCGGGCGACGATGGCGCGAGCGTTCCAGGGCCGGAGTTCAGTCACCGTGACGCGTGAGTCGTGGTCGCAGAGGTACCCATCGCCATGCTCGGCTTCGACCAGCGTGACCAGGCCACCGTACCCGTAAGAGCCAGCATGGACTTTGCCATCGAAGATGTGACACCAAGTGATGCTCCGCGCCTCTCTCGGCGACGGGATGCGGGGCTTGAAGTTGTCGCTCATTCGTCACCCATGAGAAGCAAGCCGTCAGCGATCTCGGGCGGGAGGATGACCGCGCCCTCGTTGGTCATGAGGTTCAGTGCGATCACGTCGTAGTCGTTACGCCAGGAGGGATAGCACTCGACGCAGATCGTAAGCTCGTGCTGGCAGGAATCGTCAGACTTGAAGTCGACGGCCTGCGGCTCGGCGTCCATCATGACCATCGTGCCATCGGCCTCGGTGTAGATCGGGTTCTTGAGTTGGACTGTGACGTGGATCATCGGCACCTACAAGCGCCATCGACGTGTCGACGCCCGCCGAACAGAACGTACTTGAACCACGGGATCGTGTAGTGCTTGGCGTCCAGCTGCTTCTTAGGGCACAGCGCCACGACGGACATGGGGACGGGGTGAACCTTCACTTCGTGCTCCTGATCCAGAACTCCGCATCGGCGGCCTTCTGATTGAGTGTTTGTGCGTGGTCGGAGAGGATGTTGCATCGACCCTCCAGCCACTCCAGAACGTACTGCCTCATGTCCTGGCTGTGAACGGGCCGATGGACCTTCACGATCGCCAGGATTTCCTTGGCTTCCTCCAGTGCGAGGTTGGCGTTCATCGCTTCCTCTTGAGCCAACTGGAGGCGTCGTTGCGCGCTACTTGTCTTCATTGTTTCGTCCTTCTGTTGTCGGGGTGGAGCAGGGTCCGGGTCGGCGTATCGGGCACCGACCCGGACGCTGCGATCAGAACGGCTCTTCGTCGCCGTACACGGGGTCGGCTGCTGCGGGTGCCGCTGCTGCCGGGGTGCTGCGCTTTGCGCCACCTGCGCCCGTGTCGTTGACGACCGGAGCCGGGTCCGGTGCTGCTGCCGCTGACGGGCTTTCCTCGTCCTCGTTCCTCGGGCCACGCGGCGTCGAGATGAACCCGGCGATGCTGTGGAAGGACTCGGAGTAGGACGGCCAATACTGCATGTCGGTCGCCTCGGTCACCGTGAACGTCGGGACGGCGTACTCGTTGGTTCCCTTCTTGAGAACCTGGAGCGACATGCGGGTGATCGCCGAATACAGCGGCTTCTTCTTCCCGACGAAGTTGCTGATCCAAGCCTTGACCGGCTTGATCTGCGACCGCTGGAAGGAGATGAGGGCCGGGGTCTCGGTCTCGTCCTCGTCCTCACCCTCCAGGATCAGGAGCGGGATGCTGTACTGCTCGTTGCACCACGGCCCGTCGCCCTTGGGATGGGTGCCCCACTCCTTCAGTGGGCACTCGGCGCACGAGAGCGGCTCGCCACTCAGGACGTCGGCTGCGCTGAAGATGCCGGGAACCTTCTTCGTCAGGGAGACGAACTTCTCCTGGTCGGGGACGCCGGTCTTGTGGTCGTATGAACGACACACCGGACGGACGCCCTTCTCTCCCGGCTCGGCAGGCCAGAGGATGCGCTGCTTGACAACGCCGAGACCGATCACGTCGATGGTCTTCTTGCCCTCGCCCGACAGGCTGTGCATGTACTGGGCGTCGTCGTGGTTGATGGACAAGATCGGCATGACCAGATCGGCTGCGTCAATGTCCTCCAGCCCGTCCAGACCGCCTGGCTCATGCTGCTTTGCAATGTCTGTACTCATGGATGCTCTGCTCTCTCTCTGTTGTTGTTGCGGGTGCCACTGTATGCCACTGCTGGGGGTCTGTCAACACGGACTGCGGGAAACTGTGTAGCCGTGGAATGAGAGCCAGCGTATGAACTCGCGCTCGCTGATACGCCAGTCCGGATTCCTGCCACGGTCGGCCATGTTGAGAACTTCCATCTTCTCGGGGATCACCTTGCCGGACGTGCGCCCGACGAAGTGACACCTGAGCTTCAACTTCTGATCCGTCCAGTCCATCATCAAAGCGATCTGGTCAAGGGTGTAGAAGAAAGGATTGGAGGGCAGCGTGATCGTCTGCCCGGTGCCTGGTTGCATTGGATGCTCCTAAGAAACACAGAAGCCCCGCCGTGGCGTGCGGCGGGGCTTCTGAGGCTTGTTGATGTCAGGGTTGGAGTTCGATCCGCAGATCAGCCAACTCAAACTCCTGGTTGATCTTGTCGAACCCCTCGGACGTGAGGCCGGTCTTGTCCTCCAGGTCGACGTCCTCGTCGTCCAGGTCGTCCGTGTCGATGAATCCGGTGATCTTGATGCGGGCCATGTCAGACGCTCGTTGCGGCCTTGCGGTCGGCGCGAGCCTTCTTGGCCTTCTCCTTCTGGGCCGTGGTGAACGCCTCCAGGGAGCCGCCCTTGTCGGCAGCGTACTTCGCCGTGAAGCCGGTGAAGCCCAGGGGCTTCGGCTGCACCTTGATGTACCCGCCGTCACGCCAGCGGACGAGCACGGCGCTGATCGCTCCGGTGCTCGGCTGCTCGCCAGCGGAGTTGGCGACGTTGGCCCGGATGACGCCCACGGTCAGAGGGACCTCGACGCCCTTCGGGAGCTTCCCGGCCTCGGCCTTGCGGAAGAGCGCCTCGATCTGGTCGGCCAGCCAATTGCGGCCGAAGTGACGCCGATGAGCGACGTCGCCGTCAGCGACGGGAGCCTTCGGGGCAGCCGGGGCCTTCGCGGCCTTCGGTGCGGGTGCCGGTGCGGCGGGTGGGGTCGTGTCGACGCCCTCGGGAGTGGATCGCTTTGCCATCTGTGTTCTCTTTTCTCTCTGTGGTTAGTGAGTCCTGCTGGACGTATGGCACCATACCGGCGCACTGCCGGGACTGCAAGCATTTTCTTTATATTTGTTCCGAACACGTCACGTCGATGACGTTCAGCGTGGGTGCGTGGTCGTAATCGCTCCATCCGACGAGGGAACCGTTCACGAACGTCACGGTGTCGTCGCTATGCACGAACGACCCGTGAGCATGAGTGATCGGCTCGCCGCATGTAGAGCACCGGAGAACGGGATCGTTCACGCGGGCATCGCCGCCCATACCGCTTTGAACACCCACACCAATCCGATCATCATGCCGAACACGATGGCGAGCCATCCGAACAGGAAGGAGATGATGTAGGAGATGTTCTTCTTGGGTTGGTGCTTGCCGGGTTCGCCGCGCTCGTTGGTCGAGACCGACACGAGCATGGCAACCAAGCAGCCGATCATCGTGAGAAAGAACACCCACGGGAAGCTGTCTGATTCCAGTCCTAGGCCCATGTCTGAGTCTCCTTCAAGTCGGGCACCAAGGGTGCATGATCGCCACCATTTTGTCCAGCCCCGACTTGAGCGAAGCGATGTTCCTGATCGCCCTGATCCTGTTCACGTTCGCCTTCCTGATGCGGGCGTTCCGCCCACAGGGATGGGCTTACACCGAGGTCGTCAGCCTCGGCGGATTCGCCTGTCTGTCCCTTGGGTGGCTTGCCTTTTGACAGGGTGATCTCGTGACGGGTGACGTGACGCGTCCCGGCCATTGACCCTCTGATCTTGAGGTGGACCCGGTACATGGTGATCAAGCCACCGACCGGGCCGAACACATCCTTGATCTCAAGGATGACGGCAGGGTGCAGACGGCCGTCGCGATCGGGAGCAATCACCCAGTCCCCGACCTTCATGAGTCTGATCCTTCCGTGCAAGGAAGGTCCACCGTCGTAGACCAGGTGACCTCAAACCAGGAGTAGTGACGGTGAACGTCCCACTTGCGTTCGACCCCATGAACCACGGCGTTTGATGGCAGGTTCAGAGTCCGTTGGTCGCCTCGGAGTTCGCTCAGATGGACCGTGAGGAGCCGACCTTTCTTGTCAGTAACTCTTGGGTCGTTCATGATGCCTTCTTCTTGGGAACCCAGACCCAGAGCTTGCACTCGTTGCACTTGACCGAGCGATGAGTCATCTTCTTCTGGTTCCACTCGTACCGGGCGACGTAGCCCACGGGTCCTGAGTCCTTGCTGTGGTCGGAACAGTGCTTCACGGTTCCCAACATCACAACCTCCACGGCGTCAGGCCGGACACGTCGTAGAGAACCTTGGCGACACATGCCTGCTTGCGCTTCTGGTCGTCGCTGTTGCCGAGGATGTCTGATCGACGGGAGACTCCACATGCTTGGATTCCAGCTCGATAGCCGGGTGCGGTGAAGTTGCCGGTGTGAATCTGCCAGTAGCCGACGCAGCAGCCAGTCGAAGACACCAAGTCGTTACGGCAGTTGCTCTCGCGCCAGCCGAAGCCCCACTGCGAGCGGGGTCCCGTCCTTGGGTAGTCGCTGAACTGATCGGGAAGCCCTGCTTGAACTCGCCAGTAGTTCATCTCGCCGCAGGCATCGAGCCCCGCCGGAGGAGCATCCTCGATTATCGGCACTGGAGGGGAAGGCGGAGTCATCCGGGTGGCTGGTTGCAGCCCGTCCGGGTCAGCGGGTCCATTGATCGCCTTGAGTGTGGCGCTTGTAATCGGGCCGACGATGCCATCGGGAAGGAGTCCGTTGGCGCGCTGCCAGTGTCGGACGGCGGCATCGGTCTGTGGTCCGAACACTCCATCGACAGCCACGGAGTAGCCGTATCCAGAAAGTCGGGCCTGGAGAGTGCGGACGTTCTCCCCACGGCTGCCCTGGGCCAACGTCGTCGGCGTGGCGGCCTGTTTCTGGGCCTGCAAGGGTGCCTCAACGGCCGGTGCTGCTGCTACCGGGGCCGCGAGGACGGTGATGGATGCGGCGATGACCGCCGCGAGTATGCGCTTCACAGTGTTGTTCTCCTTGGTGTGGGTCGGTGTGGGTTGTATGGGTAGTGAAGGTTGTCTGGATCAGCGGCGGCTTCGACCGCCTGTTGGAGCAAGAGGAGGTTCCTCTTGCGCTTCACGTTGGAGAAGCCGTAGTTGGGGCGCTGAGCCAGAGCGGGTTGGCTCGCTCGGATCAACGCCGCCTGCTCGTAGGTGTGGGCCGTTCCTGGCTTGAGGACGACCATGCCTGCTTCCTCGGGCGTGCGATCCCGCTTGTAGTGGTTACAGCGGGCGCACGACTGGACGAGGTTGCCCACTCGATCGTCGCCGCCTCTGCTGCTCGGGACAACGTGGTCGATGTTGTCGGCTTCGTCACCGCAGTACCGGCACCTTCCTTGGTCCCGGTCCCGCAGAGACTTCTTGACTCCTGGGCTAACTGCCATCGGTCACCTCAAGAACGCTCAGGTCCCAGATACAAGCGGACGCACAGTCCCAGCCGTAATACCAGCCGGTGTCTTCATGAAGGCGACGATGCCACAGGTAGGGAGCGATGACGAGTCCTGCGAACATCTTCGACAGAGGTTCCCAGTCAAGCAGCATAAAGCTCCCAGCGTGCTGATTCTTCTTGATGTATGCGAGAGAGAACGCGTCGATCTTGTCGGTGGTGTCGATGACCAAACACCGATCGAGGTCAACGCGGAAGAACGTGGTTGACGTTCCCCATCTTTCATCGTCCCTGTATCCCCACTCGTCAAGCCACCTCTCCCAGTCCCCGTCTACCGAGAGCCAGAGTCCTCGCGGCTTCATGGCGTCGTACTGGTCGTAGGTGCGCTCCGGATCGAAGGTCCATCCTTCTGTTGATCGGTGAGAGAACCTCATGAGTTGTCCAAGGCTGCACGCATGGCTCGCTTGAGGGCCGTGTACTTGTCGACAAACTTCTCGGCCTTCTGCTTGTACTGCTCCACCTGCTGCACCATCGCCTCGATGTAGGCATCGGCCTGGAGAAGCAACTCAACCTCGTCGGGGTCCTCCCAAGGTTTGAGATGAGTGTCCGCTGGCTCGTGGTTGGTGTGGCCTCGTTCGTGCTCAACGACGATGTGCGTTGCCAAGCCGACCATCCAGTTGTCCTCATCGGAGAACTGCTTGCCGCAAGAGCAAGTGCTCGGGTTGGTGAGGCGCAGGTCTCCGGCTGCCCAGAACATGAGCGAGTCGAACTGGATTCGAAGCCTCCGGCCGGTCGGAAGTGTGGCCTCTTGCTTCTCCGTGTAGGAAGAAACGATCGCCTCACCAACAACCGTTGCTGGTCCGGCCTCGATGTGCGAGCAGACGATGCCCGCAAGCATCTCCTTCCGGGTGAGGCCAGGCCAAGCATATTCGCTGCGCGGCTGACCGTCCTCTTCGAACCAGGACGGTGACCGCCACTGGCCGAGGATCGCCGTGATGTGCGGCCGCATCTCCAGGGTGACTTCGAACGGGAGGTTGTCAAGGATGGTCGATGCCATCGACTCCCGCTTGGGGCGAGGCTTCGGTGCCTTGCGCGGGATCGCAAGTCCAGCTCGACGTAGCTGGGCGATGCAGTTGGCGTAGCCCCGGTAATCGGAAGGTGTGCTCGGCACGATGACCGTTGTCCCGTTGGGGGACAGAAGCCTCGTGTGGCCGCCGCCCGTGTCGGAGACCAGGAAGCCCTGGGTTCCAGCGTACCGGACAAGGCGTTGAAGGTCCTTGGTGGCGCTCATCGTTCGGCATCCTGGCGTTGCAGGTCGATGGCGCGGTCGACTGCTGGCGTCAGGCAAGCAACCGAACATACTTCGACCGTCAGGCCGGGTCCGGTTCCCTGAAAGAACCCCTCGACCTTGAGCCACCCGTAGGGCGGTGAGTGGTTGGTCCCACGGGAAGCCCACCATTCGGCTTCTTCCTCGTTCGTGCAACCTGGATTGTCGCACTTGATCTTTCTGATGATTCCCATTACAGGATTCTCCTTCCCTTGTTCTTGACCAGGCCACGCTTGACCAGGATTTCGTTCTCGCCTCGGCGAGTAAAGAATGCAAGCACATCGCAACGCCGGACGGTGCCGGACGTGACAACGGGCGTGGCGTCTTCGAAGTCAGCGAACCTCTGAGCGAACCATTCCGCTGTGGACTTGTTCGTCGTCCACGACCAGCCGTCGTGACTCTCGTTGGTGTGTCCCTGGAAGACCGGAATCCACGCAGGCAAGCGGCGAGCGCGGCCCGCTCGTCCCCGTACATGATCTGTGCTCGATCCTTGCGATCGGATGACAGGAGCCGGTGCCATACCTTCTGTTGCTGGCGGATGTTCTCCGAGTCGACCCAGATGCGGCCGAGCAAGCTCCAGTATTCCGAGTCGGTCAATCTGTCATCCAGACTGATGAAGGCGTTGACCCGGTAGGGCCGTTCATGCATGAAGATGTAGGTCCCCCAAGCACGTTCGGTGCTCGCCTCAGCGATAGCCTTGCGCTTGGCTTCGTACTGCTGGTTCATCATGGCGTTCATCTCGGGCGCGTGCATGATGGAGTACACAAGCGGATGTCGAAGCATCGGGCCGAACCGACCGCCTTCCTCCAGGTATTCCTGGAGGTCAGGATGCAAGTCCTCCTGCTTGCCAAATGCTTCCAGCAACCGCTGGACACGAGGATCATCGAGATCACTCACACCAGCACCTCCTTCGACGTGGTGCAGCCCTCAAGCTGATCCCATCCACACTCCAACATCGTCTTGTCCAAACGAAGCCGCTTCATCCGCGGCTGATAAAGCTGCGGATCGTCTTCGTCTGCGACGTATAGGAACTCGACCTCGATCACCATACCGACCGTGGCGGTCGACTTGCCGATCATTGAGCACTTGCCAACTCGGGTGAGGGTGGTGCCCTTGAGGAGGGCAAGCACTGCGTTCTCGGCACCGCCTTCGTTGCGGTCGATGACGACGCAATCAATCGTGCGAGTTATCTTGCACTTCAAGACCGTCTTGACCCGCACACCGGGTTCGTAGGTGCCGCCCTCGTACTTGAGGACGACGCCTTCGAAGCCTCGCTGTTGGACGTCGGCCCAGAGTGCTCGCTTCTCCAGTTCGTCTGAGGCTTGGTAGACGACGTTCACGCCGTCCCCGAAGAGGGGCCGCATGGTGTCGAGGTACTGGCGGCGGTTGATGACGTCGAAGTGCCGGACGTCCTGGCTACCGATCCGCATGACGTCGAACAACCACAAGTTGCCGTTTGCCATGAGTTCGCCGTCGAACATGGTGTCGACCGGGATGCCGCCGAAGCAGTGGCTCAGTGCCTCTGTCTCGGTCTTGCGGACCTTCAGTTCCTCGCCGGTATGGCTGTGGAACGTGGCCGTCCCGAAGGCGTCCAGCATGACGATGCAACGAATGCCGTCAAGCTTCTGCTCCATGAGCCAGCTTCCGTTCTGGATGTACTTCTCAATGTCGTCCGGTTCAATGGACGAGTACTTCATGCCCTTCATGATTGCTCCTTGTTGGTTGTGTTGTCGGTGGCCTTGATGCAGTTGAGGCAGATCATCACCTTGGGAATGTCTGCCTCTTCGTAGAACGAACAGTCTGTACGTCTTGTCCCGTCAGAGTAGGCGTATTCCGTTCCGTAGAACGACCCACAAGCCGAGACGAACTCGGCCCATGCCCATGTGTATTTCTTGGGCGGCTGCCTCGTCTCCTTGAGGATGTGATACGGGAACCTCTTGTGTGTCTTCTTGAAGAGCGTCATGTGATCGCCCCGCAGACCGCCGCTCGCTTGGCGTCGTCTTCGATGAGCGTGTAGCCCATCGTTGTGTTCGGGGACGCATGGCCCAAGAGTTCCTGGGTGGTGCGTAGGTCTTGGCTGGACTTGTAGACCGTCGAGCCGAACGTCATCCGGAAGTCGTGGCTCGCCACGTTGCGAGTGACGCCTGCCTCCTTGCCGAGGCGGGTGAGTGCCAGACGTGCGCCCCGATCGCTCAGGTTGACAAGGAACTCGGTTCGCTCCGGACCCCACTGGTACTTCTTGATGATGTAGTCGAGGATCGCCCACGCCGAGGGAGCGACAGGAACGTACCGCTCCTTGTCGCCCTTGCCTCTGACGTAGACGGTGATGTTGCCGTTGCCGTCATCCACGAAGGACCAGGGCTTGATCGACCGTGCCTCGCTGACCCGCAGCCCACAGAAGCCGGTGAGCACGACGAGTGCTCGGTGGTCGTCCGTCTTGCAGATCGCAAGGATCTTCTTCACGTCGTCCATGCCGTCCGGAAGTGGGTGGGCTGGGTGCCGTGCGGTCTTCGGTCCCTTGTAGGTGCCGAGGACGCTGACGTTGTAGCAGCGTCCGAGCGCCCGCATCGAAGCCATGCGACGGTTCGTCGTGGCTGGCGCGATGAGGCTTCGTTGCTGGACGATCCACACCAGCGCCGCAGCGTCAAGTATGTCGTCGTTCAGGGCCGAGGTCGAGAAGGTCGTTGCCGCGTAGTGGTGATCGAAGAACGCATTCAAGTCGGCAACGTATGCCCGAATGGTGTTCTCGCTTCGGCCTTCGTCAGTGAGTAGCTTGCGGAGACGAATCTCCGCTTCCGTTCTGGTGACTGGCACCATTGTTGATCTCCTTCATGTTGTCGGTTGGTGCTGGCAACTCGGCCAGCTTTGGCTCCACCTTGTCACGGATCACGAGGATCGGAGACAAGCGGAACAGTCGTGGGGATACCTCGACGGCTCCCGTATCGTACTCGGCCTGCGCGACCAGATCAAGCGACCTGGCTACGGGCAGCGCCGCATCGAACGCATTGAGGAAGAACGCTCGCATCCCGAGAAGCTCATCCTCTGTGTAGTTGTGAAGACTCAGCCAAGTGTTGCGGCCGTAGATCTTCATTGCAATGCCAACGGGGTCGGCCTTGAATCGGTCGACGTCGCCGCCTTGCACGGTCGACTCATACCCGACGTACAAGGTGAGGTCGACGTCCTTGGACGTGAACCAAGCTCGACGGAACCGCGAGTACAAGCGTGCCGAAAACGCGGACGGCCTTCCGTCCGCGGTCTTCGGCGTGTACCTCTCCTTGCGGGTCGTCTTGGCAGTCACGCGACTGCCTCGACTTCGACGTCCGTGTCACGCTTCGCAAGCGTGCCGGGTGCGTCCTCGTACTTGGGACGGTGGAAGTCTGGATCGCAGTCCAGACAAGACTTCCCTCCCATGTTCGGGTCCGGCACCCGGCACACCCACATGATGACGCGTGTCTTCAGAACCTTTCCGTCGCTACCCATCTCCCGGTACTGGACGCGCTTCGCTACAAGCTCGTCCTTGGTGCGAACGTTCTTGCAAACGTCGCATGTGTAGTTGATGGGTCTTGATGTCACAACGGGTGGTCCCATTCTGTATGGAGGTAGTCCTTGCTGGCCCTCATGAGCCAGCGCAGATGCTTCAGTGTCGTTCTCGCTTGTACTGGATGGGTTTTCATGAGTGCTTCGCAGCACGCGGCCATGTCGTACACCGAGGGTACGTTACCAGACCTCCTTTGCTCAGTCCCAGCATAGAACTCGTCAAGCTGTTCGGCCGTCAAGGGTTGACGGTCTGGCCTGATTTCGGTCATGCCGAGCGGAGCAATGGGTGGTCGAGCCTTGCGTCCGAACATCAGCGGGCGCACTCCAGCTTCTTGGAGAGGTCGCGGTACTCTTCGTACAGCACCTTCATCTCACCCTCCAGCGGTGACTTGACCGTGCCTTCGAAGTACAAGACAACCTCATCGGTGTAGACGCCGAGGCGGGGCTTGCTGCACTCCAAGGTCTCATCCTTGATGAGCGCCTCCATCTGCGCCCAGACCTCATTCTTCCGTGCCTGGAGGGCTTCCATCTCCATCTGCGCCAAGCTCTGCTCTTCCCGGCGACGGAGGAACTCCGCCCAAGGGATCAGCGACGTGGCGTTGATGACGGCCGGGACCCATTCGACTTCCGGGTCGGCGTGGGTGAGGTACCGCTGCTTCTTGTTGTCCCACTCCTGCTTCGGGATCATGACGGCCACGTTGGTCGGGCTCTCCCAAGTGGAGATTTCGACCGCTCGACCGCATAGCCCTTGCTGCGTGACACGGTACCGACCGACCGCCAAGGCGACGGCTGGGATGGCACTGTGTCCTCGCCGCAGAAGCTCGGCTGGCGAGAGGTAGTACCGATTCGTTCGGCCTGGCACCTTGCTCGCCAGGATCATCCCTGGCTCTATCTGATCTTTCTTCACGCTGTCTCTCCTTCGTTGTCGGGATGGACCGAAAGGTCCGCAGTGTCCACCCCCTCAAGACTGTCGGGGATGACCACTGCGCGCCCTTCGGTGTGGTCGCAGTTCGATGCGCCGCGTGTCGCTGACTGCTTCACGTTCTCTCTGGCAACGATGCCGTGCCGGAGGACACGGAACATGCAGGTGCAGCCTTG
>Ga0247783_1000328_pt1 | contig 14448 bp, 11 predicted proteins | sample UWRJL064202C5_FD_179911 | JGI IMG/M metagenome (GOLD analysis project Ga0247783, IMG submission 179911) | Plant litter microbial communities from Arlington Agricultural Research Station in Wisconsin, United States - UWRJ-L064-202C-5 | ecosystem: Environmental > Terrestrial > Plant litter >...
CGGCTTGCCCTCGATTTTGGCGGGCGTATTCGCGTACGCGATCGTGGTCGTCACGACCGGCTCGTTCAGCGCGTTCGCGGGCGGCGCGGCGATGGCCATTTTGATGGTGCCGACGGTGATGCTGACCGCCGAACAAGCGCTGCGAGCAGTGCCCAGCAAGATGAAGGCGGCCGCCTTCGGCATGGGCGCCACGCGCGCACAAGTCGTGACGCAGATCGTGATCCCGACCGCCATTCCCGGCATCTTGACGGGTGTGATGCTGGCGCTCGCGCGCGCGATGGGCGAAACCGCGCCGCTGCTCTTCACTGCGCTTTTCAGTGACTATTGGTTCGAGGGCCAGCTGCTCAAGCCAATCGCTTCGCTTTCCGTGCTGATCTACAACTTCGCGGGCAGCCCGTTCGAGCATCAGGTGGTGTTGGCTTGGGCGGCTTCCCTCGTCCTGGTCACGATCGTACTGGTGCTCAACGTCATCGCCCAGGTCGCCACCCGGCGCCCTGAGGAACACTGAGGTCTGGCTGCCTTACGCGCGCCGAGGATGTACCCCATGAGCTCTCAAGGATTGTCTCCCGTAATGGCTGATTCGAAACATGACTCTGAGCGCGCGAGCGCGACGTTGCCCGTCGGCCAGGCCGGGGGGGACCCCGGCGTGGTCATGGATTGCCGAATCAAGACCCTGCACTACGGCAGCTTCCTGGCCGTGCGCGATACGGACATCCCGATCGTCCCCCACGAGATCACGGCCTTCATCGGCCCGTCGGGCTGCGGAAAAAGCACCGTGCTGCGCAGCTTGAATCGAATGAACGATTTCGTGAACGGCTTTCGCTTCACCGGCTCCGTGCACTACCGCGGCCAAAACATCTACGCTCCGGAAGTCGATCCGGTCGCCGTGCGCCGTTCGATTGGCATGGTCTTCCAACAGCCGAACCCGTTCGCGATGAGCATCTACAAGAACGTGGCCTTCGGCCTGAAGCTCAACAACTTCAAGGGCAACTACGACGAGCGCGTCGAAAATGCGCTGCGTGGTGCCGCGCTCTGGGATGAAGTGAAGGACAAGCTCAGCACGAGCGGGCTCTCGCTTTCCGGTGGCCAGCAGCAACGCCTGTGCATCGCACGCGCGATCGCGGTCGAGCCCGAGCTGCTGCTCATGGACGAGCCGTGCTCGGCGCTCGATCCAATCGCCACGCGGCGCGTGGAAGATCTCATGCTGGAACTGAAGGAGAAGTACACGATCGCGATCGTGACTCACAACCTGCAGCAAGCGCAGCGCGTCGCCGACCGCACTGCGTTCATGTTCGTCGACACCAGCGCGGGTGGTCGCACGGGCTACTTGATCGAGTATCGGCCCTCCGCAGAATTGTTCGAAAATCCGCGAGAAGAGCGCACCAAGGCCTACATTCGTGGTGAGTTCAGCTGACGCGTTTCGCGCTCAGCGAAGGGTGGAAATTTCCAGAAGCGCGACCGGCCGCAAGGAGTACTACACTCCCTGGGGTCAATGAGTGGTCGCTTCTGTCTCGCTTCCTCCCCCATTTTCGCAACGTGCTCCCTGGTCGCCTGCGTGGCGCTCCTGCTGAGTGCGGCTCCTGCAGCTGCCCAGAGCGGAGCTGACACGCCACCAAGCGGGCCGACAGCGCCACCGGTGGCCCCGCCCGAGGCCGATCCACCCGCACCCGCGCCGAGCGTCCCTGGACCGCCCAGCGATGCGCCGCCGGTGATCGAACCGACTCCAGCGCCGACACCTGATCCAACGACGCTCGCGCCCACGCCGCAAGCGGAAGCGGCAGCGCCGAAGTCCGAGCTGCCCCCCGCAGGCAGCGCCGCGTTCGCGCCGCTGCCTGCGGCGGCGGCAACGCCTCCCGCCTCGGTGCCGTCGGCTCATGCCGAAGTGGCAGCCGCCGCGCCAGCCGCCAAGCCCATCTCCCATGCCGCGCCGGAGTCTTCGAAAGACGATGACTCGGGTGGGCTCTTGGGTCCGTTCCGGATCGGAGTTCTGGTCGGAAGCGGCCTGCCCGAGGTCGCGAACTTCGGCGCGCAGCTCAAGTTGACCCGCTTCTTTGGTGCGGGCGTCAACGTCGGCCTGATCCCGACGGTGAAGATCAAGTACTACGGCGAAGCCGCGCAAAAGTACCAAGAGTACGACGCTTACGGCCACATCTACCCCTTTGGCGGCTCGTTCTTCTTCGGCGCAGGCGTCGGCTACGCGCAGGTCGATGGCACGCTCGTCAAACACATCGAGCTGGCCGACCTGCAGCCGGGGCTCATGGGATCGGTCGACCTGACCAGCGATGCGCGGGTACGCACCCTCGTGCTCACGCCGCAGATCGGTTTCTTGAAGATCTTCGACGTGGGCTTCGCGATCGGCTTCGATCTCGGCGCGCAAATTCCGATCGCGCCCAGTGAGGTCCACTTCAACACCGTCGCCGCGGGCATTCCGCCGCAATTTGCCGGAGACGCCGACGCGATCCGAGCGAAATACATCACTCCCAACGACGAGAAAGTGCGCCACACCTTGGAGACGCTCGGTCGCACGCCGCTGCCGACCTTCAGCTTCAAGATCGGCTGGTTCTTGTAAGCCAGCCTAAGAGAGCGCGTCCTCCCTAGTCGATCACCAGCTCTTCGTTGAGCAGACGGTGCTTGACGCTGACCATGCGCCCGATGTCCTCCGAGAACAGCTCGGGACGCTTGGTGTAGATCAAATGCCGACTGCGGTGCACGAGATCGACCAGCACGCTACTCAGCTCATCGCGGCTCACGCGTCCGTCGCTCTGCTGCTCGACGTTGCCGAACGGCCAAGCCTCGTGAAGCCCTGCGCGCAGCTTGGCCTCACTCTCGATCAAGGCTTCCCAGGGCACATTTTTACCGCGATTGGCGACGGGCGCGCTGAACAAGAGCAAGATCATCGACACTGCCAGGAACATGAAGTCCGTCACTTTGTCCTTGGGTGAGTGCACGGGGGCGTAGGCATCGAGGTCGATGCCCTTGAGTTGGCCGCGACGACTCATCATCAAATTGCCGTTCTTCAAGTCGTTGATGGCGTAGCCGACGTCGTGCACGTTTTCCATCCACAAGAGCACGCTGGTGAGCAGATCCATGACCATGGCCGGCGACAACACGTGGGTGAAGGGCAGCGCCATGCGCTGCCGGCGCCATAGCTCCTGGCTGCGCAAGCTGAGCGCGCGATCGAATTCGCGCAGGCCTTCGATTTCGGAGGTGCGTGCGCTGGGCGGTCGGCTGACACTGGCGTGCTCCGTGCCGGTCACGCCCACCAGGTTGTCGAGCGTGTCGCCGTTGATCAGCTGCAACACGTGGTAGGTGAAGCGCTGTCCTTTGAGCTTGCCGGTATCGTACAGGCGCATCAGGTGGGGAGCGCGGGCCAACGCGCGCCCCACGGACATGGCTTCTTCCGCCTCCAAAATGGCGTTCTTCTTCTTGCCCACGATGCGATCGACCTTGAGCGCGACGCGCCCCGGATAATTCGAGCTGTTGTCGTTCAGGGCTTCGTACACACGCCCGAACTCGCCCATGCCCAGCTGACGCAGCAAGCTGAAGCCGAGGTCGCGGAACGGACCGTCGACCGTCTTCCAGGCTTCCAAATCTTCGCTGTCGACCACACCGAAAGAACCGATCTGCGGGCTCTGGGTGCGAACTTTGCGGCCCACGCGCTCGAAGTCCATGGGCGCCATGGCGGGTGCTACCTCCGGCATCGCGCCCGCCAAACTGAGCCGCAGATAGATGCTGTCGAGGTATTCGCAGACTGCCACCCGCACCTCCGCAGCGTCGCCGCCGAAGCCGTGCCCACGTAGCAAGAAGCCGAGCTTGTTCAGCATCCGAAAGTAGGGATGCCGATCCATGAGCTCGGGGCGCGGGATGGCGCTCGACTCGCTCACCATGTCTTCGTACATGCTGCCCGCGGTCGACGGGATCAAACGCCCCGATTTGCGCGCCTCGTACAAAACGTTGATCGAGACGAAGGTGATGCGCGAGAAGACTTCGATTTTCTCGACGAAACGGTCCCGTGGCGACTCCGGATAGCCGAGCTGCGAAACGAAGCGCGACACCAGCGGCCAGCACAAGCCGAGCACCTCTTCCGGGCTACGCGCGCGACTGACGAGCGCTTCGTGAATATAGCGCGTGAGTCGAGAATGAAGCACGATGCGCGTTTCGCCGAGGCCACTCACGCCGTCGCGCGGCACCTCGCGCGTGCCGTCGCTGGGCACGTCGGGGCTGAGCCGCAAATGGACGCTTCTACCAGCGCGTCGAGCGTTGGCGAACAGCAGGTCTTCGAACACATTCAAGACCTTGGGCTTGCGCTCCAGGAATTTCCGCGCGCGGCGCACGCCGAGCGCGAGCAGATCGGCCAGCCAGCGTGATTCGTCATTCTCCGCCTCGAAGGCAACCATGCGAAAATCGGCCTGCAGGTGCACGCGCACGGCGAGATCCGGCTCGAAGCGCGCGCTGGCGGGCAGGCTCAAGTAGCGCAACCATTCCTTGGCCTCGCCGCTGAACACCGTGGTCGACAGCTCAGTGCGTACGCCGGGCTCGACGGGCGGCTCCGAGGAGTGCCCCACGACGTGCGGACTCGGGGGCCGCCAGTTCCAGGAATCGAGTGCGGCTTGCAAGGCCTGGTGAACCGCTTCTTGCTTCTTCATCGCGGATGGTCCGCCATCTTACCCGGTATATGGGTGACGCACAGCCGGACGTGACACGTGTCTGTCACATTGGCAGGCTTCGGATTTTGGTACTGCTCCCGGGCATGAGCTTCCGATCGCATCTCCTGGCGCAGGTCCTGGCTGGGCGAGCGCGCGCAAGCCTTCGCGCCCGTGTCCCGTGGCTGCTACTGGCTAGCGCGGCAGCGGCGTGCGCGGGCACCTCAGCGCGTAGCGAAGCCGAATCCGCCTCCGGCGCGCGTCCGCTCGCTCCGCCCAGCGCGAGCAGTGCCGTAGCCGTGCCCACGCACAAGCCGAAGCCGAGCAAACCGCGGGTGATCATCTGCGTTTGGGACGGCCTTCGCCCCGACTCCATCAGCCAGCAAGTGACGCCGAACTTGGCCAAGCTCCGTGATCAGGAGGGGGTGAACTTCAGCGATCATCACTCCGTGTACCCCACGTTCACGATGATGAACGCCGCGGCCCTGGCCACCGGCGCCTACCCCGCGCAACACGGCTTTTATGGCAATACCGAGTACCAACCCGGGCCAGTCGGTCAAAACGCCGAGGGCAAAGCCAGCGACTTTTCGCAGCCGGTCTTCACCGAAGATCACGGCGTCCTCCAAGCCCTGGATGGTTTTTACCGAGCGCGCGGCAGGCGCGGCATCTTTGCCGTCGAAACGCTGTTCGAGGCCGCCCACAAAGCGTCGCTGCGCACGGCGGCGATCGGCAAAATTGGGCCGACGTTCCTGCAAGACGTGCGCCCGGACGACGCGCTGAGCGTGGTGCTGGACGAGAACGTTGCACTGCCGTTGGCCTTTGCGCAGAAGCTTCAAGCCGCACACTTTGCGCTGCCAGCCAACGCCGCGCGCTATCCGTTTTCGGAGGGCCCAGCGCTGAGCTTGGCCGAAAACAACGGCAAGCCCACGGCTGCCATCGCCGAGCGGCAAATCAAGCTCGCCGACGGTGCCACGCCCGATCCGCGCGCGAGCGCAGGCTCCGCGCACAACGCGGCCAACGGCTACCTGATGGGCGTGTTCCTCGAGTATGTGTTGCCAAAGCTCGAGCCCGATCTGTCGCTCGTCTGGCTGCGCAATCCCGACTCGACCGAGCATCAATTTGGTCCCGGCTCGGCCAACTATCAGGATGCGCTCCGAGATCAAGACGCGCTGCTCGGCAAGTTGCAGTCCAAGCTTGCGCAACTCGGCCTACAGGGCAGCACCGACCTGATCGTCGTTTCCGATCACGGTCACAGCACGGTCGCGGGTGATCCGGCGATTTTCCCGCTCCGCGCGTTGAACGGCGCGGCCGACGGTCATGGCGTCGTGGGCGCTGTCGATGCCCAGGGCCATGCCGTCTCGGGCGAGATCCGCAGCGCAGATGTGCTCACGCGCGCCGGCTTCAAGCACGTGTACGACGGCGGGGGGTGCTTGTTGGACCCCGTGCTGTCCGGGATCCGTAAAGATGGCTCGCTGGTTTACCCAACACGGCCCGATCGCAACGGCGGCTGCTCGAGCACTCCCGCGCTGACGCCCACCGGCAAGAAACAAGCTCCGACGCTGCTGTATTCGATGCCCGCCTTTCGAGTGCCCGAGCCGGTCCCGAGTGACGCGATCGTGATCGCAGCCAACGGCGGCTCCGAGTACTACTACGTGCTCGACCACGCGCCGCAGGCGGTCGCGGCGCTGGCGCGCGCGCTGCAGGAACGAAGAGCCTACGGGGCGATCTTCGTGCGCAGCGTTTATCCGGCGATCCCTGGCACTTTGCCGATGTCTGCCATCCACGCCGAGGGTGCGCAGGACTCCCCACCCACGCCCGATCTGATCGTCAGTTTCGACTGGAACGACGCGGCGGTCGCCGGTGAAAACCGAGCGGTGCCCGGCACCGAATACGCCAGCGCTCAGCGTTACCGCGGCATGCACGGGTCGTTCAGCCCACGCGACGTTCACAATGTGCTCATCGCCCAAGGTCCACACTTCAAAGCGGGTTTCGAGGATCGCTTGCCGAGCAGCAACGTCGACCTGGCGCCTACGGTGGCGGCGCTGCTCGACCTGCCGTTCAGTGCGCCGGATGGGCGAGTGTTGGGCGAAGCGTTGGCGGGCGCGTCCGCTGACCATCAGCTCGAAGTCACGACTCAAAGCTCAGCGCCGATCACGCTGCCGCGGACCTGCAGCCCGGACGACCCTGGTTGCGAACGTCCCCTGGGACCTGTCACTTACCAGCTGACGTTGGTCGAGAAAACGCTGACCGTGGCCGGAAGCAAGCGCAGCTATTCGTATGCAGACCACGCGCTAGTGACCCGTCGTACGGGGGGTGGGCAACGGAAGCCGAAATGAAGCTCATGTCGCTGTCAGCCATTCGTGGCCTGATCGCGCCGAACTGGCGCGGACAAGGAAGTCAGCGCCAGGCGTAAGCCGCCAGGACCCAGCCGAACGAGATCGGCTTGATCACAGCGTTCTTTGCGCCCGCACGAGCTAGGAGCGAGAGCAGACTCGGCGCATCGAGCTTGCTCGGATGCAGCTGCTTGCGGCTGAAGCCTTGGGCGCGAGCGATGGCTTCGAGCGCGGTGTTTTCGATGGCGCGCAGCGAGCGCGACGCATAGTTCGGGGTAGTCAGAAACAACAGGCCGCCCGGCTTGAGCACGCGCAAGGCGTCCGCCAACCACGGCAACGGGTCGACCAGGTGCTCGACTACGTCCATGGAAACCACCGCGTCGAAGTGCGCGCTCGGGTAGGGTAGGGGCGCTCCTGGCGTTAGTGCATCGGTCCCGGCTAGGGCGGCGCCGTGGATCTCGCGCGCGACCGTGAGCGCACGCGGGTCGATGTCACACAGGGTGAAACGCTTGTCGAGCCCGGGCAGCGCCGAAAGCTCGAAGAACGGGCCCGAGCCGAGATTGAGCACCTCCGCGCCCACCGAAGCCGAGAGCGCGCTAGCGAGCTCGCGTACGATCGGCTGATGATACAGCTTCCATGGGAAGCGCAGCTTGAAGCGATGGTTTGAAAAATAATCGACTGACTCGCTCATCATTGCTCCGGGCGTCGCGCGACGAGCAGAAATTCTCCCGTGAGCGAAGAGTCGGAGCGGGCCATGATCGAGCGAATCAGCTCGTACACCGGTCGCGCAAACAGCTTGCGCGCGTTGGGAAAATTGGTCCAACGCGTGGTCAGGCGCTTGTTCAACAGTCCGGCCAGTGAGGGCAAAAGGAAGGCCTCGAAGGCGACCGTGGTCGCGGTCGAGAGCACGGGCTCCGCTGCCACGACCTCCAAACCTGCTTGCTCGACCACGCGCTGCCAGCCGTCGCGGTCGTACAAGTGGTGATGCTTGAATACGTGATCGATCGAGCTCTCGATGCGGGCGCCGAGCGCGGGCGCGCCGAGCTCCGTCAGCAGCCGCGAGCTCGTCAGGTGGCTCGCCCAGCCTGCGCTGGGTACGAACAAGTAGGCGAGGCCCCCTGGACGCAGCGAGCGCAAGATGTTCTTCAGTGCCAGATCGATGCGCGGCACGTGCTCGAGCGAGCAATTGGCTACGCAAGTAGCGAAGAAGGCTTCCGGCAAAGTGACCCGCGTGACATCCCCCAGGATCACCTGCGTGTAGGCCTTGCTGGCGGCCGCCCAACGGCCCTCGGCCGCGTCGATGTCGATGCCCCACACGTCCACGTCATCGAATGCCATGCGCGCAAATAGGCCGTCGCCGCAGCCGACGTCGAGCACCGGACCTGGACACGGGTAACGGCGCATCACCGACAAGCGCGCGCATTCCTTGATGCACAGCGCGGCCGGCGTGTGCGGAAAGTAGCGCTTGAAATCCTCGAGCGTGATTTCGGGCTCGGAGCGGGTCTTTTGTCGTGCGTCTTGGGCGACGCCTGCCACACGTTTGTTCACGCTGTTTCTTCTCCCGAATGATGCCGCTCGCGCCGTTCAGCGCCAAGCGTAGGCCCACCAGCCTTGTTCATGAAACACCAAACTCAAGCGATCGAGCTGGACGTCGAACAACTCGGCCGAGCGATCGATCGAGCTTTTGACCAAAAAACATTCGTAGCCGCCGAGCTCGTAGGCCGCAGAGAACCATTCGGGGTGCCACTCCGCTCCGCGGTCCATGGTCGGTACGATCTCCGGGCGGTAACGCACGACACTGGTCGGATACATGGCAAACGAGTAGCCCTGGTAGCCACCTTTTTCGGGCACGTAGTACGCGGACAGGTGCAGCATCGCCGGCAGTCCGGGGAAGGCCGCGCTCTCGCGTTCGAAGACCAACGGCCGAATGCGGAGGCCGGCTGGCATGCGCGCAACGAAGTCCGCGATCGGCTGAGTTTCACGCGCAAAGCGCTGCAAGCGGAGCGCGAACAAGCAAAACCAGGCCGCGCACGTGAGCACGATCAAGCCTTCGAAGTACGGGGAACGCAGCGCTCTGCTCGGCTGGAAGGCGAGCAGCACGCTGGGTACCAGGAACGCCGCGAAGCGCGGATGAAGTGGCGTAAAACCGCCGAAGCTGAGAGGGAACAAGCAATAACCGAGCAGCATGACCGCGAGTGGCAGGAAGCGCTCCGGTTCGCGGCTCGGGCGTCCGAGCGACAGCAGTACGATGCCGAGAAAGATCACTCCCAGCGCGCTCGCGGCGTGGTCTGCACCGGAGGAGGCCAATAGCAGGCCAGGGATCTGGCTCAGCTCCCAGAAACGCGGATCCCAAATGGTGAGCCCAATGCTGCGCGCCGAGGAGCCCGGTACGAGCCAGATCAGCATCAGCAGCGCGGGGGCGAGGAGCGGTGCCCCGCGCGAGATCAGCGAGCCCGTACCGCGCAGGAGTAGCGGCGCGACCAGCACTACGGTCAGCCCCAATGCAAAACCATGCGTTGCTAGCGTGGCGCACAGTGCGGCGCCGAGCAGAAGCCCGGACGCAAGCGTGGGCCGAAGTCGATGGCGGAGTGCCAGACAGGTCGCGGCCAGGCCGAACGGCAGCGCGCTGGTGAAGCTGATGAAGCCGAAGTAAAAACCGTAGCCCATGGCCAGCGGCAAGCCGAGCAAGCCGAGCCAGCGCGCGTGCCCGAGCGAACGCACGAGCCAATCGAATGCGGCCCAATGCCCGATGATCGACAACCAAACCACGAGCTTCAACGCGGGCACGACGCCGACCCAGCCCGAAAACGCGCGCGCGAGCGCATAGGCGCCCAGGTACGGTGTGCGCAGGTTCAGCTCGAACAGCTGAAACTCCGCCCACTTGGGGTCGTGCAAGTGCAGCCAGATGCTGATTTGCGCGGCGTGCTGCGGTAGATCGACCATCGGCAAGTAGCGCACCGAGAAGAACAGCGCGAGCAGCAAGGCGCCCAGCGAAAGCGCACAGGCGCGTGCTGCGTCAGCGCCGAAGGTCCAAGCCATGTCGCGTCGCGGACTGTGCCTGCTCATGCCGGGGCGCAGTGTTACATGCCCGTGACTTTCCAGCGACGCCCGCGCTGCCCCAGAAGCCCGTGCGCATCCTGCGGATTTGGCCACGCTATCGAGATCGATGTTGCTCAAAGCGTAAAGTCACGAGTTCGAAACCCACGAGTCGTCCGGCGGAGATATATGCACGATCCGCTCGACGAGCGGGCAAAGCCATGAATACCGAGTCGACTGCGACATTATCCTCCGACGGCGCTGGTCCGGCCGACGCTCGTCTTCCTCTCGTCCAGATCGCGGCCGAGCTCGAGCAGCTCGAACGTGAACTGCTCGCGCTCCAAGCGGAGATGAGCCGTGCCATCGAAGCCGTCCCGGACACCCACCGCGAGAGCGCGAAGAACTTGGTGCACTACGTGGCCTTGCGCCAGCGTGACCTACGCGCGTTGCAAGCTCAGCTCGCTCAGCACGGACTCTCGTCGCTCGGTCGCTCGGAGAGTTGCGTGATGCGCGGCCTGTTGGAGGTGTCTCTTCGTGCGCATGAGTCGCTGATCGCCCAAAAGCATGACAATCGAGCAGAGCTCGAGCGCCTCAGCAAGTGCTGCCAGGCAACCATCACTTGGGACTCCGCTCAAGAGCTCTTGCATCGGCATACAGTCGACGTGTTCGGGCCACGGCCGAGCGACCGACACGTGTACGCCATGGTGACGGCGCCTTCGGCGGAGGAGGCTGATTACGATTGGATGGTGCGCCTGCTGGAAGCCGGGATGAACGTGCTGCGCATCAATTGTGCGCACGAGACCGAAGCGGAGTGGGGCCGCGTCGTGGACGCACTGGAACGAGCTCGAGAAAAGACAGGCACGCCCTGCCGAGTGGTCATGGATCTGGCTGGCCCCAAAATTCGTACTGGGGCCATCCAGAGCAAGCGCCGAGTCGCAACATGGAAGCCGCAGCGTGACGACATTGGGCGAGCCACGGCGCCGGCTCGGGTGGTGATCCGTCGTGCCTTGGCCACGGCAATCGAAGGCGAACCGGCGGCGCTACTGATCGGTCAGAAGGACTTTTCGAAGCTGCGTGTGGGCGACGAGCTGCGCTTTCGGGACGCGCGCGACAAGGCACGAACGCTGCTCATCGACGAGCTCGATGAGACCCAATTGGTCGCCACTGCGCTGGAGCGCGCCTACGTTTTAGGCGAGGTCGAAGCGCAGGTTCGCCGCGGTAAGAAACACAAGGACGACGTCACGCTCGCGGCCTCCGAAGCCGCGGACGTCGCGATCGACGTCCGGGCCGGCGACAGCCTGCTGCTCACGGGGAGGGACGTCCCGGGCTCGGCACCCGAGCGAGATCACAAGGGCCGGGTCGAAACTCCGGGCGTCGTCTCTTGCACGCTACCCGAAGCTCTCGAGCACCTGGAGGTGGGTCACCGCGTGCTGTTCGATGATGGCAAGATCCAGGCCGTCGTCGAACGCGTGAAAAATTCAGGAGGCTTCGCCTTGCGCGTGGTGCGCACGGACCGTCCAATCAGCAAGTTGCGCGGCCAGAAGGGCATCAATCTACCTGATACGCGGATTACGGTGCCGGCGCTGTCCGATGACGATCTGAAAGCCTTGGCCTTCGTGGTGAGGCGGGCCGATGCGGTGAGTCTCTCCTTCGTGCGCTCGGTCGAGGACATCCGCGCCCTGCACCAGGAGTTGGCTAGGCTGGGACGCAGCGATATCGGTGTCGTGCTCAAAATCGAAACACGCGCGGGCTTCGAAAATTTGGCAAGCCTGCTACTCGAGGGCCTGCGCCGGCCGCCGCTGAGCGTGATGATCGCGAGAGGCGATCTGGCCGTCGAAATCGGATTCGAACGACTCGCGGAGGTGCAGGACGAGATCCTGTGGTTATGCGAGGCCGCTCACGTGCCCGCCATTTGGGCGACGCAAGTCTTGGATACCCTGGCCCGCACCGGCGTTCCTTCGCGCGCCGAGGTGACCGACGCCTCGGCCAGCGTGGCCGCAGAATGCGTGATGCTGAACAAGGGCGCGTTCATCCACGAGGCCGTGGCCGTCCTGTCCGGGATTTTGCGGCGGATGGAGAGCCACCGTTACAAGAAGCGCAGCTTGTTTCGCAAGCTGGAAGTGTCCACGTTTCAGCACCGCTAGCTCACCCGCGGTCGACGTCGTTAGCGAGGCGCGCCGCTCGCAAGGTCCGGCTGTAACCAAAAGCGAGGCTTTCCCGGCAACGCCCGGCAATTGCGGAGGGGGCGACCCGTGATACTGTCCGGCGGAGGTTCGGATTGGCGAAGACGCGGGAATTTCGCTTCAGCGTAGCCGCTGCACTGCTCACCAATGGCACGCTCTGTCTCCTTGCGTGTCCCCTCGGCTGCAACAGGAGCGATGCAACCGGAACTGAGACTGCGACTCCCTCGACGAAACCGCTTGTTTCCGTCTCGCTCCCGCTCCCGCCGTCGAGCTCGCTTCCGGAGCCTCTCGCTCCCGAAGCGTTCGTGGCTATCCGAGCTGGGCAAGAAGCGCGTTTGGGCGACACTCATTCGAATCGCTGGTCCGACCGCTGCGCTATTCAACGACCCTGCGCTCCATTCAAACCGTTCCCGCGATGTGCGGCTGGCCTTTCGGTTCTCGAGCGCCTGCCGACATCGCTTGTCGACATCGAAGATCGAGCTGTTGCTCTACGAGGAACCCTAGCGCTCACGGGAGTGGTCACCACAGCAGTAGCGTGCCGAGAGCCATCGCCTCGGCGGCCCCAAAAGAATTGCTGCAACCTCGTTGGTACTCGCGCAATGATTCAACGTGGTGAAAGCGCCGTGCTGCTGGATGGGCTCGGTTGCACGGGGGACGAGTCTCGGCTTTGCTGCGACACGCCAGCGTTCGGTCAGATCGTGATAGCTGCAGGAAGGTTGCGTCGCTCCTCGGATAGCGGAGCGGCGATCCCGTGGGAGCTCTTGGAGCCCAAACTCTGTGTAGAAACTCTCTAGTCTCTGATAGTGGTTACGGAGAGATTGCGCTCGCCCGCGCTCGCCCGCGAGCTTGTCCGGGTCTAACGAGAAGGGGACTTTTCCGGACAAGCCGACGATCGCGAAGCGGCCTCTCGTTCGAACCAAGACGCCGAAGGCTGCGACGCCCTGCGCAGTACCGCGTGACCATCAACCCCAAGCACTTGCATTTCCTACCGATCCGCCCTACTGCCGGGGGAAATTGCGCGTTGCTGGGATGAAATGAAAAACGAAATGGCGCTGGCTCGGTTCGGGATCGTGTTTGTGCTGCTGGGGGGCCTGCTCGTATCGGCCTGCGGCGGCCCGTCGACGACGTTCATCACTTCCTGGAGGTCACCCAAGGCGGAGCCGCTCAAGCTGCGCTCGGAGCCCGTGGCCGCGGTGGTGATGATGGAAAACGAGATCACTCGCAAGAGCGCCGAGGATGCGCTAGCGCGTGAGATCACCCACTACGGCGCTAAGGGCGTCGCCATGTACACGCTCTTCCCGGGGCACGCAGACGGCGACGAAGCGGCTGCGCGCGCCGCGATCGAAAAGGCGGGTGTGAAGGGTGTGGTCGTGATGAGGCCGAAGGGCAAGCGGACCAAGACCGAGACGCATGAGTCGTCGTACTACGACCCCATGTACAGCGGGTATTGGGGCGGCTACTACGGCTACGGTTGGGGACAGCCATGGTCGTATCAACGGCATGGCCTGCCTGCGGGGCTGCCCTATGGGCCCACGCCCTACTACGGCGGCATGTCGACGGGTTCCGGGACCACCACGACCACGACCACCACCGAGGTCGTCGTGGTCGAGGTGCTCGTGTATTCGCTGAAGCAGAACATGCTGGCCTGGGCCGGCGAGAGCGAATCGACCCCGCCCGAGAAAGTGGACGAGTTCGTGGCGCAGATCACGGCCCAGGTGGCCAAAGAGCTCGGCGACAAGGGCTTGCTCAGCGGCAAGTGATTCGAAGCGCTGCTGCAAGCTCAACAAGCGACCATGAAGGGCCAAATGGCCGCGACCGTGAAGCAGGCAGCGGCGGTCGGTACCGCCTTCGAAGGTGACAAGTTCGATGCCAAGAAGGCCGGCGTGGGCGCGCTGACTCCGGAAATCGTGAAATCAATCGCCACCAGCCGCGTGCAGTTCGTGCAAGCGGTGCTGTCCGTGCTCACCCCCGAGCAGCGTCCGAAGTTTCTGGCGCACATCCAGGCGCACAACGCCGAGCTGGAGTGACGTGGACTGAGTGAGGTTCTCCACGGCGGCCCTGGCCGCCGTGGGACTCGAGTGAGCGAGGCCGCTGTGCGAAATCAGAAGGCCGCTTGTGCAGCGACGATCAGCTCACCGCGGTCCGGCTCGCTCTCGTAATGGAACCTGGACCACGCGAGCTGCAGCTTGGCGTTGTCGCTGAGCAAGTAGTAGTTGAGGCCGAGCTCGTAGGTCGTGACTTCGTCACCCGTGG
>Ga0247783_1000331_pt1 | contig 14411 bp, 10 predicted proteins | sample UWRJL064202C5_FD_179911 | JGI IMG/M metagenome (GOLD analysis project Ga0247783, IMG submission 179911) | Plant litter microbial communities from Arlington Agricultural Research Station in Wisconsin, United States - UWRJ-L064-202C-5 | ecosystem: Environmental > Terrestrial > Plant litter >...
AATGGACATAATGATTATGGTCGCTCAGCTTTTGCTGAGTCTTTCGATTTTGGTGGCCGTACACGAAATGGGTCACCTGTTAGCAGCCAAATATTTTGGAATGCGCGTGGAACAATTTTCTATAGGATTTCCTCCCAAAATATGGTCCTTTACAAAAGGTGAAACCGAATACGCCTTCAGCGCGATACCGCTCGGCGGATACGTGAAGATTTCGGGTATGATAGACGAATCGCTCGATACCGAAGCGATGAAACAGGAACCTCAGCCATGGGAATTTCGCTCTAAACCAGCCTGGCAACGCCTTATCGTAATGCTCGGAGGTATATTCGTGAACGTTATCGTCGGCATAATCATCTTTATAGGCATAACCTTCGCCTACGGCGACACACACCTTCTCAAAGACGAGATCAATAAGAATGGTGGTTATGATGTAGGAGACGTAGGCACAAGCATAGGCCTCCAGACCGGCGACAAAATCATAAAGATCAACGGCCACGATTACCAGTACTTCGACGAGCTTACGAAACCCGAAACACTGCTCAGCACCGGTACATATACCGTTGAACGCAACGGCGAAATCAAAGACATCAACATCCCGGAAGACTTTATTCAGAAATTCAATAAAAAAGAAAACCTGGGTAGCTTCGTATACTATCGTTTTGCACCTATAGTAGGCGATGTGGAAAAAGGAACCATCGCAGCCGAGGCCGGCCTGAAGGTAGGAGACCGTATAGTGGAGATAAACGGAACCAGGGTAACATACTTCGACGAAGTGCGCCGCCTCGTCACAACAGATTCTACAAAGACAGCCGTATCGTTTAAAGTAGATCGTGGTGGTCAGGTATTGAGCTTCGATAACAAGGCATTCAAAGACCCCAAGAAGCATGCTATAGGCTTTTATCCCCAAAGCCCGAAGGCTTTCTTTGAAAAGGCTCAATACTCAATCAAATACAGCTTCTTTGAATCTATACCGATGGGAACGCAACGCGCATTCTCCACGCTGATGGTACAGATCAAAGCCTTTGGCAAAGTTATTTCCGGTGCGCTCTCGGCACGTAAGGCACTCTCTGGCCCTATAGGAATAGCACAAGCCTTCGGAACAGAGTGGGAGTGGGAGCGGTTCTGGACACTCACTGGCGTACTGTCGCTCGTGCTGGCCTTCATGAACCTGCTGCCTATACCTGCGCTGGACGGTGGCCACGTGGCGTTCCTCTCGTATGAGATCATTTCGCGTAGAAAACCTTCCGACAAATTCCTGGAAGCCGCTCAAAAAGTGGGCATGGTGTTCTTGCTGGCACTCATGGTATTCATCTTCGCTAACGATATAATCCGCCTCATATCACAGCACTGGGGCTAAACAAGGAATCTACCCATAAAAAAACATCCCCGTATCTGTACAGATACGGGGATGTTTTTTTATAAGACTTGGCAAAGTATAGTCTATTTTTCTCTCATCCCGTATTTCTTCGCTCTCGCACTCCGCACTCGCGCTGATTCATCGCGCTGATTTACTGCTCTTCTCTTCGCACTTCAAACTCTACCCGGCGGTTCAGCTTCCGGTCTTCGTCGCTAACCTCCTTTACAATAGGCTTGGAGCTTCCGTAACCATGAGCGTCGATACGTTTTGCCGGAATCTTGAATTGATAGATCAGATAAGCCTTGATAGCATCCGCGCGCGCCTGGGAGAGCCGCAGGTTGGATTCCTCTTTCCCTTGCGAATCCGTATGCCCCGAAATGCTCAGGTTAAGTTGAGGATGGTCTATAAGAAAGTTGGCCATCTTGTCCAGGTCCTCATGCATCGAAGGTAGAATATCGGCCTTACCGTTCTCGAATTCCAGCGACTTGAAGGCCATCTTGCTTTCGATAGGCTCAGTCTCCAGGTTGATCTCTTTGTCGCCCTCCATATAGAAGATCTCTTCAATGCGGAAGAAGTCTTCACCCTGAATGATGAGCAGGTAGTTACGTTTATTGATCAGGCTGAAATCGAACGTACCGTCTTCACGCAAAAACTTAGGCGCTACCTCCACACCTTTATCCAGGTCTATAACAGACACAATGCCACGCAGAGGCTTCTTTGTACGCGAATCCACGAGCGAGCCCTTAAGCCGGGCAACAGCCTCGGGGTGAGCTTCCATCGGCACGGGGAAGGAGTGCAGATCAAGGTTAGCCAGGTCGTCGGGAGCGGAGCGTGCGTAGTAGAGTTTGTTAGACTCTGAGTCTATCGTAAAGTAATACTCGCTGCCCGATCCATTTACCAAAGGGCCGATGTTTTTAGGCTCCTGCCAGTTATTCCCCTGTTTATAAGATTTGTAAATGTCAAAGTCTCCAAAGTTGAGCGGTTGCCCGTTAGAGCTGAAGTAGAGTACGTTGAAGCGGTGGTGAAAGAAAGGACTTACCTCAAAACCACGGGTGTTGATGATCGGCCCGATGTTCAACGCCTTCTGCCACTGACCATCCATACCCCGCACGGAGAAATAGATATCTGAAAAGCCAAAGCCCCCGATGCGGTCGGAAGCAAAGAACAAGGTATCGCCCGAGTGTGACAGCGATGGCTGAGAGTCCCACGAAGAGCTGTTGATGTTAGCGCCCAGGTTGTGCACATTGCCCCAGCCGCCGTTGGGCATGAGCTCGGCAACGAAAATGTCACAGCTGCCCTGTGAATCGGGCGAGTTGCAGCGGGCGAAGTAGATTAGTTTGCCATCGGCGCTCAGACATGCCGACCCTTCGTTATAGGGCGTGTTGATCGTTTTGAACTCCTCTGAAAACCCCCACACGGTGTCCTGCCGCACGGTGTAGAACAAGTCTTCGTTATAGCTCTTGTTCATCGGGTCTTTGTTGGAATTCCGCTTGGACGTAAACAACAATACGGTATCTGCGTTGCCGATCGTGGGGCCGTAATCTTCTTTATTGGAGTTTACCATTTCGCCCATGTTGAGCAATACGCCTTGCGGAGGGCGCAGCGTATCAATTTCCTTCCGGTAAGCTACCAGCTCATAATACTGTTGAAGGGGCACATAAAGGTCGGTTTCACGACCCGTTAGCGTATCATATTCCTGCCGCACCTTTCCATCCACGGTTTGGGCATGCTTTAATACAAGCTTGTACAGCAGCACAGATTCTCCGGGCTTGCCGTATTTTCTGGATAGGCGGGCAAGGTCCCACAGCAGTTGCGTATCCATCGAGAAATTGTCAATGCCGAAATTGCGTACATATGCCCGCAGCACTTCGTAACGCTGAAAATCGTCGCCCGCGGCGGAGAGCTGACGGAGAAAATTCAGCTTGGCAACGTCGCGGTAGCGCTTTACAGTATAGAGATTTGGAAAGTCAAAGATGTCAGATTGGCCGTAATTTGTCAGGCTATCGTTCAATTGAACGACGCCACCCTTCTTGAACTTTGTTTTCGTTTTCTGGGCATGGAGCGGAACCTGTATCAACAGCCAAATAGCTGAGAATAAGACAAAAAAATAGGTTTTCACGTAACCTTTGTTTGGTAAAAAAACGCACCAACTTAGCTAAAGTTGCTACAAATTTACTTCTTTTACAACTCTGTTGGCACTACTATTGTCCTTTACCCGTGTCGATTAAACGAAGATAAAAGACGCGAAGGCCGTGCCAGTTTGACATTTCTGATTCCTACCATGTTTAAAGCATTACCGATACAGCTCGTGCAAGAAGACTCCGAAGACCTGATTCAGCTCATAAATCCCGAGCAAGAGTCAGATCTGAAGCCTGAAGACCTGCCGGAGGAGCTGTCCATACTCCCTATAAAAAATACAGTACTGTTTCCCGGCGTCGTGATCCCGATCACCGTCGGTCGGCAGAAGTCTATAAAGCTCGTCAAGAAAGCTTACCAGGGCAACCGCATCATTGGCGTTGTTGCACAAAAGAATGCCCAGGCCGAAGAGCCGGCTGTAGAAGACCTTTACCGCACCGGAACCGTGGCCCGCATTGTAAAGATGCTGGTATTGCCCGATGGTAACACCACCATCATTATCCAGGGAAAGAACCGCTTCAACGTACGCGAGTTCGTCCAGGAAGAACCGTTCCTCACCGCACATGTAGATTTACAGATAGAGACCACGCCCAGCGCTAACAATAAAGAGGCAAAAGCCCTGGTGCAGTCGCTCAAAGACGCAGCAACCAAAATACTGAAGCTTAACCCCGAAATACCACAGGAAGCACAGGTAGCACTCGATAACATCGTGAGCATGTCGTTCCTCGTGCACTTCCTGGCGTCGAACCTCAGCGTAGATGTATCCGATAAACAAAAAATACTGGAGACCGCTGGCATCGTAGAGCGTGGCACATTCCTGCTGCAGTATATGATGAAGGACATACAGATGCTGGAGATCAAACACGAGATCCAGAAGAAGGTTCACACCGATATCGACCAGCAACAACGCGATTACTTCCTGCGTCAGCAGATCAAAGTACTGCAGGATGAATTGGGCTTCGATGGTCCCGATAAAGAAGTAGAAAAATTCCGGAAGCGCGCAGAAGCTAAGAAATGGACCAAGACGGCCCTCGCGCATTTTAACAAAGAGCTCGATAAGCTCATGCGTATAAATCCCATGGCCGCCGAATATCCCGTAGCGGTTAACTACGTGGAGTTTATGCTGGACCTGCCGTGGCAGGAATACACAGAAGATAACTTCGACCTCAAGCGTGCTCGCAAGATCCTCGATCAGGATCACTTTGGCCTCGAAAAAGTAAAGAACCGCATACTGGAGTATCTGGCTGTGCTCAAGCTTAAGCAGGATATGAAAGGGCCTATACTATGTCTTTATGGACCTCCAGGCGTGGGTAAAACATCACTGGGCCGCTCCATAGCCAAGGCGCTGCAACGCAAATACGTCCGTATGTCGCTCGGCGGTGTACATGACGAAGCCGAAATACGCGGACACCGTAAGACCTATGTAGGCGCGATGCCCGGTAAAGTGCTGCAGAACATCAAGAAGTCACAGTCGTCGAACCCGGTCTTTATATTGGATGAGATCGACAAGGTAAAATCGGATTTCCGCGGAGACCCGTCATCAGCGCTTCTCGAAGTACTGGACCCCGAGCAGAACAACACATTTGGCGATAACTACCTCGAAGTAGAATACGACCTGTCGAAGATCCTGTTCATCGCTACCGCCAATTCACTTGATACCATACACCCCGCGTTGCGCGATCGTATGGAGATCATCGAAGTAACCGGCTATACACAGGAAGAAAAGACGGAGATCGCGGTTAAGCACCTCATACCCAAACAACTTAAAGAACATGGTTTGAAGTCTTCCGATGTGAAGTTCACAAAGGATGCCGTGATCAAAACCATAAATAGCTACACACGCGAGTCCGGTGTGCGTAACCTCGAACGCAAAATAGGTACCCTTGTACGCAGCGTGGCTAAAGCCATCGCCATGGAGGAACCGTTCGAAAAGAGCATAACCGAAGAAACCGTGCGCAAGGTACTCGGTGCCGAGATCTTCGACGAAGAGCTGTACCAGGGTAACGATATCGCCGGCGTAGTAACCGGCCTGGCCTGGACACAGGTAGGAGGAGAGATATTGTTTGTAGAGTCGAGCCTGAGCCGCGGCAAGGGCGGACTGACCATCTCCGGTCAGCTTGGCGATGTGATGAAAGAATCGGCAATGGCCGCCCTTTCGTACCTGAAGTCAAACGCCGAGTCGCTCGAGATTGATTATCGCGTGTTCCAGCAATACGATCTGCACATACACGTACCCGCAGGAGCGGTACCTAAAGATGGCCCCTCGGCTGGTATCACCATGTTTACCTCGCTGGCATCGATCTATACACAGCGTAAGGTAAAGGCTAAAATAGCGATGACGGGCGAAATAACCCTGCGTGGCAAGGTGCTCCCGGTAGGAGGCATAAAAGAAAAGATACTGGCCGCCAAACGCAGCGGTATCAAGGAATTGATCATGAGCGCCAAAAACAAACGCGACATAGAGGAAATAGAAAAGCACTACCTGAAAGGCCTGGCGTTCCATTATGTCGACAACGTAGAGGATGTGCTCCGCATCGCCTTGCTGAAAGATAAGATAAAAGATCCCATGAAATTCACGTTTACCGAGCAGAAGCTCACCGCCTGAAAGCGTAGATAATTCCTGTATTTTCATCTTCAAATCGACGCTCTTCGCAAAGAGTACGCGTGCTTTTACGATATTGGCCCTGAAATGACCAAGCAAGAGGTGAACCTGTATACCGTACTCAAACGCTATTTGCTCGTGGTGTTGGCGCTGGGCCTCACACCAGCTTTTGGTCAGCTTGGCGGCCGCCGTGCATTTACCTTTCTCGACGTTCCTAACAACGCCCGCCTCGCGGCCCTCGGGGGCGTAAACGCCTCGTTGGCCGACCGTGATATCAACTTTGTATATGCTAATCCGGCGCTGGCTGGCGATACCCTGGCAGGAGTGGCCTCCGCGTCGTATCAGTTCTATACCGCCGATATCGGGCAGGCAACCTTTACCTATGGTCATAATTTTAAAAAGCTCGGTACGCTCGTTATGGGCGTGCAGCACCTGGGCTATGGAACCATAAAGGGCTATGACGAGACCGGCGCAGAACTCGGCGATTTCAAGTCAGGCGAAACGTTACTGACCGTAGCCAAAACCCACCAGGTGCGCAACTTCCGCGTAGGCGTGGCGCTCAAGGCTGCGTTCTCATCCATCGCGGGCTACCATGCCAACGCGCTTATGATGGATATCGGCGGAATATTCGTACACCCTCACCAGGATCTGCGTATAGGCCTTGTGGTAAAAAATCTCGGCTTCATGCTGTCAGAATACAGTGAGACAAGCAGCTCCACGCTACCGCTGGACGTACGCGTGGGCGCAACGTTCAAACCCGAGCACATGCCCCTGCGCTTCTCTATAACAGCCTACAACCTCACACGAACCTCGGCTACTTACGATAACCCAACCGACGACACCGATAACGCCAAGGCATTGGATAAAGTGTTGCGGCGCGTTAATTTTGGTGCCGAACTATTATTGCATCGCAATGTGAACCTCATGCTCGGCTATAACTACCGCATGCACCAGGAACTCAGGCTACAGAACGCAGGAGGAGGAGCTGGCATATCGCTCGGCTTCTCGGCCCGTGTAAAATCATTTGAGTTTGTTTTCAGCCGCGGAGGCTATGTGGCCGGCAGCGCCGCCTATACCCTCAGCCTGGCAGCAAACATAGACAACATGTTAAATCGAATATGACTCAGCGCTTATGATGGATGCCAAATATTTAACACCGAAACAGATCGTAGAAGAACTTGATAAATATATCATCGGCCAGTACGAAGCAAAACGCAATGTGGCAATAGCCCTGCGTAACCGCTGGCGCCGTATGAATGTAAAGAGCGAGATCCAGGGAGAGATTGTGCCTAACAACATACTCATGATAGGCGCTACCGGTGTGGGTAAAACCGAGATCGCCCGCAGGCTCGCGAAGATTGCAGATGCCCCCTTTGTAAAAGTAGAGGCATCTAAGTTTACCGAAGTGGGCTACGTTGGCCGCGACGTGGAAAGCATGGTGCGCGACTTGGTAGAGCAGTCGGTCAACCTCGTAAAAGCCCGCAAGAAAGAAGAAGTGAAAGAGAAGGCCGTACAGGCAGTAGAAGAGATCATACTCGATGCGCTTATCCCGCCCCTGCGCCAGCAAACGGGCCGCACAGGATTTACGCCACCGGGAGACAACGAGACAACGGATACGGTACCAGCCGACGATGTGGAGCTGAACGAAAGAACGAGAAACCACTTCCGCGAAAAAATACGCAACGGCGAACTGGAAGACCGTAAGATCGATATCAATATCAAAGGCAACAACTCTCCTAACGTTGGCATGGTTGGTGCCGGCATGATGGACGAAGTGTCGATGATGAACCTCCAGGAAATGCTCAGCGGCATGATGCCAAAGAAATCGCGTAAGCGTAAAGTAACCGTAGGCGAAGCGCGTAGACTGCTGCTCGAAGAAGAGGCCGCAAAGCTTATCGATATGGATGAGGTGAAGGAAGAAGCAATAACCCGCGCCGAAAACGCCGGAATAATCTTCATCGACGAGATCGATAAGATAGCATCCGGTGGTAAAAAAGGCGGTGGCGGTCCCGATGTAAGCCGCGAAGGAGTACAGCGAGACCTTCTGCCCATCGTAGAAGGCAGCTCGGTAAACACCAAGTATGGAACGATAAAGACAGATCACGTACTGTTCATCGCAGCAGGAGCCTTCCATATATCCAAGCCGTCAGACCTGATACCGGAGTTGCAAGGCCGCTTCCCGATCCGTGTAGAGCTAAACGATCTGACCAAAGAAGATTTTATTCGCATATTGAGCGAGCCGCGCAACGCTCTCACGAAGCAATACCAGGCGCTCTTTGAATCCGAGGGAGTGTACGTAGTATTCCAGGACGACGCAATAGAAGAGATCGCCAGCAATGCATTCTCGATCAATGCCGAAGTAGAAAATATCGGCGCCCGCAGGCTGCATACAGTAATGAGCAGGTTGCTGAACGAGTTCCTGTTCGACGTACCCGATAAGATCGGGGCCAACGCCCGTATTGAGATCACCGCCGCCATGGTGCGTGAGAAACTGAGTGGCCTTGTCAAGAATAAAGACCTGAGCGAGTATATACTTTGATGCTGCAACGCACTGCCATATCCACCACTCTGCTCGTGTTCATCTTAACATCGGTTGCCTGTGCGCAGAACGATGTGGAGGTGGCTGCGAGTAAACCGCGAACAGATACCATACGGTCGCAATACATACAGAGCTTTCCCGATCACTTTTTTATCTGGCCCGTACTCAAACAGCGCAAGCTGGATTTTGAGCTTGAGAACCGGCCCAGTCGTAACAACTCCAGGTCTTACCGGTCTAACAAACCGTATAGCTTTGGCGTTGGCATGTACCTGTTCGAGCTTGGCTTCGAACTGGCGTTCGCCGTGCCGCTCGACGAAAAAAGCAAAACCCTCTATGGCCAGTCGCACGCCCGCGATATACAATTGAACATCTACGGCAAGAAGTGGGGCATAGACGCTTATCACCAGAAATACGAAGGGTTTTACATAATAGATCCTAATGTAGATGTGCCGGTAAACGTCCCGCTGCCGCAACGCAACGATATCGAAACCACTAACAACGGCATCACGGTAAACTACATCTTCAATAACAAGAAATTCTCGTTCCGCTCGGCATATAACTTTGCCGAGCGCCAGCTGCAGAGCTCCGGCTCGTTCCTGCTGTTTGCATCGCTAAGCTCGTTTAAGGCCTATGCGGATTCGGCTATAATCGGCAGGCAGTACGTAAATCAATATGGCGATGGCGCGCTGATCCAGAAGATAAAAACAACCGCGCTGGGTGTTGCACCCGGCTATACGTACAATCTGATCCACAAAGGATTCTTTCTGAATGGCACCCTGGCCATCGGCCCGTCCAATAGCTGGCTGTTCTATCAGAATGATGATGGAAAACAGAAAAGCGATGTGGCCTTCAACGCTTTTATATCAGCCCGCCTGGCCATAGGCTATAACGGAGACCGCTTTTTCGGAGGACTGAGCTTTATAAGCCAGGGTCGTTCAGTAAACTTTGATGACGTGCACCTCAACAGCTCTAATGGCACATTTAAGATACTCTTTGGCTACCGCTTCCGCGAGTTCGGAATCCTCAAGCACCGCGTATGGGATCTGCCCAAGGCGCTGCTGGGAAACTAATCTTCGCGGCTCTTCGGATAATCGAAGAACAGCATCTGTCCCTTACCCCAGCTGATATCTTTCCACGCCTCTACGTCCAACCGGAACGCCACCACGCCGCATGTCGGCACATTGTCAATGTCGATCTCGTCAGACATCAGCGAGTTCACGAACTCCGTAAGGCCAGGATTATGACCAATGAGGATGACGGACGAATACTTGTCTTTCAGGCTTCTTACCATACGCAGCATCGTATCTTCGTCGGCGTGGTAAAGCTCGTCGTTGGTCTTAATGTTGTCCTTGTGGTATTTTAAAACCTTGGCAACACGTTTAGCTGTAGAAAAAGCCCGCTTGGCAGGACTCGATAAGATCAGGTGCGGATGCACCTCCTTTTCTTTCAGGCGTTTGCCCATGCGCGGCGCATCACGTTTCCCCCGCTCGTTCAAAGGTCGGTCAAAATCCGGTTTATCGGGGTCTGCCCAGCTCGACTTCGCGTGCCGTATGATATACAAGGTTTTCACATCCTAAAGGTAATCCCAAAATCTTTAAATCTTATCTTCGCAGCCAAATGGCAAACATTAAAAAGATACGGCGCCCAATCCAGTATGCATTCGTATACCGGCTTGTCCAGTTTTTTATAGTCGTTTCCAATGCAGTCCCCCGCAAAGCGTGGCTCAGCTTCTGTGGTTCCCTTGGTACGCTTACCTACTGGCTTATGGGTAAAACACGCCGCGAAGCCATGCAAAGTATCACCACCGCCTATCCTGAAAAAACACCGGCCGAGCGCCAGGCCCTCTGCAAACGCTTCTTCCGCATGCTGGGTAAAAACGCCGGCGATATCCTGCGGGCTACCCGTGTGGACTCGCTCGCGCGTATGGAGAAATTCCTCGTTACCCACGATTATCAGAACTTTGAAAAAGCTAATGCCCGTCGTAATGGCGTTATCTTCCTCGCGGGCCACGTCGGCGCGTTCGACCTCATGGTAACGAACTTTGCGCTCCGTGGGTTCAACCCTCACGTTATAGGCACGCCCCTTAAAGATCCGCGTCTTAACGAATTGCTGTGGGGCTATCGCAACCGCTACGGGGCAGTAGCGATACAACGTGGTAAAGAAACGTTTCGTATGATCAAGGTACTGAAGTCCGGCGGATATGTAGCCTTACTGATCGACCAGGATACACAGGTGAAAAGCCGTTTTGTCAATTTCTTCGGCAAGCCCGCCGCCACACCCGTAGGGGCGGCCATCCTCGCCATGAAAACCGGCGCGGCAGTAGTGCCTGTATATATACACCTCGCGCCCGACGGCCAGCAGCACATGCGCTTCATGCCCGAGCTGCCCATACAAATAACCGGCGACGACGAAGCCGATATGATCGAGAATACCCAGCGCATGACCACCGCAATAGAACAGCAGGTACGCCTGCACCCCGAACAATGGGTGTGGATGCATCAGCGCTGGAAAACGAAGCCCGGCGAAGAGATCCGCTGATCCTTACTTCTTGAAAATAAAGTAAACTGCCAGGATCAGGAAAACAAACCCGATAAGGTGATTGAGCCTCAGCGTTTCTGTCTTGAAGAACAGGAAGGAGAAACCCACAAATACCGTCAGCGTAATAACTTCCTGCAAAACTTTCAGCTGTAGCAACGTAAACGGCCCGCCATATTCACGAAAACCCTGACGGTTTGCCGGCACTTGCAGCATGTACTCGAAAAGAGCGATACCCCAGCTGATAAGAATAACCGAGATCAGAGACAGGTTCTGACTCCACTTCATGTCCTTGAACTTGAGGTGCCCGTACCAGGCGAACGTCATAAACGTGTTCGACAGTACCAACAGCACAATTGTATATACGGCGCGCATAGAATTGATAATGTTCAGTGGTAAAAGATACACTTAAAAAGACAGACCGTCCGGACAATGTGCTTCCGGACGGCCTGTATAGTGATAGCTGATCGTAAAGTTATTTAACAAGCTTCTTGTAGCGAATGCGATGCGGCTGCTCGTCGCCCAAACGCTTGCGTCGGTTCTCCTCATACTCGCTGAAGCCACCCTCGAACCACACAACCTGTGAGTCGCCTTCAAACGCCAGGATGTGCGTACATACACGATCCAGGAACCAGCGGTCGTGGGAAATAATAACCGCACAGCCCGCAAAGTTGTCCAACGCTTCTTCCAGCGCGCGCAAAGTGTTCACGTCAAGATCGTTGGTAGGTTCGTCAAGCAACAGCAGGTTGCCGCCCTGCTTCAATGCAATGGCCAGGTGCACGCGGTTACGCATACCACCCGACAGCTCCTTGATCTTTTTCTGTTGGTCGTTGCCGTTGAAGTTGAACTTGCCTACATAAGCGCGGGAGTTGAATGTTTTACCGCCAAGGTCGATAAGCTCGTTACCACCGGTAATGGCCTGCCACACCGTATCGTCCGGCTTCAGGTCGTCATGCTCCTGGTCTACATACGCAATCTGTACAGTCTCGCCCACGTTGAAGCTACCTGCATCAGGGTTCTCTTTGCCGATGATCATCTTGAACAGCGTGGTCTTACCCGCGCCGTTAGGACCTATAATACCGACGATGCCTGCGGGAGGCAGTGAGAACGTAAGGTTCTCGTACAGCAGCTTGTCACCATAACCCTTGGCTACACCCTGGGCTTCGATAACCTTGTTGCCCAGGCGCGGGCCCGGCGGAATGAAAAGCTCCAGCTTCTCTTCGCGTTCTTTTGTCTCCTGGGTTAACAGCTTTTCGTAAGCGCTCAAACGAGCCTTACCCTTGGCCTGGCGTCCTTTCGGATTCATACGTACCCATTCCAGCTCGCGCTCCAACGCCTTCTGACGCTTGGACTCGGACTTCTCTTCCTGGGCCAGGCGCTTCTGCTTTTGCTCAAGCCATGAAGAGTAGTTGCCCTTCCAGGGAATACCTTCGCCACGGTCAAGCTCCAGGATCCAGCCTGCAACATTGTCGAGAAAATAACGGTCGTGGGTAACGGCAATAACGGTACCCTTATATTGTTTAAGGTGTTGCTCCAGCCAGTGTACCGACTCGGCATCAAGGTGGTTGGTAGGCTCGTCAAGCAGCAGCACATCAGGCTCCTGCAGCAGCAGGCGGCATAAAGCCACACGGCGCTTCTCACCACCCGATAAATGTTCTACGGATGCATCGGGAGGAGGGCAGCGCAACGCTTCCATAGCGCGCTCCAGCTTATGATCAAGCTCCCAGGCACCAACAGCGTCGAGCTTCTCCTGGATCTCGCCTTGCTTGGTAATAAGCTTATCCATCAAATCCGGATTTTCTATTACCGCAGGGTCGCCAAACTTTTCGTTAATAGCATCGAATTCCTTCAGCAACGACGAAATCTCCTGAACACCCTCTTCTACGATCTCCTTAACCGTCTTGGTCTTGTCCAGCTGGGGCTCTTGCTCCAGCAAACCCACACGGAAGCTCAGGTCCGATACAACCTCGCCCTGGAATTCTTTGTCGATGCCCGCGATGATCCGCAGCAGCGACGATTTACCCGAACCGTTCAAACCCAGCACACCGATCTTGGCGCCGTAGAAGAAGGACAGGTAGATATCTTTTAATACTTGCTTATTGGGAGGATAGATTTTACTCACCCCCGCCATCGAGAAAATGATCTTTTCGTCAGCCATAGGTATTCTTTAAAGTCAAAAGGTTGAAGGAAATACAGACCCAACGGTATAGCGTGTCCGCGGCGATCGTTAGTCCGTCTGAAAAATAGTGCGCAAATATGGCAAAAAAATCGCCCTACACCATGCCAATCCTCCGCTCTCACCCTCACCCTGATTTTTTCCGTGTTTTCGATCCTCACACTCACCCTCACACTGACTTTTTCCCCGTGCTCCTCGATTCTCGCGCTCACCCTCACCCTGATTTTCCCCTTGGATGTACCGCAAAAAGGAATAAATTCAGCAAAGAATAACCGAAGCATGAAACCTTATAGAAGCTCTGCCGGTTAACTGTGGATAAAAAAGTTTGATTTGATCAATTAAATTTTATTTTTGCGAAAAATTAAAGGAGGACTAAAACTATGTATTGGACCCTAGAACTTGCCTCTTATCTGGAAGATGCACCCTGGCCGGCTACAAAAGATGAGCTGATAGACTATTCTATCCGTTCGGGGGCTCCCCTGGAAGTCGTAGAAAACCTCCAGGAACTGGAAGACGATGGCCAGCCTTATGAAAGCATCGAAGAAATCTGGCCCGACTATCCAACAAAAGAAGATTTCTTCTTTAACGAAGACGAGTATTAACAGAAGCTGGAAATACACACGAAGCGAAACCTGAAAACAAAGAGCTGGAATATGGATATATGCCGGCTTTTTGTTTTTTGAACCGACTTCTCCCGCCATCCTGATAACCCCGATAACTATTGGGGAGAGCGACGGTCCCGGATATTCAGCAGCGCCTCGGCCACGACCAGATCTTCCGGCGTGGTGATCTTGATATTCTCGTAGCCCCCTTCAAAAAGGGTGATGCTAAGGCCGGCCCGCTCCGCAAGGCTCGCGTCGTCAGTCAGTGTAGCATCCTCAGGCTGGTCGTACGCCGCCCGGATAACCGATACATCAAAGGTCTGTGGGGTCTGAATAAGCCTGAACGACGACCGGTCTAAAGCCCGTGTATTGACGCCATCCACCTGTCGTATAGAATCTTTCAGCGTAACCGCCGCCACTGCGCTCTGATTCTCCGCAGCCAGCCTGAACGACTTGGCGATGAT
>Ga0247783_1000333_pt1 | contig 14369 bp, 12 predicted proteins | sample UWRJL064202C5_FD_179911 | JGI IMG/M metagenome (GOLD analysis project Ga0247783, IMG submission 179911) | Plant litter microbial communities from Arlington Agricultural Research Station in Wisconsin, United States - UWRJ-L064-202C-5 | ecosystem: Environmental > Terrestrial > Plant litter >...
CATCGGTACCGTCTCGCTCATCGTCGGCATCGCGCTCGCGTTGCTCGGCGAGGCGACGCGGCAGATCGCGCTCTTCGCGGCCGGCACGGCGGTCGCGGGAATCGGCTTCGGCACGGGCTTCCAGGGCGGGTTGAGGACGGCGACCGCGGCGGTCGAGCCGCACGATCGCGCGCGCGTGCTCGCGGTCGTGTTCACCATCTCCTACGTCGGGATGGGCGTGCCCGCGGTCCTCGCGGGTTATCGCCTCGTGTTGACCGCGAACATCGTCGAGACCACGCGCGAGTTCGGCGCCGTCGTCCTCGTGCTCGCGGGGCTGGCACTCGCGGGGACGTTTCGTCGGCGCGCTTGACGGGGCGTCGGTCGACGATTAGCGAAGCCCATCTCCATCCGGGGAGACACGGTGGCGGCCTCGGCGCGATGCGTCGAGCAGTGGTATCGCCGGTGGATGCCGACGTCGTACTCGTCGCCCCGGGAGCGCGACCGGGTCTCCCGGGAAGTCGAGGTGCGCTTCGCTGACCTCGAGCTACGGTGAGATGCTCTTGAGCGGTTCGTCGCGTTCGGCGAGGAACCAGGCGAGCACCGCGAGCACCGCGACCTGTCGCCGCATCGCATCGGGATCGATCTTGTCGAAGGTGTCGGCCGGCGTGTGATGCAGGTCGAAGTAGTGCCGGCCGTCGACGAGCGGCGCGAACGACGGCACGCCCGCGTGCTGGAGCGGCGCGATGTCGGCGCCGGTCTCACCTTCGCGGCGCTGGAGGACGCCGGCCCCGATCGGTCGCAACGCCTCCATCACCGGTTCGAGCGCCTTGCCCGATGCCGCGTCGACCGCGGCGCGGATGCCGAGCGGGCGTCCGATCCCGAAGTCGCTTTCGATCGCGGCCACCTGGGTCGAGAGCCGGTCCTTCACCGCGTCGAAATAGCCGAGACCGCCGCGGCCGCCGTTCTCCTCGTTCATCCACGCGACGACGCGGATCGTCCGACGTGGATGAATGCCGAGCTGCTTGAGCAACGCGACCGCGCCCATCGCGGCGGTCACGCCCATGCCGTCGTCCATCGCGCCGGTCCCGAGGTCCCAGCTGTCCAGATGCCCCGAGACGAGGACGACCTCGTCCGGCTTCTCGCGCCCGCGCAGATCCGCGAGGACGTTGTTGCTGTCGGCGTCCGGCAGCGTCTTCGGCGTCAGCACGAGCTTCATCGTCACGGGCCCGCGCGTCGCGAGTCGCTCGACGAGCATCGCGTCCTCCGCGGTCAACGCCGCGCAGGGGATCGGTGCGACGCCGTCGGGAAAGAAGGTCGCGCCCGTGTGCGGCACGCGATAGTTCGCGCCGCCGACCGAGCGCACGAGCGCCGCGGCCGCGCCGAGTCGCGAGAGCAGGGCGGGCCCGCGAAAGCGCGGCGCGCCGGCCTGGCCGTAGGCGTCGCCCGCGAAGCCGTTGTCCGCGAGATGCTGATCGTAGGGGACCGTGACGAGCACGATCCGGCCTTTCACGTCCGCGGCGTGCGCCTCGACTTCCGCGAGCGAATGGAACACGAGGACGGGCGCCGTGAGGCCGGCCGCGGGCGTCGCGCTCGAACCGCCGAGCGCCGTGAGGATCACGCGTTGCGTGACGCCTTTCGGCCGGCCCGTGTACTCGACGATCTCGCCGGTCTCGAGGCCGCGGACCCAGTGCGGCACCTTGACGGCCTGCAGTCGGACCTCCAGTCCCGCGCTCCGGAGATTCGCCGCGACCTGTTCGACCGCGGCGTCGGCCCCGGGCGAGCCCGACAGTCGCGGGCCGACGAGGTCCGCGAGGTCGCCGAGGCGTTGATACGCCCAGTCGGTGGCGAGCGCGCCGTCGCGGATGCGGGCGAGCGTCGCGGCATCGGGCGTCGCGGTCTGCGCACGAAGCGGAAGCGCGACGAGCGAACCGGCGAGAAGCACGGCGAACGACATCGGATGGAGTCGGATCATCGGTGGGCCCTGGCCGTCGAATCGAGCGCCGGAGTATAGAGGCGGGCGAGGTGCGCTACGCTCGCCGGACAACGAACAGGAGACCGCATGACCCAGGACACAAACCCGGTGCTGCTCGCGCGCGACGGCGCGATCGCGACGATCACGCTCAACCGGCCGGCGGCCCACAACGCGCTCGACGTGCCGATGGTCCGCGCGTTTCGCGAAGCCTGCGAAACGCTCGAGGGCGACGACGGCGTTCGTGCCGTGATCCTGCGCGGCGCGGGACGCAACTTCAGCGTCGGCGGCGACCTGGCCGCGATGCGTCCCGATCCCGGCACCGTCGCGCCGCAGCTGATCGAAGCCCTGCACGCCGGCCTGCTGATCCTCGCGGCGATCGATGCGCCCGTGATCGCGAGCCTGCACGGCGCGGTCGCCGGCGGCAGCCTCAGCCTCGCGATGGCCTGCGACCTCGCGATCGCGTCGGACAAGGCGCGCTTCAACCTCGCGTATGCGCGGATCGGCGCGAGCTGCGACGGCTCGAGCTCATGGCACCTGCCGCGGCTCGTGGGACTGCGCCGCGCGCTCGAGATCGCATTGCTTTCCGAGGACATCGACGCGGCCGAAGCGCTGCGGATCGGTCTCGTCAATCGCGTCGTGCCCGACGCCGACCTCGCGCGCGAGACGCAGGCGCTGGCCGAACGCCTCGCGGCCGGACCGACGAAGGCATACGGCCGACTGAAGCGATTGATGCGTCGTTCGTTGCACTCCGATCTTCCGAGCCAGCTCGACGCCGAGGCCGCCGCGTTTCGCGACGGGACGCGCACGCACGACTTCGTCGAGGGCGTCGAAGCGTTCTTCGCGAAGCGCGTGCCGAAATTCGAGGGACGTTGAAATGACGCCGGCGCCGCGACGGCCACGCGTAGGTTGCCGGTAGACCACCGCCGTCAACCTACGCGTCGCGGCGCGCCACGCCGTCCAGGATCTTGTCGAGCGTGATCGGGTAGTCGCGCACGCGCACGCCGCAGGCGTTGTAGACCGCGTTCGCGATCGCCGCGGCGGCGCCGCAGATGCCGAGTTCGCCGACGCCTTTCGCCTTCATCGGCGACGACTTGGCGTCGACCTCGTCGAGGAAGACGACGTCCTGCACCGGCACGTCCGCGTGCGTCGGCACGTGGTACTCGGCGAAGTCGTGGTTGACGAAGTAGCCGTATCGCTTGTCGACGACCGACTCCTCCATCAGCGCGGCGCCGAGTCCCATCGTCATCGCCCCGATCACCTGGCTGCGGGCGGTCTTCGGATTCAGGATGCGGCCCGATGCAAACGCGCCGCTCATGCGGCGCACGCGGATCTCGCCGGTCGCGGCATCGACGCCGACCTCGGCGAAGTGGCCGCCGAACGTGGCCTGCGCGTATGTGTCGCCCAGCTTGCCGAAGACGATGCCGTCCGTCGCTTCGATGCCCTGCGCGCCGGCGATCTCCGCCAGCGAGACGCTCTTGTCGCCGGCGACCACGCGTCCGTCCGCGAAGACCGCGGCTTCGCTGCTGAAGCCCGCCTTGCGTGCGATCGCGCCGCGCAGCTTCACGCACGCCGCATAGACGCCCGCCGTGGAGCTGTTGCCGCCCCACTGACCACCCGATCCGCACGAGACCGGAAAATTCGAATCGCCGAGCAGCACCGTCACCTGGTCGAGCGGCACGCCGAGCATCTCGGCCGCCGTCTGCGCGATCACGGTGTAGCTGCCGGTGCCGATGTCGGTCATGTCGGTCGACACGGTGACCTTCCCGCTCCCATCGACTGCGACCTTGGCGGCGGAGTCGCCGGTGATGTTGCCGCGGAACGCGCTCGCCATGCCGTGGCCGATGAGCCATCGTCCGTCACGGACCTGGCCCGGCATCGCATTGCGTCGATCCCATCCGAAGCGTTGTGCGCCGACCTGCAACGCCTTGACGAAGTCGCGATGCGAGAACGCGCGCTTCGGCTTCTCGGGATCGACCTGCGTGTCGTTCGCGATCCGCAGCGCGACCGGATCCATCTTCAGCGCTTCGGCGAGCTCGTCCATCGCGATCTCGAGCGCCATCAGTCCGGGGGCCTCGCCCGGCGCGCGCATCGCGTTGCCCTCGGGCAGATCGAGATGCGCGACACGGTGGGACGTCATGCGGTTCGGCGCCGCGTAGAGCAGCCTGCTTTGCAACGCCGCGGTCTCGGGGCCGCCGCCCGCCAGGTTGCCGGACCACGCCTCATGGGCGATCGCGACCAGCTTGCCGTCGCGCGCTGCGCCGAGCCGGATGCGCTGGATCGTCGCGGGTCGGTGCGACGTGTTGTTGTTGATCTGCGGTCGCGCGAGCGCGACCTTGACCGGCCGCCCTGCGGCCTTCGATCCGAGCGCGGCCATCACCACGTCGCTGCGGATCCACAGCTTGCTGCCGAAGCCGCCACCGACGAAGCTCGAGACCACGCGGAACTTCGTCTTCGGCAGCCCGAAGACTTCCGCGAGATCCCGTCGCGCCCAGTCGATCATCTGGTTCGACGTCCAGACCGTCAGTCGATCGCCTTCCCAGGACGCGATCGTCGCGAAGGGCTCCATCGCGGAGTGGCTCTGGTCGGGCGTCGTATAAGTCTGGTCGAGCTTGACGTCGGCGCGCAGGAACGCGCCGTCGAAGTCGCCGTGCGCGCTGTCGGCGGGCGACCCGAACATCGCCTCGTCCGTCGGCTTGACGCCGGTCTGGCGAACCGCCGCGAGGTCGTAGCGGCCGTCGGTCGCGCGGTCGTACTTGACGCGGATCAGATGCGTCGCCGAGCGGGCCTGTTCGAAGCTGTCGGCGACGACGATCGCGACCGCCTGGTCGAAGTGATCGACCTTCGGCCCCGCCATCAGCTTCGCGGGAATCGCCTTCGCGGCCTTGATCCTCGCGTTCTTGTACGTGACGACCGCACGCACCCCCGGCGCGTGCTCGGCCTCGCGCGTGTCGATCGAGACGATCGTGCCTTTCGAGATCGCCGCGCCGAGGATGACACCGTAGGCCTGGTTCGCGGCGACGCCGTGCAACTCGTACGCATACGGCGCGGTGCCCGTCGTCTTCAGCTTGCCGTCGATGCGGTCGTGTGCGACGCCGACGACCTTGCCCTGGTCGATCGGATTGTCGAGGGCCGGAGTATCGAACTTCATGATCAGGCCCTCGCTTCGTTGATGACCGACGCGAGCGTGCGCGCGACGAGCGTGGTCTTGAATGCGTTCTGAGACGTCGTGCGCGCGCCCGACAGGACCGCGTCCGCGATCGACTTCGCGTCGCGATTCGACTCGGCGGCCTCGACGCGCCACGGCTTGTGCGCGAGACCGCCGAACGCGTAGCGCCCGCGCCCGTCGGGTTGCACGACCGCGGCCACGGAGATCAGCGCGAACGCATACGACGCGCGGTCGCGGACCTTGCGGTAGATGTGCCTGCCGCCGAGCGGCGCCGGCAGCGTCACCGACGTGATGACCTCGTCGCGCGCGAGCGCGGTCTCGATGTGCGGTGTCGAGCCGGGCAGCTTGTGGAAGTCGGCGATCGGGATCGTGCGCGTCGCGCCGCTCGCCTGCACGGTCTCGACCTTCGCGTCGAGCAGACGCATCGCGACCGCCATGTCGCTCGGGTGCGTCGCGATGCACTGCTCGCTCGTCGCCATGATCGCGAGGTTGCGATTGAAGCCCTGCAGCGCCGCACACCCTGCGCCCGGGTTGCGCTTGTTGCACGGCTTCGTCGTGTCGTAGAAGTAGGGACAGCGTGTGCGCTGGAGCAGGTTGCCGGCCGTCGTCGCCTTGTTGCGCAACTGGCCCGACGCGCCGGCGAGCAATGCGCGGCTCAGGACCGCGTAGTCGCGGCGCACGCGCGTGTCCGCCGCGAGGTCCGTGTTGCGGACGAGCGCGCCGATGCGCAGGCCGCCATCGGGCTGCGCTTCGATGCGATCGAGCCCGAGTCGATTGATGTCGACCAGATGCGTCGGCGTCTCGATCTGCAGTTTCATCAGGTCGAGGAGGTTGGTTCCGCCGGCGATGAGCTTCGCACCGGGCTTGGCCGCGAGCGCCGCGGCCGCGGCGGCGGGCGTGTCGGCCCGCTCGTAGGTGAAGGCCTTCATGCCTTCGTCTCCGCCGGCGTGGTCCGCCCGGTGCCCGCGACCTCCTGGATCGCGTCGAGGATGTTCGCGTAGGCGCCGCATCGACAGAGGTTGCCGCTCATGCGCTCGCGGATCTCGTCGGCGCTGATCGTCGAAGGCGCGACGAGGTCGGCGCTGACATGACTCGGAATGCCACGCTTGATCTCGTCGAGCACCGCGACGGCCGAACAGATCTGGCCCGCGGTGCAATACCCGCACTGGTAGCCGTCGTGCTTGATGAAGGCGGCCTGCATCGGATGCAGCTTCGCAGGCGTCCCCAGGCCTTCGATGGTGACGACCTCGTCGCCGTCGTGCATCACCGCGAGTGTCAGGCAACTGTTGATGCGCCGTCCGTTGACCGTGACGGTACAGGCACCGCACTGTCCGTGGTCGCAGCCCTTCTTCGTACCGGTGAACTTGAGGTGCTCGCGCAGCGCGTCGAGCAGCGTCGTGCGCGTGTCGAGCGTGAGCGTCTGCGTCTGACCGTTGACCTTGATCGTCACCGACGCCGTCGGCGGCGCCAGGTGGTCGAGCGGATCCACGGCCTCCGAGGGCGCGCCATGCGCATCGATGAAGGGGGTCATCGTGCCAGCCACCGTGACGAGACCGCCGGCGAGGACACCGCGTCGCATGCGATCGACGGGGTCGGTTTCGTGTTCATTCATGAATGCCTTCCTGGGAGGGCGCGCGGTCCGTCGCGCGTGAAGTGCCTGGGAGCCCGGCCATTCTCCCCGGGTCGCATGCGAAGCGGTGTCGGAGAACCCCGCAATGTGAGACGCCGGCCGATTCGCGACGAAGGCATACTCCGTCGCCGTGAACGACACACCCCTCGACGCACGACCCGCGCTCGCCCCCGACACACGTCGCGACCGGGCGTTCCTCGGCCATCCCGCAGGACTCGGTTGGCTGTGCTTCACGGAATTCTGGGAGCGCTTCTCCTACTACGGGATGCAGTTGCTGCTCGCGCTCTACATGACGCACGCGCTGCTGTTGCCGGGCCACGTCGAACACGTGCTCGGCTTCGGGCCGTTCGGCCGCGCGATGGAAGCCGTGTTCGGCGCGCACACGCCGCAGGCGATGGCCTCCGCGATCGTCGGCCTGTACAGCGCGCTCGTCTACCTGACGCCGATCGCGGGCGGCTGGCTCGCGGACCGTGGCCTCGGCCGCACGAACGCGGTGACCCTGGGGGCGCTGCTGATGGCGGCGGGACACTTCGTGATGGCGTCCGAGGCCGGCTTCCTCGTCGCGCTCGCGCTGCTGTCGATCGGCGTGGGCTTCTTCAAGGGCAACATCTCGTCACAGGTCGGCAATCTCTATCGTCTCGACGACCCGCGTCGCGCGGACGCGTTCCAGCTCTTCCTGCTCGTCGTGCAGCTCGCGGTCGTCGTGTCGCCGCTCGTGTGCGGAACGCTCGGCGAGGTCTACGGCTGGCATTGGGGTTTCGGCGCCGCGGGTGTGGGCATGCTGATCGGCCTGGTCGTGTACCGGACCGGTCGACGGACACTGCCGCCCGAGGCGACGCGCCGCACCGGCACGGTTCGCGTCGCGCGACCACCGCTGTCCCGCGACGAGAAGCGCAGCGTGTGGGTGCTGGTCCTCCTCGTGCCGATCCTCGCGATGACGACGGTCTGCAACCTGCAGGCCTTCAACGCATACATCCTCTGGGCCGAGAAGTCCTACGACCTCGTCTTCTTCGGCAAGCAGCTGCCCGTCACCTGGCTCTTCACGATGAGCTCGTTCGTGAGCAGCGGGACGCTGGTCGCGAGCCTCGCGTTCTGGCGCTGGTTCGCCCGGCGTTGGCGCGATCCCGACGAGAGCACGAAGCTCGTCGTCGGCGCGGTCATCGCGGCCGCGGCGCCGCTCGTGCTCGCGGCGGCATCGCGCGTCGTCGAGGTCAGCGGGCAGCGCGTGGGTCTCGGCTGGGCCGTGGCGTTCGAATTCGTCAACGACATCGGCTTCGCGAACCTGTTGCCGGTGTCGCTGGCGCTCTTCACGCGCGCCGCCCCGGTCTCGCTCACGGGCCTTCTGGTCGGCGTCTTTTACCTGCATCTGTTCATCGGCAATCTGGCGGCGGGTCGGCTGGGAGGCCTGCTCGAGACGATGCCGGCGAGCGCGTTCTGGACGATGCACGCGGCGATCGTGGGCGGTGGCGCGCTGCTGCTCGCGATCGTCCGCTGGCGCGCACACGCGGTCCTCGCGCCGATCGCGCCCGTCGACGGTCGAGCGGTCGCTGCCCCTTGATCGGTCGTCGACGTTCCGACATCCGTTGAATGCGCACGCCGACACCGGCTCGCGCAGGACGCGGACTACGCTGCGGTCTCGTTTGGACGACCCGCAGGAGACGACGATGATCCGCAAACTCAAGAGCGGCGAGTACCGCCTCTATTCACGCAAGACCGACCCGAAGACCGGCAAGCGCCGCAACCTCGGCACGTTCACGACCCGCGAGGCCGCGGCGAAGCACGAGCGCGAGGTGCAGTACTTCAAGCGGCATTGACTGATCCCGGGCGCGGCTGGATCGCGGCCGGCCAGGGGCAATCGGTTGATACCCGCGTTTTACGTCTCTCCGACATTGGCGACAATGCGCGTCGTCGATTTCGAGGGGCGCGTGTATGCGTGCATCGCGGGTGCTTGGTTTTCTCGTCGTCGTGGGGACCGCGTTCGCCTGTCGACCGGGGTTTGCGCAATCGCCGCGTCCCTGGGACGCGATGACGGCGTTGCGGACGCAGTTGAAAGCGATCTGCTCGACACAGATCAACCTGGCGATGCCCGCGGAGAAGTTCGGCAAGGTGGCGCTTCCACGGCGGGTCGATGCCGACTCCGTCTGCGCTTGCGCGCTGGCACGGATCGACGCCGATCCGACGTTCGTGAAGTTGCTTCCGTCGGAGCCCCAGTTGAGCCGCGATCGGGTTGCGGCCAAAGACGTCGCACGCGCCACCGCGCTGCTTACGACGGCCGCGGTGATGCGCTGTCTCAGCGAAGACCTGGCCGTGATGGCGGGCTCGATCGAATTCGTTCACGCCGACGGGATCGTTCCGGACGATCCTCCGTCCTCGACGCACAAGACGATCACGGCCGTCGCGATCGACGATGGGTTTCGCGTCATCGACGATTACTCCACGAAGGACGACCTGTATGCGGATCTGTTCCTGATCCCCGGTGCGATCTACGGGAGGTCGAGCCAGGGCGCGGTTCTCCTCGTTCCGGCACCGATCGGTCGCTCGTTCACGATCCGCATCGACGAGCTCGAGCGATCGATCGAACCGCAAGCCCGTCCCCTCGCTGAGGATGCCGCCGCGAAGGGGTGGAAGGTCGAGCCTTCCGACGCGCGCATCGCGAGGGTCGGTCAGATGTACTTCGACATGCAGCGCCGTGAAACGACGGGCGGAGCCGCGTTCTTCGACGCGAACTCGCGCGAACCACTGATGCTCGTGTACGCGGATCGTCCGTGTCGTGTCACCGGCGGCGACTCGAAGGAAACCGTCCTCGATCTGCAGATTCCGACGCGCGGACTTCATTGGGTCCGGCTGGGCCGGAGCGGACCCAAGCAGTGGCGAGGCACCGTCGTCACTGCCCCTACGCTTCCGATCATGTTCGGGCTGTTCGCCTTCTCGCGCGACGGCGCCAAGTGAATCGGCGGCGGCTCGGAGGAGCGTTTTTCTTGCTCGGTCTCGTCTCGTCGGTGGGGGCGACCGAACCCGCGCCGACACAGGTCGAGCGCGTCGTTGCCAAGGAGAACTGGGCCGGAATCTATCGGTTCGTCGACGAAGAAGACGCGGAAGGAAAGCGCTTCAGGAAAACGCAAGTCCTTCGCGAGACGAGCACGATTCCAGCTCGCCTCGGCGTGCAATTCGGCTACCGCCTGAACCTCGAGGGCAAGTGCGGGTGGGTGGTGCCTCTGAAGAGCGTCATCCATCTGCCGCCTCCGGGACGCAGGACCCAGGATGGGGTGCCGTTCGAACGCACGGAACGCTATCTGCTCAGCGCGGCATGCGAAGGCGAGACGGGGATCGGCTACGCGTTCGACACGCCGGACGAATTGCTGCCCGGACCGTGGACGTTCGAGTTGTGGAACGGCGACGAGCGCATCTACGCGCGGACGTTCGACGTCGTGCCGGACGAGCGGCCCAACCCGAGCGACGCCACGCGTTAGCGACGCCTCACGACTTCACCCTCAATTCATCTGCGTCACGAATTTCGTCGTGAGATAGCCGTCGAAGGTCTCCTGACCGCCTTCGCTGCCGTAGCCCGAGTCCTTGATGCCACCGAACGGCGTCTCGGCGAGCGCGAGGCCGATGTGGTTGATCGACACCATGCCGGCCTCGAGGCCGTTCGAGATCGCCGTCGCGTTCTTCGTCGAGCCGGTGAACGCGTAGGCGGCGAGACCGAAGGGCAGGCTGTTCGCGCGCGTGAGGACCTCGTCGACGGTCTTGAAGCGCGCCATGCCCGCCACGGGACCGAAGGGCTCCTCGTTCATCAGCCGGCTGTCCTCGGGCAGGTCGGCGATCACCGTCGGTGAATAGAAGCTACCCGCGTCGCCGAGCGTCTTGCCGCCGGTCAGGATGCTCGCGCCGCGTTGATGCGCGTCATCGATGAAGCTCGAGAACGCGGGGATGCGGCGCTTCTGGGCGAGCGGTCCCATGCGGCTCGCGGGATCGCTCCCGGGTCCGACTTTGATCGCATTCGTCTTCTCGACGAAGCGGGCGACGAACCGTTCGTACGCCCCTTCCTGCACGTAGAAGCGTGTTGGCGAGATGCAGACCTGGCCGGCGTTCCTGAACTTGAAGCCGACGAGCATGTCGGCGGCCTTCTCGACGTCGGCGTCGTCGCACACGATCACCGGCGCGTGACCGCCGAGCTCCATCGTGCAGCGCTTCATCAGCGAGCCGGCCATCGCGGCGAGCTGCTTGCCGACCGGCACCGAGCCGGTGAAGGAGACCTTGCGCACGATCGGCGAATTGATCAGGTAGGTCGAGACCTCGTGCGGCACGCCCCAGACGATGTTGAAGCAGCCGGCCGGCAGGCCGGCGTCGTGGAACAGGCGTGCGAGCGCGACGACGGCCGACGGCGCGTCTTCCGGTCCCTTCAAGACCATCGTGCATCCGGCGCCGAGCGCGGCGAGCGCCTTGCGGATCGCCTGGTTGAACGGGAAGTTCCAGGGCGTGAACGCGGCGCAGACGCCGATCGGCTCGCGCAGCACGAGTTGACGCACGCCGTCGACACGCGGCGGGATCACGCGGCCATAGATGCGACGGCACTCTTCGGCATGCCACTCGGCATGTTCGGCGCACATCATGATTTCGCCGACGGCTTCGGCGATCGGCTTGCCCTGGTCGAGCGTCATGCTCGCGCCGATCGTCTTCGAGCGCTCGCGCGCGAGTTCGGCCACGCGACGCAGGATCTTGCTGCGATCGAGCGGCGACGTCTTCTTCCACGTCTCGAAGGCGCGCGCGGCCGCGGCGAGTGCGCGGTCGAGGTCGTCCTTCGTCGCGTGCGGCAGCTTGCCGATGACGCGGTCGGTCGCGGGATCGAACACGTCCTGCTCGACGCGTCCGCCGCCCTTGACGAACTCGCCGTCGATGTACAGCGAGAGATCTTCGTAGGTGGACGTGGCGGCGGATGCGGGTTGGGCGGCGGTGTCGGGCATGGTGGACTCCTGGTCGTTCCGGTTAGGCGAGGACCGTGGGCTTGAGGACGGCACGGCCGCGTACGCGGCCCTGCCGGAGACTGGCGAGCGCGTCGTCGGCGGTCGCGAGCGGCTGTTCGATGATCGGTAGCGCCGGGAAGTTCGCGGTCTTCGCGAGTTCCATCAGTTCGCGCATCTCGGCGAGCGAGCCGACGTACGAACCGACCAGGCGCGCGGCCTTCATCGCAATCATCGCGGGCGACAGCGAAGTCGCGCCGCCGATGAGGCCGACCGACACGAGCGTGCCGCCTTTCTTCAGCACGCCGAAGCCGAATGCGAAGGTCGTTCCGGCGCCGACGAAGTCGATGATCGCGGCGACGCCGCCGGTCGCCTTCATCAGCGCGCGGCTCGCGCCGTCGGCCGTCGGATCGATGACGTCGGATGCGCCGGCCTCGCGCGCGAGATCCCATTTCGACGGGTCCAGCTCGGCGACGATCGGCGACTCGAAGCCGAGCGCCTTCGCCATGCGGATCGCGGACAGGCCGACGCCGCCCGCACCGATGATCAGCATCGGCTGCTCGCGTCCGGCGTCCGCGACCTTCTTCAGCGCGCTGTACGCCGTGAGTCCCGAGCACGCGTAGGTGCAGGCCTGCTCCTCCGGCAGCGGCGCGAAGTCGAACAGGTACTTCGAATCCGGAACGAGCACGTGATCGGCGAAGCCGCCGTCGCGATTGACGCCGAGGGCGCGGGGCGCGCCGCACAGATGCTCGTCGCCGGCACGGCAGTACGCACAAGTACCGCAGCCGATCCACGGATAGACGACACGACGATCGCCGACACGCGCGTAGACGACCTCCGCGCCGACCGCGACGACGGTGCCCGCGATCTCGTGACCGAGCACGCGCGGCGGCGCGACGCTCCGCGTCAGGTCGACCTTGTTGCCGCCGCCGAGATCGAAGTAGCCGTCGGCGAGGTGGACGTCGCTGTGGCACACGCCGCAGCTGCCGACGCGGAGCAGGACTTCGGTGCCTTGCGGCGCGGGGGCGTCGCTCGTATACGGAGCGAGCGGCGAGGCGAATTGTTCGAGTCGGTAGGAGAGCATGCGGCCAATGGTTGACGGGTCGTGGCGGGTCGGTTGACGGGTCGGTTGACGGGTCGGTTGACGGGTCGGTTGACGGGTCGGTTGACGGTAAGCGAAGCGCACCTCAACGTCCGCGACTCGCTGGCCAATTCACATTGCACGACAAGCGCACGAACGAGCGTGTCGATTCGGCCAGCGAGCCAAAGACGTCGAGGTGCGCTTCGCTGACCTCAACCGACATTCGATGATCGTCAGACTCCCAGGAAGCCGGCAAGCGTAGCGCTGTCTGCGAGCGAACGCGAATCGCCTTCGAGCACGACGCGTCCCTTCTGCAGTACGACGCAGCGATCGGTGTGTGCGAGCACGGCGCGATAGTTGCGATCGACGACCAGCGTCGCGATGCCGGTCGCGCGAATCGTCGCGATGATGTGCCAGATCTCCGCGACGATCTTCGGCGCGAGTCCCTCGGTCGCCTCGTCGAGCACGATCACGTCCGGATTGAGCATCAGCGCGCGGCCGATCGCGACCATCTGCTGTTCGCCGCCCGACAGCGCGCCGCCGCCGTGGTCGATGCGTTCGGCGAGGCGCGGGAAGGTCTCGAGCACGCGCGGCAACGTCCAGGAGTCGGCCCGGCCGGGACGCGCGGCGACGAGCAGGTTCTCGCGCACCGACAGGTTCGGAAAGATGCCGCGACCTTCGGGCACGTAGCCAACGCCGAGCCGCGAGATGCGGTCGGCACGGTCGCGCGTGACGTCGCGGCCGGCGATGCGTACCGTGCCGCCGCTCGCGCGATGCAGGCCGAGCATCGAGCGGATCAGCGTGGTCTTGCCCATGCCGTTGCGACCGAGCAGGCCGACGGCCTCGCCTCGTCGGATCGACAGGGAGACACCGTGCAGGATGTGGCTCTGCCCGTAGTGTGCATGCACGTCGTCGGCGACGACGAAGGCCTCGACGCTCATCACGCGGGCTCCGCGAACTCGTCGCCGAGATAGGCGACCTGCACCGCCTCGTTCGTGCGGATCGCCGACGGCACGTCGCTCGCGATCACCCGTCCGTTGACCATCACGGTGATGCGGTCGGCGACGCGGAACACCGCATCCATGTCGTGCTCGATCAGCAGCACGCCGTGGCCCGCCTTCAGTTCGGCGAGCAGCGCGAGCATGCGTTCGGTCTCCTCGGCCCCCATCCCCGCGAGGGGCTCGTCGAGCAGCAGCACCTGCGGGTCGGTCGCGAGGCACATCGCGATCTCGAGCTGGCGCTTCTGGCCGTGCGACAACGTGCCGGCCTGGCGCGTCGCGACGTCCACGAGTCCCGCACGTGCGATCGCGCGTTCCGCGCCGCCCCGACTGTCTGTGCAGCGCGAAGTCGGCGTCCACCAGTCCCACACGCGGGGCGTGCGCGCCTGCGCGGCGAGCCGGCAGTTCTCGAACACGGTGAAGCCGGGAAAGATCGTGTTGCGCTGGTAGCTGCGGCCGAGACCCGCACGCGCGCGCCGCGGCTGCGTCCACGTGCTCACGTCGACGCCGAGCAGATCGACACGCCCCGAGGTCATCGGGAGTTCGCCCGACAGCAGGTTGACGAGCGTCGACTTGCCCGCG
>Ga0247783_1000334_pt1 | contig 14368 bp, 13 predicted proteins | sample UWRJL064202C5_FD_179911 | JGI IMG/M metagenome (GOLD analysis project Ga0247783, IMG submission 179911) | Plant litter microbial communities from Arlington Agricultural Research Station in Wisconsin, United States - UWRJ-L064-202C-5 | ecosystem: Environmental > Terrestrial > Plant litter >...
ACGCGCCGACGACCCGAACGACGTCATTGCCCACGAAGATCGCCGCGAGCTGCGCGGGGCGCGCTTGATCGCAGCCTGGCTCGCCCATTTCGATTCACGCGAACAGAACACGATGGATGTGTTCTTGCCGACCGACCCCCGTCGCAAGAAGGGTCCCGGTTACGTGCGCCACTACATCATCGATTTGGGCGATTGCTTCGGCAGCGTCTGGACCGACGACCGCATCTCCCGTCGTCTCAATCACGCTTACGTCCTGGATGTGCCCTACTTGCTCGAGGATTTCGTGACCTTGGGTACGATCGAACGACCCTGGGAACGGGCTCGGCGAGGCCCTCTCTTCGGCTACTTCAGCGCTCGCGATTTCGATCCCGAGCTGTGGCGCGGCGAGTATCCGAATCCGGCCTTCGGGCGCATGACCGAGGGCGACGGTGCCTGGATGGCGCGCATCCTGGCGCGCTTCGACGTGGGTTTGGTGCGCGCCGCCGTGGCGGTCGGCAAATACGACCCGGCGAACGAGCGCTACCTGGCCGAAACCCTGATCGCCCGCAGGATGGCGATCCTGCGCCGCTATCTGTCGCGCGTGTCGCCGATTGGCGAGGTCGTGGCGACCGCGCGGGGACTGTGCGGCGTCGATCTGGCGCGGCTGACCGGGGTCGTGCCCAACGAATCGACCTCGTTTCGCGCGCGGGCGTATCGCGGTGCGGAGCACGAGCCCACGGCTGCCTTGCGCTTGCTGAGTGAGACCAGCCCGCGCGTGTGCGTGGAGCTGCCGCACGCGGCGCTGAGCGCTAGCATCGCCCCCGACGACGCCCGCCGTTACGTGATCGTCGATCTCGAAAACGGCCATGCTGAGGGCCCATTGCGCGCGCACCTGTATGACCTGGGCCCGGCTGCCGGCTATCGCTTGGTCGGCATCGAGCGCCCCGAAACCCCGGCTCGCCCGTAGTTCCGTCCGGATCGTCCGGGTGCAGCGGACAGGTGTCCGCTCGGCACACTCGAATCCGACGCAAATGGGATACGTGTGTCCGCTTCCGGGCACTTTTGTGCGGGTTGCAGCCGCCCAACCACTCGGCATGGTTTCTGCTTAGTGGCAATCATGATTTCAGCGAACACGTCTACGTCCAACTACCTTTCCACGGTTCAGGGCTACGCGGCCGTCTCCCGTGAAGAAGAGCTGGCGCTGATCCGACGCTGGCGCTCGGAGCAGGATGAGCGCGCGCGGGATGCGCTGGTTCGCTCCTCGCTCAGGCACGTGGTGTCGATTGCACGGCGCTACCAGCGCTACGGGGTCCCGCTCGCCGAGCTGATCTCGGAAGGCAACTTCGGCGTGGTGCGCGCGTTGAACAAGTTCGACGGTACACGCGGCACGCTCTTCATCACTTACGCGAGCTACTGGGTGCGCGCGTGCATCTTGCAGCACGTGCTCAGGTCGTGGAGCATCGTCGGCTCGGGATTGCCCCGCTCCCGCTTGTTCTTCAAGCTGCGCCGCGAACGCGCCAAGCTGACGAGCTTGATCGGCGAGGGCGCCGAGGCCAATGTCATCTTGTCTGCGCGCCTCGGCATTTCGCAAGAGCGCCTGGGCGCACTTTTGCAACGGGTCGACCAACGGGACTGCTCGCTCGATGCCGAGGTGTTCCAAGAGGGCTCGTTGACGATGGTGAACACGCTTCCGAGTTTGGAGCCGAACCAGGAACAGCAGGCGCTGGCCAGCGAGTTCGGCGAAAACGCGCTGGAGGCGGTGAGCGACGCGCTGACCATCCTCGATGCGCGTGAGCGCTACATCGTCGAGCATCGCTTGCTCGCCGATCGCGAGGCGGAGCTGTCGCTGGCCGAGATTGGGCGCGGCTTGGGGATCTCGCGTGAACGCGCGCGGCAGCTGGAAGAACGCGCCAAGCGCAAGCTCCGGGCTCGCATCGCGTCGCACTTCGGCTCCACGGATTGGCTCACGGCGCATCGCGCTGCGTGAACCGAGCTCGCCGAAAATCGAGCCCATGAAAGCAAATGGAGACAGCCAGCGCCTGAGCGCTGCTGCCTCCGTTTCATCGTCGCTTGCGCTTCGCGTGTCAGCCCTTGCAGCCGCCCTGGCCCTTGCAGGCGTTCTGACCTTTGCAGGCATGCTTCTCGCTCTTGCAGCCGCCCTGGCCCTTGCATGCGTTCTTGCCTTTGCAGGTGTGCTTGTCGCTGCCCGTGTCTCCCTGCTGCTGCGCGCCCGAGTCGAAGGCGCCGCCCGTGCTGTCGTGGCTTTCGGTCGCGGCCTGAGCGAGGGCGCTCGCGCCCATGACCATGCCGGAGATTGCTGCCGCCATTAGTGTCGATTTCATGTGCTGTGTCCTTGGTTTCTCGTTGTTGATGAAAGAGATTCGGAAAACGATTCAGACGGCTCCAGCGCTGAGGCTGGCCGCGCGCTCGCCGCCAGGCCGCTGCCAGCTCGGCCGGGAAAAAATCAGGTGATCGAGCGAGATGCGACCGGGACCGGCGAGCGCGACCCAAGCGAGTAGCGCGAGGTAGGTCCATTCGATGAGACCGAACAGGTCGGGCAGCCCGTGCACTTCGTCCGCCTTGGCGGTCAGAATCGCGACCGCCATCGACGCAATCAAAGGCAGCGACGAAAGGCGGGCGAACAACCCGAGCAAGAGCAGGGCGCCGCCGATGAGTTCGACGTAAGAGACGAACGTGGCCTGAAGCGCCGGGGCAGGGATGTGCAATTCCGCGAAGAAGGCCGCGACCTTGGCCAGATCGTGAACCTTACCCCAGCCGGTGCTGATGAAGAGCACGCCGAGCGTCACGCGGGCGAGCAGCGGAGCGAGCCAATCGAGCCGTGTGACGACGCGCTCCGCGCGCTGCCGTGCGCTCATGATCGATGAGTACAAGGGGAATCAACCTTTCTCGGGTCGTGACCGCCAAGTCCCCGGCGAGTCGAAGCGACCGTGCTCTCGGTACGTCGACCCCCGCACACGGTTTCGCGCAGCGCTGAGTTTTCGCGCACTCGCGCAAAAAAAATGCCGACAAGACGCTGACTGTGCGCGCGAGCCCCGCCAGGAAGTAACCGGGCCGGCGACAGGACGTACCAACGGCAGCCATGACTCCTCGCCCCGACGCCTACCGCCTCAAGAACCTGCCTTGGTACGCAAAACTGGCCGCCTCGCTGGCGTCTGGGCGCCCCGAGGGTTACGGAGCTCGTCGAGTCAGCGCCGAGATGCGCAGGAGTTCGGAGACCGACCAGGCTTGGAAGGGGCAACCGCGTGGCGTGTGCGGCGCCTCGGCGTCGGCGATTTCCGAGACATGACCAATGCCCGCGCGACACAGGTGCGCGCGCAAGGGGGCGACGAAGCGCTGCTCGGCTTCCTGCCTGGCGGCGTTCGTGTTGCCGCGGCTCTTGAGCCAAGCCTCCACGAACGGACCCATCAGCCAGGGCCAAACGGTGCCCTGGTGATAGGCCGTGTCGCGCTGCCAGACTCCGCCTTGGTAATAGGGCACATACGCCGGATCGCTCGCTGCCAGCGAGCGCAGGCCGATCGGGGTCAGGAGCTGCTGCTCGACGCGCTCGATCACGCGCACGGCGCGCGCCGGCGAGAGCAAGCTCAGCGGTAGCCCGCCGGCCGCGAAGATCTGGTTCGGTCGCAGCGAGGCGTCCACTCGGCCCGGTTGGTGGTCGACGTCCACCACGTCATACAGGCAGCCGCCGTCTTCGTTCCAAAAGCGAAGCTCGAACGAGGCGCGTGCGTCCGCGAGCCAGCCTGCAAATTCTGGGGCCAGATCCGTGGCGGCCGCCAAGGCGTTGATCCAAAGCGCCTGGATCTCCACGGGCTTGCCAGCGCGTGGCGTAACCACGTAGCCGTCAATCTTCGCGTCCATCCAAGTGAGTTGCACGCCCGCTTCACCACATGCGAGCAGCCCATCCGTGTCGCGCCGAATTCCGAAGCGGGTGCCTCGGGCATAACCCGACACGATCGCCGAGATGGCAGCATTCAAGGCTTGCCGATCGGATGGCGAAAGCAGGCTCGAGCCTTGGGCATCCTTCAAGAGCTCACTCGCGGCAAGCACGTACCAGAGCGAGGCATCGACCGAGTTGTACTCGGGCTTGCCGTTGTCATCGGGGAATAGATTCGGCAACATGCCTTCGGAGACCACGTGCGACCACTCCACCAGGATGTCGCGTGCCTCGCTCAAGCGCCGGGTCGCGAGGCACAAGCCGCGCAGGGCGATGAATGTGTCGCGACCCCAGTCACAGAACCAAGGGTAGCCGGCGATGATCGTGCGGCCTTGCCCGCGGGCGACCAGATAGCTGTCCGCGGCCTCTTCCAAGGGGCTCGCAAACGCGCCGCGCCGGGCGCGCTCACGACGGCTCGAGCTCGAGAGGTAGCTGTCCGCGCTGATCCCTTCCGGCAGAGCCTCGCCTGGGGTGAGCGCACTCGAAATCCAGATCGCGGGGCCGGCCGATAGATCGAAGCTCAAAATCCCCGGAGCGGCCAGATCTTCCTCGCAATCGAGCCCGCGCTGTTCTTCTTCCGAGTAACGGAAGTTGCGGTACCACTCGGGCGCGTGTGTGTACGTGCCGTTGCTCAGCATGTCGATCGGGGGCACGCCGGGGTAGGGTGAGAAGCGCAGCCGCGAACCGTGTCGCTCGGGCTCGAAGCGGAAGCTCGAGTTCTCGCGCTGCAGCGCATGAAAGTCGCGTCCGGACAAAAAGGGACGCAAGCACAACTTCAGTTGGCCCCGATCGCCCTCCAGACGGAAGCTGACCAGCACGGTGGGGCTGCCACGGAGCACGAACATTTCCTGGATCACGGCCAGACCCGTGTTCGTGACGTAGCGAATGGTAGGCCAAGGCTCCAGCGTGAAGGCTTCGATTCGTGCGTCGGCTTCGCTGACTACGTCGGGCGCGAATTGATGGCGCGTGAGTTGGACTGCCCCGTGTGAGGTCTCGAGCCAGGCTCGAAAACCGTTTACCAAGACGAACCGGCTCGAGGGCGGATTTTGCGCCGATAGCAGCAACGCGTGGTAGCGCCGCGTGGCAATGCCCGAGGTCGTGCCGGAGGCGAAGCCGCCCAGGCCGTCGGCCTCCAGCCATTCCGAGCGCGTATCGACCGGGACGGCCGTCAGTGCCTCAGGCATGGGCTCGCTGGAGGTGGATCGCGCGCATTATCCGGCGGCTAAGCGCTGGCGGAGGTCGCGAGCGCTCGCTCGATGGCCGCACGGAGCAGTGGCTCTTCGATGCGATTCTCGTAGCGCACGCCGTTGATGAACACGCTCGGCGTGCCGATGATCCCGCTGTGTAGGGCGGCGATGCTGAGCTCGCGCACGCGCTCGGCAAAGCTGCGCTCGAGCAGCGCCTGGCGGCACGCCGCCGCATCCAAGCCGATGGACGCGGCGGCCGCGACGAGCTGCTCGAGGTCGTGACCCGCATCCGGCGCGAACAGCTGTGCATGCATGGGCCAAAATTTGCCGCTTGCCGCGGCAAATTCGGCCGCCTCCGCGGCCTGCTTGTCGAACGCTTGGCCCGATTTGGGCACGTGTCGGAAGACGAAGCGCAGCTTGTCGCCGTACGCCTTCCGCACTTGCTCGAGCACGGGAAACGCTTTCACGCAGTGCGGGCACTCGTAGTCGCCGTATTCGATCAAGGTGACGGGTGCATCCGTCGGGCCATCGACGTGATCGTGTTCGACAATCGGGCTAGGCTTCACGGGACAGACGGTACACCCGAGACCCGGGCCGAGGGATCAGAATTCGACCGGCGCCGTTGCTCAGCCGGACGTGAACCCGATGCGCGTGTGTGTCCCGTCACAGAAGGGCTTGTTGGCGCTGCCTCCGCAGCGGCACAGGCGCGCCTGCTGGACGCGCGCCACGACGCGCCCGGTGCCGCTGGTGATTTCCAAGTTGCCGCGGACTTGCAGCGGGCCGTCGGTGAGTGGCTCGACCGAGAGTGGCCCGTTGCGCACCGCTAGCATGTCGGCGGCGCCCGTGGGCGGTTCGCCCGATGCGGCGAAATTCACGTCGTGGTGCGAGCCGTCACAATAGGGCTTGTTCTTCGAGGCGCCGCAACGACAAAGCGTGGCTCGAAAAGCTCCGCTCTGGCCCGCGATCGATAGCTCGCCCCGCAGCGCGTACGGTCCAGCCTCACGGATCGCGAGCAGGTTGACGGGCGGCGCGCTCTCGTCGGGCTTTCCGTCTTTGCGTCGATAGCGGATCGCTGCCGATGGGCAAACGTGAGCGATCTCCACCAGCGCATCGACCGGCATTGCGTCTGGGTGGATCCAAGGGCCCACCACGTTGGCCAGAAACACGCTGGGCGCGCCGGTCACGCAGAAGCGCGAATGAATGCACTTCTTGCCCTCGTAGATCAGCGTTAGCTCGCGACCCTCGATGTGCTCGACGCCGTCGACGACCGTTTGGGCGGGGGGCGAAAGCGGGAGCGAGACTGGGCTCGGCTTCGAGACCGGCGGCGCGGGCGGTGGGATCGAGGCGGCCGCGGCAAAGTCGCGTTGCGCGCGCCCGGCCAGGTCATGGATGATGCGTGCGGCATTCATCACCCGCTGATCGCCATTTTCGGACAATGCATCCGCGGCCGCGGTCATCTCGGCCAAGCGCTCGGCGAAGAAACGACGCGCGCTCGCGCCGGGCGGTAGGGACGCCGCATCGCGGAGCGCAGTGAACGACATGCCCGCGTTGCAGCCGGGGCTTCCGGGCCCGGCAGGCAAACGCGCCGCGCGTTCGGCCAGCAAGGTGACGGCGCGCATCAGGCCCATCGATAAATCCACGGCCACGGCCTTTTCGGGCAGGGGGCGTGCGATCAGGTAGGAGTGGGCCAAGAGTCGCAACATCAGCGCGTAACCGGTATTGGCTAGATCAACGGTCGCGGCGGCTTCTTCGTGTTCGATCCAGACGCGGCCGGCGCGCCCCATGGGGGGGCGCAGCACCGGGTTGTGGGCAGCCGGAAAAGCGGGCTGAAAATCGGGGTTTTCGGCTTTCAATCGCGCGTATTCGCTGCGGATGGCCAGGAACTTTTGATAGTGCGAATCAGCCGAATGCTCCGGCGCGCCTTCGCCTTGCTCGACAATCGTCGCGAACGCGCCAAGCGCAGTCTTCATGCATACCACGGGTTTCGCGCCTGCCAGCGCAAGCTCGGCGGCAGAGAGCTGCAACAGTGGATCGCCGCTGAAAGCCGCATTTTCACCCAGATGGGTGACGAAAGCCTTCAGCTTCGCGCCCAGCGTCTCGTAGAACGCGCCCACGGTTTCGTAGTCGAGCGCCATCGGTGTCAGTCGCTCGCTGTCGACGCCGCGCGTGAAATGCGTCTCCAGCGCGAAGCCCTCGCCGTCGGGTTCGTGCGACGTTGCCGGCCGCTCGAGGTGGACGAAGTGCTGAATCACCGACTCGCTGAAGGGCGCCAGCTTGACCACGATGCCCGCCGGAAGATTGCCCGGATCGAGCGGAAAGTTCCCGCGACCGAAACGCGGCGCGCCACCCAAGGCGGCGGTGATGTTCCACACCGCTGCCAGATGACTCATCTCCTCGACCGCCACGTTCAGGATGATGCGCCGCCAGCCAGCGACGGCGACGGCTTCGCTCGCGCTCAGGCCTTCGGCTTCGCCATTGCGCAGGCTGAACGCGGCATAAAGGTAGGTGCACATCAACGTGTGCTCGAGCTCGGCTGCCTCGTACAGCAAATGAACGAGCTGCTCGCGACTCGGGGGAGTGACCTCTAGGTTCGTTGCCACGAAACCGTTCTAGCAGCCTCGTTCTCCGCGGGCGAGGCGAGTGAGCAGCGAGTCGACGAGCGCTGACACGCGCCTCGAAGCGGACACACTGCCGACCTGGAGTTGACTCATGGCACGCTTGGTATCATGACTGGCCCTGGAGGATTTTGCGATGAACCCCACCCCTTCCGGTTGGCCACGCCTCAGTTCTTCTGTCTTTTACGACGACCCTCGCGCTGCGATCGATTGGCTGTGCCGTGCGTTCGCTTTCGAGTTGCGGCTCAAGGTCGAGGGCGACGACGGCGTGATTCGCCACTCCGAGCTGTGCTTCGGTGAGGCCTTGATCATGGTCAGCGGAACCGGTGGCAAGGAGGCGTGGCAAGCCCTGTACTGCAGCCCGCAGACCATCGGTGGGATCACGCAAGCCAGTGCGCTATTCGTCGACGAGGTCGACGCGCACCACCAACGCGCGGTGGCAGCCGGCGCCAGGGTCGTGCGCGAACCGATCACCAACGACTACGGGGACGATTACTGGGTCGACCGCACCTACGGCGCTCTGGATCCGGAAGGCCACTTGTGGTGGTTCATGCAGCGCCTTCGAAGTGCGACGGACCGCGCCCAATGAAATCGCTCGCGCTCGACCGCATCAGTGTTCGAAACTGGGCGCGGACTGGCGAGCGCTGGCGATGAGCGGCGCGTCAATACGGCTACACGGTTAGCCAATTGCGTCAATCTGCAACATCGGGGTTATTAGCCGGTGTTGCAATTAGGATGAGGCCGCAAGGGGGCAACTGCGATCGAGGACCTGGGCCACGGCATCGTGTGCATCGCTACTCGGCGGACCACCGCCGGCGGCGCTCAACCAGAGCGAATCGAAGGCACGTCCGGCTCTAGTCTCGATGTGCAATTCGACCGGTACCAAGCCGAGCAGCGCCAGGCGCGTGAGCAGGGAACCGAGCAGACCGAGCGAATCGGGAGCCTCGAGCGTGAGCATCAACGTGCCGCCGTAGGCGCGTGATTCGAGCAAGCGATAGCTGTCGATGATGAACGCTGGCTTGGTGCTGACGTCGGTTTCTGCGGCAAGCGCCACGTAGTCGATGTCGAGCGGGCCTTGCCCTTGGCCCTGGCCGAGTACGTGCAGTTCTGCAATCCACATGTCGTCGCCCGTGAGTCGCGCGTGGACATGGTCGATCGAGATCTGCGATTCCGCCAAACGGCAACTCAGATTGGCGAGCCACGCGCCACGGAACGGGCCGCCCAGCCGAACGCGAAAATTCGAGGCTGAAAGCTCCGTCGTTTCCGACCAGGCTTCACCCCGCCTGGTGAAAGCGCTGCCATCCGTGCGCGAGATACGATCCATCGATAGAGTCAATACTCGCAGCTCGGTTTCGAGAGTGCAACGCCCGGCGATCTTCCGAGCGCGGTTGACGAGCGTGTGTTGGCGCTCGTCCCGCGTCTCGCGCTTCCCCTTCAGCCATAGCGGTCATCGCGCCAGGGGTGGGCGGTCATCGAGTAGCCGCGCTGCTCCCAAAAGCCCGGTGCGTTTTCGGTCAGCAGCTCGAGTCGGTTGATCCACTTCGCGCCCTTCCAGGCGTAGAGCTGGGGCGTGATCATGCGTACGGGCCCACCGTGCTCGCGGGGCAGGGGCGCGCCGTCCACTTGGTAGACCAAGAGCACGTCCGGCTTCAGGGCCTCCTCCAGTGCCACGTTGGTGGTGTATTGGTCGCTGGCATGCGCCATCAGCGCCTGGGCGCCAGCCAGCGGGCGAGCCAATGCAAGCAGCTCCGAGACGCGGACGCCCTTCCAGGCCAGGTCGAACTTCGACCAGGTGGTGACGCAGTGAAAGTCGCTCACGTCTTCCACCTGCGGTAGCTCGAGCAGCTCACGGAAGCCGAGCACGAGCGGCGCTTCCACCGCACCGTCGATAGTCAGCCGGAATGATTCGCGCGTGACCTCGGGCAAAATCCCCAGGTCGAGCACCGGCCATTTCTTGCTGGGACTTTGCCCGATCGGCAACTTCGGCATCCCGTGACGATTGCTTACCCCGCTGCCGAGGGGGTTCGGGTCGGCCATGCCCGGGGTTGCCTGGGTGCGTGCTTCCCAGCGCGTTCGCAGCTCCATCCGGGCCTGAATGATGCGCTCGAGCTTCGATGCTGCCACGAGCTCTAGCCTACCATCCCTCACATCGGCGATGGAGCGCGCAATGGCGAAATTCGCCGCACCCGGTCGCCGTGTGGACGAGTCGTCGGTTGTTCCCGAGTGACTGACTCGCCTCACACGCGAAGTGTTCGACGCTGCGAGCCGCGCGTCGCGTGCAACGGCAACGGTGAACGATGTCTGCGTATGTCATACCCGCGAGTGATTGCGGCCAGACGTTGGAGTTGGGGGTCGGAGTTGGAGTCGAGTCGTAAATCCCAGTCTGAGTCAGTGTCTCACTTTGCATCAGCCAGTGTTTGTAAAATGCCTAGGGACGACTCGGGTTCAGGTCCCGTAGTATCGAAGGCATGATTGGCCCAGCAGCTCTGCTCGCAGCTTGCTCACTCAACGCCTTCGGCGCCTACGATGTGCTGTCGGCGAACATCACTCACCCACACCCCTCGCTCGAACGCGTCGTCTATCAAGTCGAAGTCGATCACCAGCAGTTGAATCGCTTCGCCATCACCCACGTGAGTGCAACGCACGGTGGGCATGCTGGGCCCGTGTTGCTCATGAGTCCGTTTCTGCTGCCTGGTCAGTTCTACGAAATCAGCGAAACGGGTGAGTACGTGAAGTCCGCCGCGGGCGAGCTGGCCAAGGCCGGATTCGACGTCTGGCTGGTCGATCAACGCCGCACCGGTTTGCCCATCGGTGCCTGTGAGTCAGGTGCGGATTGCAGCGCGATGGCGCACTGGGACTTCGATGCTTACTCGCAAGACGCGCTGTTCGCGTTGTCTCTCCTCAAGTCGTTCAATCCGCATCGAAAGCCTGTCATCGGTGGCTTCTCCGCCGGCTCCAACGCTGCCCTGGCGACTGTCAATCGCGCGCCGCGCGAGTTCGCTGGCGTGTTCTTGTACGAGGGCACCTTCTACACCGAAGATCCCGTGATCGCTTCGCACAACGACGCCATCTGCACCTCGGTCGAGGGCGCGATTGCTGGCGGAGCACTGTACGATCCGAGCGTAGCCGCGCTGGGTACGGTGCTGCAACTGGCTCACGCAGACCCTTCGGGGCTCTCGCCGATACCCGCCTTTCCGCCGGGCACCACCAATCAACAGTCGATGTTCTACGTGTTTGGCACGCCGCCGCCCCCCGGCGCGTTTGCGCCGACGCCCGGCTTCATCCGCAACAAGGTGGACTTCGCCGCTCAGAGCTTCGTGTACACGAACGAGCAACGCTTGCAGCTCGTGGGTCCGCTGTTCGACAACTACGGCTCACTTGCCGCGATGCGGGATTTGGCCTGTGGCCTTTCGGGGCGAGACGACAGCCACTATCGGAACGTGGGCGCGTTTCGCGGAGACGTGCTGGTGTACGTGGAAGGCACGGGTTTTGGTCCGGCCATGTTCGACACGGTTTCGTTGTTCGATCACGCGGCCCACGTCGATATCGACCACCACCCCGAACTCGGTGAGGCGGACCCATATTTCGGCTTTCGCTGGAAGCATACCTTCCTGACACCCTTGCAAGACTGGCTCCGGCGAACGCTCTAGCAGGTTGACCCGCCGGTGCGGTCACGCGCGCCCGCTGGTCGGGTAGGCGTGGATGCCGCGTCGTCGCGCAGCACTTTTCGGCGAGACCGCGTCGCCTGGTCGGCGCGCGCGGTCGGCATGTGCTGAGGCCACGGCAAAGGAGGCCGCTGCTCGTCGAACGCTTGGCGAACGCATGCCTACTGCGCGTAGGTCCGAAGCGCGACACTCGAGAACCGGGGCAAGCTAGTGTGCCGATCGCTCCTCCGGCGAGGGACTTTCGCCCCGACACGACCCGCGGGCGAGCCCAGCAGCGCCGTCGAACGGCGAAATGCCATGGAAACCGATTGTTTCGCGCGCCGCGAAACACACCTGGCAGGCCTCGACCAAACCACCTTGCTCTCTTGCCCTGCCCGAGCAAAGACTGCGGAAGCCGCGAACCGCAGTTTCTCCAAGCACTTTGCCCGATCCGAAAATGACCGAGTTTCTACGAACGATGCCCGTCGCTTACGCCCGCGCCTTTACCGAAAGTGAGGTTGCCGATCATGCCGAGGTCGTGGCGCGCCGAGGCTCGCATTTGGTTCATGCCGAAATGTGTGTGGGCGCGTCCGGGGAGCAGGTCTGCGTCGTGGCCGAAGACCGTCCGGGGCTTCTCGCCCTCGTGACCGACGCGCTGCTGGTCCATGGCTTGAGTATTCGCAACGCCAAGGTGTACTGCCGAAAGCGCGCCGATGGTCAATCCGAAGCGGTCGACTTCTTCCAGTTGGAGCAAGCGAAGGGTGACGTCAGCATCGGCACCGCCGAGCTCGGCGCGTTCTTGCAGACCCTGTCCGAACTCGTGGCAGAGGACGTGCTCGCCGCTTCGCGGCCGAGCATGCCCCCGACCTCCAGCTCCCCGAAAACGCGCGTCTACTTCGACCTCGAGGCGCTGCGCCGCGGCGAAGCGACCTTACTGGTCGAAGCACCGGACACGGAGGGCTTGCTCAACGCGATCACGAACGCACTGCACGCGCAGAACGTTCACATCCACGCCTCCGAGATCCGCACGGAAGGCGGCGTGGCCCACGATCATTTCGAGCTGGTCAGCAACGATGCGCAAGCGCTCACCGCCGTCCGCCTGTGCGACATCCAGCAGGCCGTGCACGCCGCGCTGCCCAAACTCGGACGCCGCTGATGTGGCCATGCTGCGACTGATTAGCGGCTTCGAGCGTCGGGTGAGCACGGACACGCGCGATTTGATCTTTCGCTGTTTGTTTTCGTCGATTTTTCTCGGCCTCGGCAGTGAACACCTGCTGGATGACCGCCTGATTCGGCATTTCATGCCGATTTGGGTCGGCTATCCCATGCTGGCGTCGCGCCTCAGCGGGATCGTGCTCTTGATCGGCGGGCTATCCATTCTCATGGGCTACCGCATCCAACTCGGGGCCCGGCTGCTGGGCGCTTTCGTGTTCATCGTCACCTTGACCGTGCACGTGCCCGGCGTGTTCCAGGTCCCGGCCGATATTCCTAGCGACGCTGCTTGGCTCTGGACCGTGTTCCAACGTTCGAACCTGGTCAAAAACTTGTGCCTGTTCGGCGTGTGCGTGCACCTCACTACGCACGCCCCGGGCCGCTTCAGCATCGACGCGTGGCGCGCGCGCCGCGTGTCCAGCCAGCGCACACCGGGCTGAGTGGTTCGGGCGCACTCGAGCGCCGAGTTAGCGCCCTTCCGAGACCTCTTCGATCGTATCCGGGATCAGGCCGTGGGCTTCTCGGTGCACGAGCAGCGCTGCCTCGGCGCTGGGGGCTTCGGATAGGCACATCACGGTTCCGCTCGCGGGATCGAGCCAATAGTTCAAGTATTTCACGTCGTGTTTGGCGCCTTCGGCCAGGTCCTTCTTGTGCGCTTCCGCCACGTCCGAGGCGGTGACCTTGCCTGCGCCCAGGTGATGCACGTCCATGAACAGCTTCTTGCCGGGCGTGGGCTGCCAATCCGGGCTATCCGCTACGACCTCGCTGATCGTTCGGGCGAGCAGACCGTGGGCCTCTCGATGCACGGCGTTGGCGGCCTCGGCCGAAGGCGCCTCGGCTAAACAGAAGATCTTGCCCTGCTTTTCGTCGAGCCAATACGCCTTGTAGTCGACACCGTATTTGCCTTCGGTGGCAACGTCCTTTCGATGCGCCCCGGCGACGTCCTGGGCGGTCACTTTGCCCGGGCCGAGCTCGTGCACGTCCATGAACAGCTTTTTGCGGGTGATCGTGACTGGCGCGTCCGCCGTAGCCGTTTTCGGCTGAGTTTCCGGATTGGTTCCAGGCTTCGAGTCTGCCTGGGTCTTGGCGTCGGCTCCGGGTTGCTTCTCGCATCCCGCAGCAATCAACCCCATGAATCCGAGTATCATGATTGCGTTTCGCATGCACAGCGATACGGAGTACGGCCGGCGGCGTTTCGCCCGCGTTCGAGAATCGCGCGGAGCCTGGCGGAAGCCGGGCCAACTCAGCGCGAGTCGCTGACGCCGCCGTTGCCCGTGCTGCTGACCACAATTGCGATGTCTTCCGAGGGATCTCCGATCCCTTCGCGTGCTAGCTTGCTGTAGGCTGCGGTAGCGATGGCACAGTCGAACCGGGTCGGAGCGGAGGCAAAAGTCGAAGCGGGGGCAAAGCCGCCTTCGCGTGGGCTCGCGTTCGTGTTCTCGTTGTTCGTCCCGGGCATGGGACACGTTTACTTGGGCCACTGGCGTCGCGCGCTGCTTTGGGTCTGTGCGCCCAGCTTGCTGCTCTGGCTGTTCTGCGCCTGCACGATCCTGGTCCCGCTACGTTGGGCGTTCGCGTGGCTCGTGCCCGCTCTGGTGCTCGTGGCGGGGCTCGCCTGGTGCGGCGCGGCGATCGATGTGTGGCTGCTGCCACGCGCGCATTTTCGCAGGACCGCGTGGTGGAAGCTGCCGCTGTTCTGGCTGGGCAGTCTATTGCTCTCCGTGTCGGCGGCCTCGGTAGCCCGCCGCTTCGTGCTCCAGGCCTTCAAGATCCCAGGTG
>Ga0247783_1000336_pt1 | contig 14313 bp, 10 predicted proteins | sample UWRJL064202C5_FD_179911 | JGI IMG/M metagenome (GOLD analysis project Ga0247783, IMG submission 179911) | Plant litter microbial communities from Arlington Agricultural Research Station in Wisconsin, United States - UWRJ-L064-202C-5 | ecosystem: Environmental > Terrestrial > Plant litter >...
CGGGCGGCACGAGCGGCAGCGCGGGCACGAGCGGCACAGGCGGCAACACGGGCACGGGCGGCAGCGCGGGTGGCACGAGCGGCAGTGGCGGTACGGGCGGTACCAGCGGCAGCGCGGGCGCCGGCGGCCTAAGCGGCAGCGCGGGTTCTGGCGGCACCGCCGGCAAAGGCGGGAGCGGTGGCACGGGCGGCAAGGCCGGCGGCGCGGGCTCGGGTGGCAAGGCCGGCAGCGCAGGCAAGGGCGGTAGCGGCGGCGCTTAGGCGGGTCCTAAAACCGCGGACCGCGCGCGACTGAGGCCTCAGTCAAATTCGACCTCTGCGCGGGTGAACGTGGCGTGCAGCGCAGTGAGCGGAAAAGTGAGCGAGCCGAGCCGCAGGACGACGTGCCGATCTAGTGCCACAGGCAAGCCGTTGCAGCGCGTCTGGCAGTTCCAATAGTGGGCGCCCCGGGCCAGGATCCCGACAATTTCTGCGTGATAGTCATGGCGCAGCAACTTGCCCTGGGCATCGAAGTAGAAGGATTGTCGTCGACAGTGGGTGTCTAGATCCGCGGGTAGCTCGACGCTCAGGACAGTCACGCGCTGCCCTGCAACGAACGCGGTTCGCACGCCCAGCAGTCGCCCGTCGAGCAACGTAAATGGCAGCGAGTGGTAGTGCGAGAGCGCGTAGCCAAAGAAGTACAAGCCATCCAGAGGCGCCCAGCGACGCAGGCCCGAGAGCCCGCGAAACGTCTGTCGGTGCGCATCACTCGACGCCAGCAGCGCGCCATCCGCCACGCGCTCGATGCGTACATCGCCGTTCTCGAAAATGCCCACCTGCCCAGGCGCCGGAAAGTCCACGAAGCGCGTGCAACGCCGACGCGGTATCACCTCGAACGTCGAAGGCAGCGGGAAGCTCACCCCTGCCCCCTTCAGCCACGGCACGAGCCCTGAGAGCCGCTTGGGAAACAGGCGAATCAGAGCCAGCGCCCGCCACCGATCCAGCCCTCCGTAGTATTCGCAGGCCTGTGAGACGACCTCCGTCGCCTGCGTAGTCCAGCTAGAATCCACTATCGACGCCATCGCGATTCGCCCCCTCGGGCGAGCCTAGCACGAACGCAGCGGGACCTAGCCACTTCGTGGTCGAAAGCGCGCTCGGCTTAACTACACATGTAGTTGACACGGACCGCGACTTCGACGACACTTGTAGTCGTGACTAGCGAAGCCCTCACGGATCTCCAGCTGTCGGTCATGAAAGCCCTGTGGCAAGTCGGTGAGGGAACCGTCAGCGACGTGCTCGCGGCGCTCGCTGCCGACGGCAAAGAGCTTGCCCCGACGACGGTCGCAACGCTGCTCCAGCGCCTGAGCAAGCAAGGCTGGGTGAAGCACAAGAAGAATGGGCGCACGTTTCTGTACCGCGCCAAGGTCAAGCAAGCGGACGCCGCCAAGGGGGTGCTCAAACGCGTGCTGCAATCGTTCTTTGGCGGCAAGGTCTCGGCACTCACCGCCCAGCTGTTGGAATCGGAAGAGCTGAGCCCGGATGACCTCAAGGAGCTGCACAGGCTGATCAAAGGCAAAGGCGGCTAAGATGCAGCTTCGGCTTTTGATTTGGCTAGCTGCCGAGCCGGGCACGCTAGCCCCTTGGCTGGCACTCGCCGTAAGCTATCTGGTCCACTCCCTGGTTTGGACGGGCACAGCGGCTCTGCTGGTCGGCATCCGGGCGAATGCCTTCTCCCCGGCCACGCGACATCTGTGTTGGAAGGTAGCGCTGTTCGGACCGCTGTTCAGCGCAATCGTGGCTCATGCCGCCACGGGCAGCGTCGAACGCTCGCCCGCCAGCCCAGTCTACGCGCGAGAATTCGCCGTGGGCCAGCCGTTTTCGTCCAGCGAATCCTCGCTTGCTTGGCTGCTCGGCGCGTTTGGCCCGGCCGCCATGGTGCTCGGCGCGCTTCGCTTTACGGGCTCGATCTACCAAATCCGTCGTCGGCTTCGCGGCCGCGTAGCACTGACCGACGCGCGATTGCTCGCCCGCGTCGAGCTCTTGCGCGCACGAATGGGCGTGCATCGAGTCACGCTCAGTGAGTGTGACGCAATCGGCAGCCCGCTCGTCATCGGTGCAGTAGAGGTGTGCCTTCCGCGCGGGCCACTCGCCGCGTTGACGGACGCCGAGCTGGATCCCGTCCTTTCACACGAGCTCGCGCACCTCGAACGCGGCGATGGTTGGTGGTTCCCAGTGGTCGGCGCGTTGCAGGCCGTATTTTGGCTCAATCCGCTCAATCACTGGCTCGCGTCTCGCTTTCGCGAGAGCGCAGAGCTCGCCTGTGACGATCGCGCGGTGGAGCTCACCGGCAATCCTCTCGGCCTGGCCCGCGCATTGGTCCACGTGGCCACCAGAGCCCCGTCCGCGCGACGGCCTTCGCTGCTGCCGAGCATCGGCCACTCGAAAAGCGCCCTGTTGCCGCGCGTGCGTCGCTTGACGGTTGCTTCGCCTGAGCGCGTCCAGCGCACGGGCCGTCGCGAACGGGTTTGGGCCCTGATCATCATCGCAGCGCCGAGCGCGCTCCTGAGCATGCTCAGCATTCGGGTTCTACCGGCCCAGGTGCACGCGAAAACCACACTCTCGTCAAGCGAGCGGAGCGTGCTCGCGGACGGGGTATCGCGTGCCATGGACGAGCAGAGCCAACGCCTCGCAGAGCTCGGGCAACGAGCGGAACGCGTCGCTAGCCTGCTCGCGGCGGCCGACCAGCAACCCGCCGCCGCCCAAGACGGCAGCTCCGAAGCTACCCGCGTGCTCGAGCTCAGCCAAGAGCTGCGGCACATCCGCGCAACTCAGCTTTGGCTCGAGCAGCGCTTGGCTGCGGCACCAGAATAAAGGGGAAATACCATGCCTATCATGAACCGGGCGACGCGAGCGCTGCTAGCCTCGCTCGCTCTGCAAGGTCCGAGCTTGCTTGGCTGCACGCGTGGGCCTGTCGTCAACTTCGATGGCTCGGCACACGGGCTCACCGTTGCCTTGCCCGCCCTCTACCCAGAAACCCTCGAATACGACGGAAAGAGCGACAAATTCTTGCTCAGTTCCTTGCGCAATGGTGCCATTTACGAAGTCGACAGCAGCGGCAACGCTTCGCTACGCGTGGCAGACCCACGCCTGTGCTCCGTGCTCGGAATCGCCATCGATGCCACGCACGGCAGACTGTGGGCCGTCAATTCGGATCTCGGCGCCAGCATCAAACCCTCAGCCGTCGGCCCGAAGGCGCTGGCAGCAGTCGGCATCTACGAGCTGTCGTCGGGTAAAGCGCTGGACTACGTCGATCTGACGCCGCTTGCTCCGGCACCGCACCTGCTCAACGGCATTACCGTGGACGCCGCGGGCAATGCCTATGTGACGGACAGCTTTTCGCCCAATATCTACAAGATCGACGCGGAAGGGCGGCCCAGCCTATTCGTGCACGACGAACGCTTCGTCGGAGTGGGCGTCAATCTGAACGGCATCGTCGCGCACCCTGACGGCTTCTTGCTCGTCATCAAAAAGAGTGACGGCGGCCTGTTCCGAATCCCATTAGCACAGCCCGCACAAACATCGCCGGTCGCGATTGATACGCAATTCGTGGGCGGGGACGGTCTAACCTTGGTTGGCAAAAAAAACCTCGTGGTGATCGCCAACCGCACACCAAGCGTTGCCGCGAATGTCGCCTACGCGCTGTCCAGTAACGACCACTGGCTCAGCGCCAAGCTCGACGCGACGGAGCCGCTCGGTGACGGCTATCCGACCACCGCCGTGCTCCGTAACGACACCCTCTACGTCGTGCACAGCCAGCTGAACGAGCTGATCACCCTGCCCAAAGAAAAGCAGGCCGAACTGCGAAAACAAGCCACGATCCGCGCCATCGCGCGCGTATCGCCGTAAAGCAGGGCGAGCCTTCGACAGCCGGCTTTGCCGCCGGATCGCCGACCCGCTGCATCGAAAAGCCGTCGTTGCGCAGGTTGGTTCTCGGGCCGAGCGCGAGCAGCGTGCACGTTTCGCCGCGACTACGACCGGGTACGGTGCTGTGAACGCGCTGTGCTATCTGCGATTTTCCGACGCGCCTGCGCCAATGTCAGGAGGGGTAGGCCGAGTCGAGCACGGCTTGCGTCCAATCTCGTGAAGCTCGATCGATCGCGGCAACCGCGCTCCGGCGCGCATTGCGTCGGCAACTGCAGCTTGATTCTTGAATGGGCGATCGCGGGTGCGGCAGCGCAACTCCCGAACGGCTCAGCAGCTCGAGTTGCGCCAGGCCTCACGTCGATCCACGGCAGGCCCGCTGACGGAAAACGCCGACCAAACCCCCAGTTGCCGTGGGGCAGGACACGGAGTTAGGCTGCGCGTGTTCACGTGCCGCGGCACTGATCGCAACTACTGAAAGGAAATGTCATGTCGTTGAATAAACGAGTGCTTGCGGAACTGTTCGGGACCTTCTGGCTGGTATTTGGCGGCTGCGGCAGCGCCGTGCTGGCAGCGGGCTTCCCGAAGGTAGGAATTGGCCTGCTCGGCGTGTCGTTGGCATTCGGGCTCACCGTGCTGACGATGGCTTATGCCATCGGCCACATTTCCGGCTGCCACCTCAATCCAGCCGTATCCATCGGTCTGGCCGCCGCAAAGCGCTTTCCCGCTCGGGAGCTACCGGCGTACATCGCGGCTCAGGTCTGCGGTGGAATCGCCGCCGGTGGCGTGCTGTACATCATCGCCAGCGGCGTCCCGAGCTTCAGCTTGGCGGATGGTTTCGCGGCGAACGGGTTCGGCGAGCACTCACCCGGAGGCTACTCGCTCACGTCCGCGCTGGTCGCCGAGCTGGTGCTCACCTTCTTCTTTCTGTTCGTGATCCTTGGCGCGACTGACGGTCGTGCGCCCGCGGGCTTCGCGCCGATCCCAATCGGTCTCGCGCTCACGTTGATTCATCTGATTGGCATTCCGGTTACGAATCTATCGGTGAATCCGGCCCGCAGCACCGGACCAGCAGTATTCGTCGGCGGCTGGGCGCTCGAGCAGCTCTGGTTGTTTTGGTTGGCACCGATCGCCGGCGCAGCACTCGCCGGACTCGCCTATCCGGCGCTGTTCGGCAGTGGTCACGCGCCCGAGGTTCGCGGCGTCACCGAGCCTGACAAGGGCACGGTCGCTCAGGGTGCATGAGCCTGCAGCCTCCGCAGCTGATCGGCCGGCAAGACAGGCTCTGACACTGTAACCGAGAAAGCGTTCCGCAAAGGGCCAAGGCGGCGTACAAGAGCGCCGCCTACTCCGGCAATCCACTCACCGGTTTCAGCCCAGCGCCTTGAGCGAGTCGGACTACGGTCGGGTGATGCAGCGCCGCGTGCACGGTTCAGCTCGCGGCGTTGCCGCGCTCGTTACGGCACCTCGATTTCGAACGTGACTGCGTAGTTCGGTTGAGCGGTACGGGTCGTGGCACCGACGAACGGATCGGAGTCGCGCAGTTGCCCCCAGCGAACAGTGCCGTGGGGGCGCGCGGCCGGCGCGGCCGTCGCAGCGTAGCGCACGAGCAATGGTCCAGCCGGCGCGCCGGGGGCGTGGATCAACACGCTTTCTGCGCGAATTTCGACAGCGGCGATGGTCAGCGGCCGCTCGTGCGAGAAGAGCTCGAAGCCGCGTCCCGTCGCCCAATCGGGGCGCGCGGCCGGTGCTGCAGGCAGGACCTCGTCCCAGACCAACGGTGGCACGGGCACATGAAAGTCGACGCGGATCAGATCGCGCTCGCGGCGCGCCGCTAGCGGTGAGAGCGGCCGCCAGACGCGGCCACGCAACACTCCCTCGAAATAGGCCTGCCCGTATTTCTCGCCCAAGCGGTCGTAACCCAGGCTATCGAGGTGCACGCCGTCCTCCGCGTAGCTGTATTGATAGCGCGGTCCCACGCACACGATCCCCGAGCCAAGAGCGCGACTGGCACGGTATGCCGAGAGCGCGGAGCCAGCCACTGATCCGGCGTCACTCGGAGCAGAGCTCTGCTGCGTCAAGAGCAGCGGAATTGGCCTGAGCTGGCCAGTAATCCTAGGTAAATCATGGTTGTAGCTCTGGCAAAGTGCGAGCAAACCCTGCTCGTAGTCTGGGTTTTCGGCGTCGGACTCGCCGTGCGTCAGCACGATCGCTGCGACGCCAAAGCTACGCTGCGCGGCCTTCGCCAAGCGCGCGATCGCCCGCGTCTCGAACAGCGAGCGCTCGTAGGCAACCCCGGTCCCTTCGCTGCGAGGCGGGTCCTTCGCGATCACGGATAGCGGTTGGCCGGACTCGCCGACCACACTGTGAACGGTCACGTAGTCGCCACGCCCGTGGCTCACGTCGAGGAGCAGCCGGGTGATCTCGCTGGCCATGCATGTGTGCGGCGTTTCCCCGGAGATGTTACCCGGGTAAGGCGCCGGATAGCCGTGCGCGATGGGTCGAATCGGCTCGCGCAGCGGCACGAGTGAAAGCCGACCGCTGTGCGCGTCAAGGGCCGGAAAGAAACGACTCCCGAGATCGAGCTTGAGATTGTTGAAAGACGACGCGGTTGCGCGGAGCGGCGTGCCTTGCGCGCCCACCGCGAGACTCTGACCCGTGCCAATGATGCCGTTGAGATCCCAATCGTGCTGCAGGCCGGTCTCCGGCGGAATGACCGTCGCGGCTAGCCGCTCGCCCTCCGCGGGGGACGCGCGGCAAGAAAGCAGCAGCGAGCCGAGTGCTGCGATTGGCCGCCAGCGCATCACCCGGCGCAGCCTAACGCGAAGCGGCTGGTCTGGTCGCGACACATTTCGCATCGAATCCAGGGCGGGCAGACGAACCGCTGCGGGCAGCGTAAATCCGCTTATTTCAGGGCTGTAAGGAACGATAACGCGCGGCTCCAACGCGAAAAAAGCGGGACGAGTCGCTGGGAACGTGGCACGTCTTCCAGTACCCCCCCGCGGGGGTGATATCGCTTCGGTTCGGATGGAGGCAGCTTGACTGAGTATCGTGACGGCACGCGTGTGGCTCGAGCTTCGAAAGGAATTCAACGGCGTGTATTCCTGCGGGCGGCGGCGCTCGGCTTGGCGGCCCCGGCTGCTTTCAACTTGAGTCGTCTGGCCGTGGCCGCGCCAGCCGCGGCGCCCAAGCGGCTGCTCATCTTTCACATGCCGCACGGCGTGCCCAACGTTCACTACAACCCCAAGGTGATGGGTAGTGACCTGACGCAATTTGCGCTCGACAAGAGCTTCGAGAGCATCCTGAGGGCGCTCGAGCCCTACAAGCAGTACGTGAACGTCTACCAGGGCTTCAAGTATCACGATGAAGGGGGCCCGCACGTCGACGCGGTGAACTTCCTCACCGACTCGAAGGACATCGCGGGCAATGCAGCGCGCCTGAGCATCGACCACGCGATCGGTCAGAAGCTCGGCATCAAGCCGCTCAACCTCGGAGCCTCGGCGCGCCCGCTCGGCTCAATCACGCTCTACCCGAAGGTATTTTGGGATGGCACCGGTTTCATCGAAGCCGAGAAAAACCCGGTCAAGGCCGCGGATGCAGTGTTCGGTGGGCTGAAGGCCCCGACCGGCGTCAATCCAGACGTCGAGGCGCGAGAAGCGTTGCTCAAGCTCACGGAGGGAGAAGTCCAGGGCATGCAGCAAGAGCTGTCCTCGCTCACTTCGGAACAGAGCAAGCTCAAGGCGCACCTGGACGCTTTGCTGGCCTTGCACGGCAGCGGCGGCGGTGGGGGCGCGCTCAGCTGCACGGCGGCCCCTGCCCTGCCGAACGTAGAAAAGATCCGCGCGCTCAACATGCCCGATGTCACGCCCGAGGGCATGCCGAATTGGTACTTGGGTGACTACCAAGGGGACAACCAAAACTTCCCGCTGATCTTGGCTGCGCAGATGGAGGTCGCCGCTCAAGCCATCATTTGCAATGCGTCACCGATCGTGACTCTGCAAGCGATGTTTTCCACGTCGGCGATGAACTTCAAGTTCATGGGCATCAACAAGGCACATCACAACGACATCTCCCACAACGGGCCAGAGATGAACCCGGAGATGCCGAGTAGCCCGCTAGTGACCGACTTTGCGATTGCGCAACGTTGGTTCACCGATCAAATCGTCGAAGGCTTGGTCAAACCGCTCTTGGCCGACGACCCAGCGGCCCCTGGCAGCAAGATCATCGACAACACCATCATCTACGTTTGCAGCGAGATCGGGGACGGCCAAAATCACACCCTCAAGACGACAGAAGTGCCGTCCTACCACCCGCCGCCGCAGCCCTTTACGTCCACCTACCTGCCGCTGATCACCATCGGCGGCGGCGGAGGCGCGCTGAAGACTGGGCGTATCGTGCGCAACGCGGCCGATCGTCCTGCGAGCGATCTGTACCTGACGCTTGCCCAAGCCATGGGCGCCCCGCTGATGAGCTTCGGTGACTCGACCGGCGTGATCCAAGAGGTGCTGACGTGACGCGCCAGGCTTCGCTACGACGCGCCGTCGTTCTTCTCGGCAACAGCGCGCTGTTGGCAGGCGCCGTGGCTTGTTCAGCGGGTAGCGACCCGAACCCGCTGGCGCGCGGCGGCGGCAGCAACAGCGCCGGCGGCGGCAGCAACAGCAGCAGCGGCGCGGGCGGGAGCCAACCGAGCGCAGGAACCGGCAACATCAGCGGTGATGCGGGTTCCAGCACTGTCAGCATCAAGCAATTGCTTCAGACCTGCGGCACCTCCGCACTCGGCCGCCCGCAATTGCGCCGCCTCACGCGTGGCGAGCTGCAGCGTTCACTCGACGACATTTTCCCGCAAGTGAAGGGAAGATGGTCCGTGTCGATCTCCGAGACCGAATCTGCGTTGGGCTTCGACAACGACCCTTCCGTGCTCACCGTCGGCGGGCAGGTCGCGGGAAAATTGCTGGACACGGCAAGTGCCCTGGCCACCGCGCTCGTCGCCGACGACGTGCTCCCACAAGTATTGCCGTGCGCCGCCAGCGCGGGCAACCGTGCCTGCGCTCAGACCTTCCTCGACCAATTCGGGCGGCGCTTGTTCCGCAGGCCGCTGAGCCAAGCGGACCAAGATCGCTACCTTTCGTTCTTCGATGCGCGGCTGGCCGCTTCGGATTTCAAGAGCGCGTTGCGCTGGCTGACAGTCGGATTGATCCAGTCACCGCACGCCATCTATCGCCGTGAGGTGGGTACACTCTCGGGCAGCGAGTACCAGCTCTCACAACACGAGATCGCCGGTGAGCTCGCGTACATGTTCACTGGCACGACGCCCAGCGCCGAGCTGCTCGCTCAAGCGGACATGGGGCAACTGGACACACCTTCACACCTGGCGGCGGTCGCCGGACAGCTTTTGGCCACGCCGAACGGGCAAGAAACGCTGCAGCGTTTCTTCAAAGGTTGGCTCAGTTATGATCAGGTGTCGGGCAGCCTGCCCAACGTCTCCGATTTCGCGGCAGTAGCGACGGACATGGTGAAGGAGACGCAAGCATTCATCCAACAGGTGGTGCTCACCGATCGCGGCGGGCCCAAGGAGTTGCTCACGGCGTCCTACACGACGCCCTCGCGCGCGCTTGCATCGTTCTACAATTTGCCCAGCCCCAACGCGGACTACGAAAGAGTGCAGCGCCCCTCCGGCAAAGGTATCGGCGTGCTCGCGCAAGGCTCGTTGATCGCCGCGCACTCGCACGAAACCTCGTCCTCGCCCACACTGCGTGGCTTGCTGGTATTCGAGCGCCTTTTGTGTGGGCAACGCCCGCAAGTCCCGGCCGACGTGCCCACGCTCGTGACCGCATCCCCTGGGGTCAAGACCACCCGACAACGCTACGAAGAGCAGCACATGTCCGCGGGCCAGGCCTGCCCGAAATGCCACACGTTCTTCGATCCGCTCGGCTTTGGCTTCGAGCACTACGACGAAGCGGGTCGCTATCGTGAGCAAGAGGTTGGGCTTCCGATCGACTCCTCCGGGAGCTTGAAGGAAGGTAGCACCGAGCTCTTCACATTCAGCGGCCTGGACGAGCTGTCCCAGCACCTCTCCGAGCAGGAGAAGGTGGGGCTGTGCAGCAGTGGCTACGTCAATGCGTTCGCCTTCGCCAACAACGTGGCCTGCTTGGGCGAAACCCAGCGCGCCCAGTTCGTGGCGGGCAAGCTCGGCTTCATCGATTACTACGCTTCCCTCGCCGCCGAGCCGAGCCTCAGCCGTCGCAAGTAACGGCTACGTTGCCCATGACTCGAAACAGGCGCGAGGCTAGCGGATTCCGCCTCAGCCAGGACCCCAGCCGTTCGCGCCAATACCGGGGCCGTAGAAGGCTGGTTCGCGGCGCGCGGCCTATGTTAGCCTGAGCGCAACGTTTTTCTGCCAGCTCATGCCCCCCTTTCGTTCGCCACCGATCGATGCACCTGTAATCGATCTGCCGCCGGCCAATAGCCAACAGACGCTGGACGGCACGGTGTCCTTGGCGGGGACGTTCATCGCTGACTCGACCCTGCCCGAGGGCGAGCTCCCCCCGCCGACCTCCACCGCGGAGCGCGTCTCTGCCGCGCCCATCTCGAGCTCGGAGGCACGACATCTGAACGAAGTCATTGACCCCAAGCGCTATACGGTGCTTGGCAAAATTGGCGCCGGCGGGATGGCGACCGTGTATCTGGCGCGCGACCAATCGCTGCTGCGTAGCGTGGCACTCAAGGTCCAGCACGTCGATCCGGACGGCGTGAGCGGGCGGTTCCTCGAGGAGGCTCAAGTCCTCGGGCAGCTGGAGCACCCGAACATCGTCCCGCTCTACACGCTGGAATTTTCGCCGGATGGTCCGTCGTTCAGCACGATGCGCTATCTACGCGGTAGCTCGCTGCACGACGTGCTTCGTTGCCTGAGCACCGGTGATTCGGCGATCGTCGCGGAATATTCGCTGACGCGGTTGATGCAAATCTTCCTGCAGATCACCCAAGCCGTGTCTTACGCCCACCATCAGGGCGTCATTCACCGCGACTTGAAGCCGGCCAACGTGATGCTGGGGGAGCACGGTGAGGTCCAAGTCGTGGACTGGGGCATCGCCAAGGTGCGCTCAGCCTCTGGCGTGCACACTGACTCGCAGCGCGGCGGCCTGACCATGCCTGGTCAAATCGTCGGCACGCCTTCGTACATGGCTCCCGAACAGTGGGCGGGTGCCGTGGTCGACGAGCGCGCCGACATCTACGCACTAGGCGTGATGCTGTATGAATTGTTGACGCTGCAGCGTCCGTTCAGCAGCCAGAATCCCCTGCTCTTGTGCCGAGAGGTACTGACGGCGCCGCCGCCACCGCTGCGCACCGTGGCGCCCGACCGGAGTATCCCGCTCGAGCTCGAAGCAGCTTGCTTGAAGGCGTTGGCGAAGCTTCCCGAAGAGCGTCAACCCCAGGTGCGAGACATCTACCGCGCAGTCCAGGCGTGGCTCGAGACCGAGACGGACAAGCTTCGACGTCACGCCCTGGCCGAAGAAAAGGTCGCCCAAGCGCGCGAGTTACTCCGCGTTTATCAGCTGCAACGCAAAGTGGTCGCTGATCTGGAGCAGCGCAGCCGGGAGCTCGAGGGTAGCTTCAAGAGCTGGCAGAGCGTGGATGAGAAGCGCGAGCTGTACGACGCGGACCAAGCGGTCCGCGTCGGGCGCCATCAGCTGATCGACCTCAGCACCGATGTAGTCGGCGTGCTCACCGAGGCCCTCGGATTCGAGCGAGAAAACACTGCCGCCCGCCGGCTACTCGCGGACTACTACTGGGATCGTCTGATCGAGGCGGAGAGCTCGGCGCAGCCGGATCAGGTCGGCTTCTACTCGCGACTCGTGCGTCGCTATCACGACGGCAGATATAGCAAACGCCTCTCCGGCGATGGCACCTTGACGCTGACCAGCGAGCCAGAAGGGGCGCTCGTGCGGGTCTCGCTGCTCGAAGAGCGAGACCTGCTGCTGCAACCCGGGCCTGCAATGTTTTCCGGCTCGACGCCGATTCGAGAGCTTGGGCTCGGCCCGGGTAGCTACCTCGCCCGCGTCGAGCTCGACGGGTACGCGCCGCTGATCTATCCCGTGTACATCTCGCGCAATCGAGATTGGCAAGGGGCGATCCGACTCCAGCGAGAGAGCGAAATCCAAGCTGGCTTTTGTCAGGTGCCAGCTGGACCTTTCATCGAGGGTGGCGACAGCGAAGGCTGGAGCCTGCCGCGCAGCGAGCCGGAAGTGGCAGACTTCGCGATCGCGCGCCACCCAGTAACGGTCAGGGAGTACCTCGAATTCTTGAACGACTTGGCGCGCACGGACTTGGCGCTCGCGCTTCAGCGTGCGCCCCGACGCGCACCGGACGGCGGCAGCTACGCGCTCCATCACCCAGAGCGCGGGTTCGAATTCGAACCACATCTGCCAGAGAACGTCGCAGAGCTCGACGCGCCAGTGTCGAGCGTCAGTTGGTACGACGCGGTTGCCTACGCGGAATGGCGCTCCGCAAAGGACCAGCGCACGTACCGCCTACCCACGGCGCGTGAATGGGAAAAGGCTGCACGCGGAGTCGATGGCCGCTGGTTTCCATGGGGCAATCGCTTCGACGCCAGCCTGTGCAACATTCGTGAATCGACGCAGGACGGCCCGCGTGTCGCGCAAGTCAGCTCCTTCGCCGAGGACGAATCGGTCTATGGCGTTCGCGGTATGGCCGGCAACATGCGCGACTGGACAGAGACCGCGTCAGAGCTAGGAGCGAGCTCGGCGTCCCCGCTTCGCGTAGTGCGGGGAGGCGCTTGGTACGGCGGCCGCGTCAGCGCACGCTGCGCGGACCGCTTCTGGTTCGAGCCGAACCACGTGTATTTCTTCGTTGGCTTCCGGCTCGCGTATTCGCTGACCGCCTAACGCTTCCCTTCGCTTGGCTCAGACACGTGCCAGTAAATCGTCGAGCTGAGCTAGCCCGGCGTTCGCGTCTTGGTTTTGACTGCGGATAGCTGCCTTCAGCTGCTCCACTGCGGCGCCTCCTCGGACGACCTTGCGGGCGACTTCCAGGCCCTGCCGCACGTCGCTCACTTTGTCCATGAAGAGCAGGCCAAATGCGGCGTTCAGACAGACCAGATCTTCGAAAGGGCGGCTGCCTTTGCCCGCGAGGACACGCAGCAGGCAGAGCACGTTCTCCTGTGGAGAGGCCGCGGCGGCGACGTCGGCATAGCTCGCGCGCTGGAGCCCGGCGTCTTCGGGATTGAAGTCGTACTCGCGGATTTGGCCGTCGCGCAGCTCGGCGACGCGCGTCGTTCCGAGCGTGCTGAACTCATCCATGAAGCGGTCCGGGAATTCCTTCGACCCTCCGCAGGGTACCAGCCCACGCTCGTAACCCATCTGTCGCATCACCTCGATCACCAGGGGGATTTGCCCAGGGTGAGGAACACCAATCACTTTGCGACGCTCGTCGTTGCTGTGGAAGCCGAGTGGCCCTGCAATGTGCACGGTGGTTCCGCAGCGCAACTGACTCAGCACGCGGAACATACCCGCGCCACGCGCCGCTTGCCCGACAACGGAAGTGAAGCCGAGGCGGCACTCTCGCACCGAGCGCAGCGTGCTTGCGACGCTGGCATCCGCGTCTAAACCCAGCACGGCAAATGCCTCGTGGCTGCCGCTGACGCCGGTCATGCCCGGCGCACCGACCTTGTGCACGTACACACCTGCGGCGGCCAGCACGACAGCGGCCCCGCTGGTGACGTTGATCGTCTTTAGGCTATCCATGCCGACGCCCACCAGCCCCAAATGCGGCTCGGGCGCGCCCACTTCACCGGCGCAGTGTGCGAGCCACGCCAGGTTGTGGCTTTCAGTAACGCCCAAGATCTCGGGCAGGGTCTCACCTTTGGCACGCAGCGCGGAGATGAATGCTCCCTGCTGCAGCTCGGGCTGCTGATTGCGCCAGATCTGCATGTAAGCGTCGCGGGCCTCTTCTCTGGTTAGGTCCTTGCGCTCCTGCAACCGAACGATCAATCCGCCGAACTGCCTCAGTGTTTGTTCATCGATCATCAGCGCTGCCACTTTCGATAGGTTGACCAGTTTCGGGCGGAGTAGACCACACGCCCTTTCGCGGTGGAAGCTCTTAGGGTTTTGCGCAGCTCTCGAGCCGCGCAAAACCTTTGATCACTGCGCGACGCACCAGCTCCAAACTGAGCTCGCGAATCTGCGCTGCGCTGCGCTGCGTGCCGGTGCCGGTGCCGGTGCCGGTCAGAAGAGTAACCGCTCGCTCGATGAGCTCGGACACCAAAATCGGGGACTGCATCGATTGGACGATCGGCTCGAGCTCCGCTGAAATGCGGCTGGGAAGCGCCGCGATGCGGTGTGAGAGCTCCGGATCGCGACTGGTCAGGTCGTAATAAATGTCGAGTACGCCGTCACCC
>Ga0247783_1000339_pt1 | contig 14299 bp, 10 predicted proteins | sample UWRJL064202C5_FD_179911 | JGI IMG/M metagenome (GOLD analysis project Ga0247783, IMG submission 179911) | Plant litter microbial communities from Arlington Agricultural Research Station in Wisconsin, United States - UWRJ-L064-202C-5 | ecosystem: Environmental > Terrestrial > Plant litter >...
TGGGAGGTGGCGGGGGAGGCGGCGGCGGGGGGGCGACGACGGCGGGGCCAGGTGTCCCGGTGCCGGGCGGCGTTGGCTCGAGCAGGCCCTCGTCGCTCGACGGCAGCCCGCTGTTGTCAGGTTGTGCCGCCGTGGTCGGGGCGACTGGCGCGTGGCTCTGCACGCGCGGGACCGGCTTGTCCTCTGGCGGTGGGGGCTCCGGGGGCGGCTCGGGCTCTTTGAGCTTCGGCTCCTCGACTGGTGGAGCGAGCTCGATGTCGACTTGCGACGACACGAAGCGCGTGACCTGAGGCGTCACGTTGTTGTGAATTTTCAGGTACAGAGCGATGTGCAGCGCAAGCGACCCCGCGAACACCACCCATTCCAGGGCACGGCGCGAAGCGCGCGTTCCCGGATCGAGCGAGATCGCCAAAAACGAGGGATTCGTGCTCTCTCGCTCGGAGCTCGCGAGCCCCGAGAGCTCGTTTACCTCAACTGCCTCCAATTCAGCCATGACGATTTCCCTGTCGATTTCGGCCAGCGCTCGGTCGCGGGGGCGACGTGTGCGGCGGCGACGCACCTGCAACTCGAGTCAGTATGCTCAGCCGGGTAATCCAATGTCAAGGACGAATGTCTCGTTGAGTGGACGTCTCCTCGGGTGGACCAGGGCCTGGAGCCGCGCGACGTCCAAAGAGAACTCGGATGATACCGGGACGATTCAGCTGGGCGTTCAGGGCCAACGTGTCTCTCGTTGCACTGAACGGCAGCGCGCTGGGCTGGCATGTCTATTTTAATAGACTATGCGGGGGGGCGGAAGGTAGAACCCCCGGTAGATGCGATTCGAGACACGCCGCACGCTCTTGGCACTCGCCCTGTCGCTGGGGCTGTGCGCCTGCGGGAAACACAGCGGTGAGGCCAGTGCCCGGGAATCAGCAGGGCCGCTCAAGAGTCAACCGCATGTCGGCGGCGAGTTGGTGTTTGGGTTCGATGGCGCAGCCAACACTCAGTTCGCGCTCGACCCACACAAATCTGCGTTTGCGCCGCACGCGCGCATCATCCGCTCGATTTTCGACAGCCTAGTCGTCTTGCTGCCTGGCCATCGCTTTGGTCCCTGGCTGGCCAAGAGCTGGGAGATTTCCGGTGACGGCCTCAGCTACACGTTTCAACTGCGGAACGACGTCAAGTTTCACGACGGCACACGCTTCGACGCGGCGGCGGTGAAGTACAATCTCGACCGCATCAAGGAACCGAAGAACGCCTTTTATGCGCTGTCGGATATCGGCGCTTACGAGTCCACGAAGGTGATCGACGATTTCACCGTCCAGGTGCAGTTCTCGCGCCCCTACGCGGCATTTCTGGCAAACCTCTCCAAGCCCAGCTTGGGTATCGTTTCGCCGGCGGCCGCCGAGAAGTACGGCGAAGAATTTCCGCTGCACCCGGTCGGCACCGGCCCGTTCAAGTTCAAATCGATGACGCCAGGGACCGAGATCGCACTCGAGCGAAACCCGGACTACCACTGGGGAGCAACTGGGGCCGGGCACGAGGGTCCGGCGTGGCTCGAGCGCCTGACGTTCAAGAACGTGCCTGAAGAAGCCACACGAGTGGCCGTGCTGGAGAATGGCCAGGCAGGCGCAGTCGATCTCATTCCTCCGCAGAACCTGGTGCAACTGCGCGCGTCGTCGAAGTTCCATTTGGTGGAGCACGAGCTGCTCAATCACAACTATTCCTTGTATCTGAACATGCTGCGCGCCCCGTGGCAGGACGCGCGAGTGCGTGAGGCGTTCAAGCTGTCGTTGGACATCGATACGGCGGTCAAGACCATCTACCTGGGGACCGCGGCGCGCGCGTGGGCCCCGCTTTCTCCTTCGATTCTCGGTTACGACAAGTCGCTCGAAAACTCCTGGAAGCCGGACCGCGCGGCGGCGATCCGAACGCTGGAGGAGCTCGGCTGGAAGCTCGGCAGTGACGGTATTCGCGTCAAAGACGGCAAGCGGCTCACGATTTCGTTTTTGGATACGCAAGGGAACCGCGAAAAGCGCCTGGATCTGATCACGGTCTTCCGCCGTCAGCTGCACGACACGGGCTTCGAGCTGCGCGTGGACAACGTGCCGGCAGGATCCTATTTGGAAAAGGCCAGCTCGGGGAACTTCGACCTGCTTGCCGGTAGTCTGTTTGCCCCCGATCCCGACGTGCTGCGACGCATCTACGCGCCCGATAAGGCATCCCTGTTGGCGGTCTTCAAGGGCGTAGACCCGGAGCTGAATCGCCTGCTGGTGGCCGGCTCCGAAGCGCTGCAGCCGGACGAGCGTGTGAAACTCTACGCGCAAGCGCAGCGGCTGATCAGCGATAAGACGTACTCGATTCCGGCCTACGTTTTGGTCTATTCGGTGGCTGCGGCAAACAACGTGCAGGGGATCGTGATCGACACACACGGCTTTCCTGTATTCAACGACACCTGGCTTCAGTAGGGCTTCGAGTTCGTCATGCTACGTCGGATCGTGGAACGGTTGCTGGTCTCGTTGGGCGTCATTTTCGGGGCAGTGACGTTGATCTTTCTAATTCTGAATTGGCTGCCGGGCGACGCCGCGACGTTGATCGCCGGTGAGGATGCCAGCCCCGAAACTGTCCATCACTTGCGTGTGAAGCTGGGCACGGATCGCCCGCTGAGCGACCAGTACCGGTCGTACCTCAACGGGGTGATCCACGGTGACCTCGGCACTTCGTACGTAACGCGGGAGCCCGTCGTGCGGCGGCTTGCGGCCCAACTGCCGTCGACCTTGGCATTGACCTTCTCGGCCTGCTCGCTGGCCGTCCTGCTCGGCGTCAGCGTTGGCGTGCTGTCCGTGCTGTACCGCGGGCGCTGGCTCGATCACGCGATTCAATCGGTTTCACTCTTCGTTCATTCGATGCCGTCGTTCTGGCTCGGCATGCTGATGATCTTGCTGTTTTCGGTGCGGCTCGGTTGGCTGCCGGTGATCGGCAACGGTGGCGTGTTGCCGTTGGTGTTGCCCGTGGGCACGCTGGGCATTTGGCTGAGCGTGCCCCTGCAACGCTTGGTACGCGACGGCCTGCTCGAAAGCTTGCACGAACCGTACGTCACGACCCTGCGCGCCAAGGGCCTGGGCGAACGGCGTATCTTTTACGTTCACGTCCTGCGCAACGCGGTCACGTCGACCATCACCTTGCTGGGCGTGATGGTTGGCGAATCGCTGTCGAACGCGGTGATCATCGAGACCTTGTTTGCTCGCCAGGGCATTGGTCGCACCACGGTGGAAGCGATCGGTCAAAAGGACGTGCCCGTCGTGCAAGGCGCGATCCTGATTTCGTCCGTGGCATACGTGATTGTCAATTTGCTCGTCGACCTTTCGTATACTTTGATCGACCCGCGTACGCGCCTCGTTGTCTCGAAAGGAACGCGATGAAACCTGCTGTCGACCAACTGGTGGGCGCTTCAGCGCGCGCCGTTCCGGAGCTGATGTTCGACGCTTCCGAGGCAACGACACTCGACCCGCAGGCTTCGCATGGGCTAAATGACGTCTTGCAGGGCAAGCGCGCTGCGCAGCGTCGCGCTCAGGAACAGCAAGTTCCGAGCCGTCTGAGCCAGCTGCAGCTTTCGGATTTGCTACTGCCCGTATCGTTGCTCGTGCTGCTGTTCGTGGCCGCCTGCGCGGCGTTTCCAGGGGCGATCGCGCCGTATTTGCCGACTGACATGCGCACCGAGGCCATCTTGTCGGCGCCCGGCGCGGCTCACTGGTTTGGCACCGACCAGTTCGGTCGAGACGTGTTTTCGTTGGTGGTCTACGGCGCCCGACAATCGGTCTTGATCGGCATCTTTGCCGTCTTGATCAGTTGTAGCATCGGAGCATCGATCGGACTTACGGCGGGCTACGCCGGGGGCTGGCTGGACAGCGTGTTGATGCGCTTGGTCGATATCTGGCTGGCGGTCCCGAACATCTTGTTGGCGATTGCCCTTTCCACCGTGCTCGGCCCGAGCTTGGTCAACACCATCTTTGCCATCAGCATCGCGGCCATTCCGAGATACGCGCGCGTGCTCCGTGGCCAGGCGTTGTCGGTCAGGAATCGCCCGTTCATCGAGGCCTCGCGGGCCGCAGGCGCGTCGCACTTCGCCATTTTGCGCCGGCATGTCCTGCCTCATTGTTCAGTTCAAATCATGGTCTTGGCGACGCTGGGAGTGGGAAGCTCGATCCTGATCGGTTCGGGGCTCAGCTTCCTCGGGCTCGGGGTCAATGACGAGTGCCCCGACTGGGGCTACCTGCTGACGCAGGGCCGTGGCTACCTGACCGTTGCCTGGTGGACAGTGACCTATCCGGGGCTCGCCATCACCTCGATGGTCGTGTCCGTGAACCTCTTGGGAGATGCGCTTCGTCGGCGCTTCGACCCGCGCACCGGGCCGCGCTGATTGTAGTTGGAGCCGAGCATGAATTTGCCCACGATCGACCTGGCCGCAGCGCGTAAGGCGCCGTCCGCTCCGCCGGTACCGCTCTTGCGCGTCAGCGGTCTTGCCATCAATTTCGGAGGCTTGAAGACTCCGATGGGGGCGGTCGACGACGCAACCTTCGACGTTGCTCGTGGCGAGACCGTGTGCTTGGTCGGTGAGTCCGGTTGCGGAAAAACCGTGACCGCGCTGTCCTTGTTGCGGCTGGAGCCGTATCGGCACGGCCGAATCGCGGCCGGTGAAATTGTGTTCGACGGCCGCGGGCTGGTCGAGCTGGGGCGGCGCGAATTGGATGAATTGCGCGGTCAGCGCATCGCGATGATCTTTCAAGAGCCGATGACGGCTTTCGATCCCGTATTCAGCATCGGTGAACAGATCATCGAGACGATTTTGCGTCACGAGCGGGTCAGCCGCGCGGACGCCTGGCAGCGGGCAGTAGCGCTGCTCGAGCGCGTCCGCATTCCGGACGCCGAGCTGCGCATGAAGCAAATCCCGGAGGAGCTTTCGGGCGGGATGCGTCAGCGAGCCATGATCGCCATGGCGCTCGCCTGCAAGCCCGACCTGCTGATTGCCGATGAACCGACCACCGCGCTCGATGTCACGATTCAGGCACAGATCCTAGCGCTGCTCAAAGAGCTCCAGCGCGAGGAAGGAATGGCCATCTTACTCATCACCCACGATCTCGGCGTCGCTGCGGAAATGGCCGATCGCGTGGTGGTGATGTACGCAGGCCGGATTGCCGAGCAAGCTTCGGTGGGCGAGCTCTTCGCCCGGCCTTTGCATCCCTATACCCGCGGCTTGCTGCGATCTTCGGTGCTGCCCAGTGGCGCTCAACGTGGCACACGGCTGGCTGCCATTCCAGGTTCGATGCCACGCTTGGACGAAATGCCGAGCGGCTGCCGTTTTCACCCGCGCTGCTCGCTGGCAACGGCAGAGTGCAGTGAACGAGCGCCGCTGCTCGAGCGCGTCGGCGAGCGAGACGTATCGTGCTTTCATGCCTTCGAGCCGGAGCCGGTGGAACGGGTCCGCTTGCCGATAGCACCCGCGGCGCGCGCTGCAGAGGTGTCTCCAGCAGGCGCGGCGGCGTCGACTTCGCCCTTGGTCGAGGCGCTGCACGTGACCAAGAACTTCGACACGCGTCGCGGCCTGTTCGCTGGCAGCCGTCGGGTACGCGCAGTGGACGACTTGTCGCTTTCGGTCCAACCGGGAGAGACCCTGGGGCTCGTTGGTGAGTCTGGCTGCGGCAAGTCGACCCTGGGTCGCCTGCTCTTGCAGCTGGATACGCCGAGCAGCGGTGACATTCGCTTCGAAGGTCGCAGTCTGCTGGGACGCGGACGGGCCGACAGAAAGCGCGTGCGCCGCGACATGCAGATGATTTTTCAGGATCCCTATGGATCGATCGATCCGCGTTGGACGGTGGGCGACGTCATCGCGGAGCCTTTGCTGTCCTTCGACAAGCCGGACCGAGCAACGTTGCGGAACCAAGTCGACGAGCTGCTGACGCTGGTCGGCTTGCAGCCGTCGTTCCGCACTCGCTACGCGCACGAGTTCTCCGGGGGACAGCGACAACGCATCGGCATTGCACGCGCGATCGCGCTGCGCCCGAAATTCATCCTGGCCGACGAGGCCGTATCGGCCCTCGATCTTTCGGTGCAGGCGCAGATCATCAACCTATTTCTCGATCTCAGGGAACGTCTCGGGCTCACCTGCCTATTCATCGGTCACGGGCTGCATTTGGTTCGCCATCTTTCCGATCGCGTGGGTGTGATGTACCTCGGACGTCTGGTCGAAGTGGCCCCCGCCGAAGCGTTGTTTTTGCGGCCAGCGCACCACTACAGCCACGCCCTCTTGGCTTCGTGCCCGATCCCCGATCCGACCCGACGGCGCGAGCTCATTGCACCCCTCGGCGAGCTTCCTTCACCCACCGCGCCGCCGTCGGGTTGCCACTTTCACCCGCGCTGCCCGGCCGCGACCGAGCGCTGCCGGACCGAGGTGCCGAAGCTCAATGAGCTCGAGGCGGGGCGCAGCGTGGCTTGCCACTATCCGCGTTAGAGCCTCGACTCGTCCACGGTTCTTCAAACGAAAGCAATCCGTCATGACTGCCTTTGCCCAAAGCATTCCTTTGCCCTCTGTCACGGTTCGCTCACCGGAGGCCGAAGTCGACGCACAATTCGTCGAGCGTTGGTCGCGTCGCGCGCTCTCCGAGCGAGCGTTGACCAAGGTACAGATAGACGCGCTCTTCGAGGCCGCACGCTGGGCTCCTTCGGCCAACAATTTTCAACCTTGGCTGTTCGTGTACGCGAGTCGCCCGGAAACGCTGGCGCGCGCGCGCGAGTTGCTGCTGCCGACCAATCAGCGCTGGGCCAACCGCGCGCCCCTGCTGGTGTTCGTGTTTGCACGCAAGCGTCATCCGGAAACGCTCGCGCCGCTCAGGACGGCGGCGTTCGATACGGGTGCGGCCTGGCAATCGCTGGCTTTGCAGGCGCACAAGCTGGGCCTTTCCACGCGCGCGATGGGCGGGATTCATCATGATCGGGTCCATGAAGCGCTGGGCGTGCCCGCCGACGACTTCGAGTCGATGATCGGCATTGCCATTGGCTATCCTGGAGAGCGCCATGAATTGCCGCACGACCTGCACGAGAAGGAACAGCCCAATGCTCGCAAACGCGTCTCGGAGTTTGCATTCGAGGGGCGCTATTCGTCGCCTTGAGCCGGCACCTGGTAGGGGCGAGGGCGCAAGCGGCGCTGCGCCGGGTGCTCGCCTGAACGACGGGATTGCGGGCGTCCAGCGCGCGAGAGGGCTGGCCAGCTAGTGTCCTGCATAGTAGACATGTCGACTGCTTCCGAATGACGTCCTCGACCGCGAGCCTCGGCCTCGATCTCCCGAATTCCCATGCGCGGGGCTCGGGCCCTGACCTATTGCTGAGTGCGCTGCGCGCGCAATACCGTCCGGCGCTGTTCGGGATCTCGGCAGGTATTGCCTGGAGCCTGACAAAATTGACCGCTCCGACGCTGGTGCGCCACGGCATCGATCTCGGCATCCGCGGACGTGACGGTCGGCAACTGGCGTTGGCCGTGGGTGGGCTCTTGCTGGTCGGCTTGCTACAGGCCGCGTTGGCGGGGTTTCGGCGCTACTTCGCCATTTCACTGGCGGCGCGAGTGGAAGCAGATCTGCGCGCGCGCTTGTTCGTGCACGTCCTGCGCCTCGACCTGGCGTTTCATGCGCGGAGCCCCGCGGGCCAGTTGGTGTCGCGCTGTGCCTCGGATTTGCAGCAGATCCAACAGCCATTTGCCAGCGTGCCGATGACGGTATCGAACGCCATCATGTTGCTCGGTTCCGCGACCCTACTCGTGCGCATCGATCCTTGGTTGGCGGTCGTTGCGCTGGCGCCCGCCCTGCTCATCTTCCTGGTCGCGCGTAGCTTCACGGCCCAGCTCGCGCCTCGCGCACAGTCCCTACAGCGCGCGGTCGGCGTCCTAGCCAGCATGATTCAAGAGGCCATCGCCGGGATCCGCGCCATCAAGGGGCTCGGGCTCGAGCAGGTGGAGCGCGAACGAGTCCGCTCGCAGGCAGAGCATGCTTATCGCGCCGCCTTGCAGATCAACGAGACCCGCTCGCTGTTCATGCCCGTGATCGAGGTGTTGCCCGCGCTGGGGCTGGTAGCCGTGCTGTGGCTCGGCGGTCAACGCGTCGCTGCGGGCAGTATGACGGTAGGGCAGCTGGTCCAGTTCAACTACTACCTGCTGATGTTGGTCGGCCCGCTGCGGATTACGGGCATTACGGTGGCGCAGTTTCAACGTGCTACCGTGTCGGCGGAGTTGATTCAGTCCCTGCTATCGACGCGAGCGACCATCAACGACGCACAGCACGCGCTGCCTGCGCCGAAAGCGAGCGTCGAGAGCACCGGCATCCGAGCGCGCGCCCTGATCCCGCCCGGCGGGGGAGACGTGCGCTTCGAATCGGTCGACTTCGCGCACGTCGATGGTAGGGCTCTGCTGCGAGGGCTCGAGCTGCACATTCGCGCCGGGGAGACCGTGGCACTGGTGGGTGCAACCGGCTCTGGCAAAACCACGTTGAGCGCGCTGATCGCCCGCTTCTACGATGTGACTGGCGGACGGGTCTTGCTCGACGGCATCGACGTCCGTCAGCTTTCGCTTCGCGAGCTGCGGACCAGCGTCGGCATGGTGTTCGAAGATGCACTCCTCTTCACTGGCTCGATCCGCGACAACATCGCCTTTGGCGTGCCCGACGCTCGCGACGACGACGTCGAGCGTGCGGCTCGTGCCGCCGGCGCCCACGAATTCATCGTCGAACAGTCTGAGGGCTACCGGAGCCTGGTGGGGGAGCGTGGTTTGAGCTTGTCCGGCGGGCAACGCCAACGCATTGCCTTGGCGCGCGCCTTATTGACCAATCCGCGCGTGCTGGTGCTCGACGCCGCCACCAGCGCAGTCGACGCCGCCAAAGAGGACGAGATCCGCGGCGCGCTGGAGCAGGTGCTGCACGACCGTACCACCATCCTGATCGCCCACCGAGCTGCGACGTTGCGCTTGGCTGATCGCGTACTGTTGCTCGACGACGGACGCATCGCCGCTTCCGGAAGCCATGCCGAGTTGCTGGAAACGAGCGCCAAGTATCGCAAAATTTTGGCCTCCGCCCGCGAATCCGAGCTCGAACGATTGCCCACGCCACTCGGACTCGCGTGTCCCGATGCCTGACCAACCTGTCTTGCTCCGGGCATTGAAGCGGCTGTCGCGTTCTTGGCGCGAGGCCACGCTGGCCGTCCTACTCTTGGTTGGCAGCACGCTCTGTGCCCTGTCCGGTCCCTGGATCTTGCGCTACGCCGTCGATCACGGACTGCGCGAGGGGCGGCCGGATTTGCAGGTGGTCCAGCGCGCGAGCTTGGTTTTCTTGGGTCTCGCCGTGTCGGCGGTCGTGATGAGCCGTTCGCACACGCGCCTCACGGGCGTGGTCGGGGAAAGATTCGTGCGCGACCTGCGGGACGAAGTCTTCGCGCATTTGCTGGCGATGTCGCAACGCTATTTCGATCGCCACCAACGCGGCCGCTTGGTTGCTCGCCTGACGTCGGACATCGACGCGCTCCAAGATCTGATCCAACTCGGGCTCGTGCAGTTCGTACAAAGTCTGCTCACGCTGGCCGCTCTGCTGGTCGCGCTTCTGCTCTTGTCTTGGAAGCTGAGCCTCTTGAGCCTATTGCCTTTGCCGGTGCTGGTCGCGCTGACGCGCAGCTTTCAGCGCCATTCACGCGCCGCCTATCTGGAGGTGCGTGAGCGGGTCAGCGCAACGACTTCCACGCTCGTCGAAAATCTGGCTGGAGCGAAGGTGGTGCAGGCGTTTGGCCAAGAGCAACCGCGTATCGATCGCTTCCTGGGCGAGAACCAGGCGCAGCTAGAGGCCAACTTGACCGCTGTCGAAATTCAAGCGCGCTACCTGCCGGTGGTCGAGATCACCACTGCGCTGTGCACGGCCCTGGCCATCGGTGGTGGCGGTTGGTTGGTCTTGCATGGGCAAGCCAGTTTGGGAACGGTGAGCGCGTTCGCGCTGTACTTGCTGATGGCATTCGAACCCGTGCAGCAGTTGAGCTTCTTGTTCAACACGATTCAATCGGCGGCGGCCGCCTTGCAAAAGCTATTCGCGCTGTTGGACGAGCCGATCGACTTGAGCGAGGGCACGCGCGCGCTCGACCCACGCCAAACGCTGTCGATGCGAGGCGTCTGCTTCGGCTACGCACCGGGTCTCGCCCCCGTACTATCGAACGTTGCGCTCGAGCTTTCGCACGGCGAACGATTGGCGTTGGTCGGACCCACCGGTGCGGGCAAATCGACGCTGGCCAAGTTGATCGCACGACTCTACGACCCGTCCAGCGGTGCCGTGTGCTACGGCGGCGTCGACTTGCGGCAAGCTTCGCTCGCGTCCCTGCGACGCCGAATCGTGATGGTCTCACAGGAAGAACATCTGTTTCAAGGCAGCGTGGCCGACAACGTGCGTGCGGTGCGCCCGGAAGCCAGCGATCAGGAAGTGGCGCAGGCGTTGCAGCAGATTGGGGCGCACGAGCGCTTTCGAGCGAAGCCGGGCGGTTTGACGGCTCCGGTTGGTGAGCGCGGCGCGCTGCTCTCGGCTGGTGAAAGGCAGCTCGTCGCGCTCGCGCGCGTCGCTCTGCTCTCGGCTGACGTCCTGATTTTGGACGAGCCGACCTCGAGCCTGGATCCCGGTACCGAGCGAGACGTGAACCTCGCGCTCGAGGGTCTGATGCGCGATCGCACGGTGGTGCTGATCGCCCACCGGCTCTCGACCATGAAGCAGGTCGATCGCATCGCCGTCGTGGCGGGTGGACAGATCGCCGAGCTCGGAAGTCACACCGAGCTGCTCGCCCAGCAGGGGCAGTACGCGGCGCTGTATCGCGGCTGGGAGCGAGGCGGCACGCCCGCTACCGTCGAGCTGTAGCGAACGGGCGCGCTAGTGCAGCGCGCTCTACTTGCAGGCGTGGGAAATCAAAGCTTGCGGTACATCACGTGCGCGTCGATCAAGCCGAGTGACGGGTGCCGGAAGGCTTGGGGCAGCGTAGCGATGATTTCGAAGCCTGCTCGCTGCCACAGCTTCAGGCGGCGCTCTTCGCTGCTCAGGACGAAGTTGAATTGCATGGCCAAAAAACCGCGCGCGCGCGCCTGGCCTAGTGAGTGCTCACACATCGCCTGGGCGATGCCTCGGCCTGTGGCCCAGGGCGAGACGACGTACACCGAGTTGGCGATGTGAGCGCCGCCGCCTGCCTGGTTTTCGCGCAGCACGTAGCTGCCGACAATCGTGCCCTCCTGTTCGGCGACGAACACCTCGTTTCTTGCGCAAAACCAGTAGTCGAGTGCACCGGCACGGGTCATGTCCCGGTCCCAAGCCAAGCTCTCGCCAGCGCGGATCGCAGGCTCGAGGGTTTGCCAGATTTGCTCTTGGTCGGCGAAAATGGCGGGGCGGATCGACAATTGGTGGGCGGTCATCGCTGGTCCCTTATAGCAGACCAGCGGCAGAGATACCCCAGAGTGACTCGATATTCCTCAGTGGTTGGCAGACGACGTGAGCTGGGTGCTCGGGGCCAGGTGGGCGTGGGCTTCGGCAGCCCGCAATACGCGCAGGACGTTTCCGCTCCAAATTTTCTGGATCTGCTCGCGGGAGAAGCCTTCCGCGAGCAGACGTTCGGTGATCTTCGGGTAGTCGCCGGCGTCTTCAAAGCCGATCACACCACCGCCGCCATCCAAATCAGCGCCGATCCCAACGTGATCGATGCCTGCCACACGGATGGCGTGCAACAAGTGGGCAAAGGCATCCGAAAACGTCGCGCGTGGCACCGGCCAGCGCCGATTGATCTCTTCTTTGCGTGTGATCAGTGCCTCACGCTCGCTGAGCGTAACGCTCGGCTTGCGAGCAGCTTGCCACAGCGAAGCGAGGGCCGCTTCCCGCTCCGGGACCTTGGGCGTGGCGATCAAATACTCCGACATGAAATTGATCTGAATCACTCCGCCGCTCGCGGCGAGCGCGCGTAGCCGACCGTCGTCGATGTTACGCGGGTGGTCGAAGACGGCCTTGACCCCGGAATGGGACAGCAAGACCGGTGTTTTCGAAAGTGCGATCAGTTGATCGAGCACCTGATCCGAGGCGTGCGAGGCGTCGAGCACGATCCCGAGTCGATTGGCCTCTCGCACGAAGGCGCGCCCTTTGTCGCTCAGCCCGTGCCACTCCGCGCCCTTGGGGTCGGTCGAGGAATCGGCCAAATCGTTGTTCGAGAAATGGGCGAGGCCGGTCAAGCGCACGCCGAGCTTGTAAAACGTCTCGAGCAAGCTCAGGTCGGCTTCCAAGGGATAGCCGTTCTCGATGCTCATGAAAGCTACGCGCTTGTGGCGGACCGCGATGGCCGCGGCGTCGTCTGCCTCGAGTGCAAGCTCGATCGACTTGGCGTTGCCGGCGATCATTTCTCGGATTGAAAGCGCGCGTGAGATGGCAAAGTCCCGGGCTGCTCGGTCGCCGGCCGGCGTGCGCGGCCCCTGCGGCGTGTAGATGACCCAGAAGCCGCCATCGAGCCCGCCCTGCGCGAGGCGAGGCAAATCGACCTGGCTGCCGTCCCGCGTTCGATCATGACGGTCTTGGATCTTCCAGCCCAGCCACGACAAATTGGCAGGCGTGTCGAGGTGTGTATCTAGCGTGAGCAGTTGCTCGTGCAGCACGCGTGCAGCGTTCGAGACCTGCCTCCCAGCGCCGGCAGCGCTGGGAGCATCGGCAAGCGACGCTCGGGCAAGGAGCAAGAGCGTGAGCAGCGCGCGCAGGCGCGTGCCTGCCGCGGCCTGCCAATGATGCCTGCTGGAGCTCAATGTCCCAGCTTGGCTGCGGTCGCCTCGACCTCGATCAAGAAACCTGGGTTGGCCAGCGCTGCGACCTGCACGGTGGTTCGGGCGACGATGTTCGGCTGCGCCGTCGTACCGAAGTACTGCGCGTAGGCTTCCGAGAACCCCTTGAAGTCCAACTTGCCACCGTTCTTGGGGTCGCCAACCAAGTACACGGTCAGTTTCACCACGTCTCCCAGCGCCAAGCCCTGATCGGCGAGCAGGCCCTTGATCTTGGTAAAGACGCTGATGGCTTGGGTCTTCGTGTCCCCGTAGGCTTCGATGCTGTCGCTTGCTTTGCTCTTATCGGCGACCAAGGGGACCTGCCCGCTCAGATAGAGCACGTTGGCGCCCGTTGGCACGACGACGCCTGCCAAAATGGGCGATGCTGCCGCGCCCTTGATGCGCTTGATTTCGATGACTTGCGCGGCGGCCCGGACGAGGGGAGCCGAAACCGCGAGCGCGATGAATGCGACCAACGCAAAAACCAGTTTTTTCATGTGGATTTCCCTTTTGCTCCAGACCTTGGTTTGTTCGATTGCACGGACGCGAGTTGCTCGATCGCGAAATGCGCCGAGCGCAACGCGCCCTCCTGCCAGCCGTTGATGTAGCTGAGGTATTCGCCGGCGAAGAAGTACGGGCCATCCGGCTTGAGCAGGATCGGGTACTCGTTCTTGCGCGCCTCGTCGCTCCAGTGCGTGGTGGCGCCGTGCGAATATTTGACCTTGCGCCAAGAGATGGCGACACCCTGCTCCAGGTATTTTCGATATTGAGGGTGCAAGATTTCGCCGCCTTGCAGGGCCAATTCGACGCGCTCGGAGGGCGAAAGCTTGGCGAAATCCTCGCCGTCACGAAACACGTAGGCGCCCACCAGCAGCCCCTTCTGCGAGTGGATCCCTTGGCTCGGATACCAAATCTGCGTGATCGGGTGATCGGTCCAGGAGATGCCGCCGTAGATTTGCTGATCCAACTCCCAAAAGCGGCGCGTGGCTTGAAAGCCGACTTTGGCCAGCGGCGAGCTTTGGGGTGCGGCCAACGCTTGCTTCACGCGCGCAGAGAAATCGTGGTCGAGGTAGGAGATCAAACCCGGTTGGATGGTGACGAGCACGTAGTCGGCGTCAATCGCCGATGCCTTGCCCGTTTGAGAGTCTTTCCACTCCACTCGCGCTCCGTTGCCACGGCGGCGCAGGCGCGTCACCTCGGCGTTGTAGCTGACCACGTTCGCGACCGAACGCGCGATGGCCTCTGCGATCTTGGACATGCCGCCCACCGGGCGCACCATCGTGGCCGCCTGAGTGGGGCCTTCGCCGGACTCGGCGAGCTGGCTCCAGAAGCCGGCATTGAGCAATTGCTCGAGGTCGAGTGGTTCATGGTTTCTTCCGGCGTCATTGCCGCCGCCGGGCAGCTCGCGGTAGCCCGCGCGCGCCGAGCCGCGATAGACGAGATCCTTGTCGAGCGCGCCAAAAGCCTTGAGAAATG
>Ga0247783_1000341_pt1 | contig 14292 bp, 18 predicted proteins | sample UWRJL064202C5_FD_179911 | JGI IMG/M metagenome (GOLD analysis project Ga0247783, IMG submission 179911) | Plant litter microbial communities from Arlington Agricultural Research Station in Wisconsin, United States - UWRJ-L064-202C-5 | ecosystem: Environmental > Terrestrial > Plant litter >...
CTGGGCAACTCGGCTCCGGCCCGCGCCAGCCGCGATGCTCTTTGCACCTATGTGAACTCCCATAAGCTGAACGGCGCGCTGAATCTGGCACAGTATGTCTCTCTTGCGCTCTACACCACCCAGCCGCCCGAGTTGACGGCGGCGGTGGGTGAAGCGGAGATGCCGCCCGACTCGCTCCAGGTCATCAACGTCCTTCCGTTGCTGCGGACCTTCTCCGAGCAGGTGGATCTCCATGTGCTCTGGATCAAACACCGCCCGGAGTATGAGGCGGCGGTGAACCGCGTGCACGATCCTCTGACGAAGATGATCCTGGCCACGAACATCTATCTCCGTCAGCCGGTGTCGAGCTACGACGGTCGCCGCTTCGTCATTTTTCTGGAGCCCCTGCTTTCGCCGTCCGCAACCAACGGGCGCATCTACGGAACCGATCAATTCGTTGTAACCTCTCCTTCGACGGACGACACTCCCATGGATCCGGGTGGTGTACATATGGACGAGGTTCGTCACAGCTACCTGCACTATGAGATTGAACCGCTCGTCTACGCGCGTGCGTCCTCAACCGAGCGCCTGCTGCCTCTGCTGAAGAGCGTGCAGGAAGCGCCGCTTGAATATATCTACAAGACCGATATTGTGGCGCTCGTCTCGGAGTGCCTGATCAAAGCAGTTGAGGCACGCACGATCGATGTTGGATTCCCCAAGCCGAAGAAACCGGTCAATGTGAAGTCCCGCCAGGAGATCGACCGCTACAACCTGGACATCATCGACTACGAAAAGCGCGCGGAGATTGTTCGACGTGGTCTGGTCAAAACGGACATGCGGCAGGGCTGGATCCTTGTGCAATACCTGTACGAGAAGCTGACGCAGATGGACTCCGCGGGCATTTCGCTGAAGGAAGACATCGGCGAGATGGTCTACGGCATGGACGTTCAGCACGAGGTCAACGTCGCCAAGCAGATCCAGTTCTTCGCCGAGGGATCGCATGAACTGGTTAGCCGTGGTCGCGGCCCCAGAGGTCCACAGCCAAAGCTCACCGGCCTGGATCTCGCAGAGCAGAAGCTCTTTCTGCGCGACGCACCTGGCGCCCAGGCGCTCGCCAAAGCGGAGTTGGAGAAAGACCCCAAGTCCGGCCGAGCGATGTATATCCTGGCGCGCGTCGATCTGCTGCAACGCGACCCCGAAGCGGCCGTGGACCATCTGCACGCGGTCGTTTCTCTCTCCAAGGACCCGCACACCTTGGCGTGGGCGCATGTCTATCTGGGCCGGTTATATGACACGCTGCCCGACCGCGAGCAGGCAGTCGCGGAGTACAAGGCGGCTCTTGCGACCCCCGATGCACACACAGACACGCACACGGCAGCCGAAGACGGTCTGAAGAAGCCCTTTGCTACGCCAAAGATCGACCCAAACGCACCTGCCGCAGAGGACGAGAAAGAGCCACTGGATCCAACAGGGAAGAAGCAGAAAGAGTCCTACCAGCCCACGCCGCGCTGACGATCTACTTTTGTGCCCGTGCCTTCGCCATCAGCACTATGTCTTTTCCCCCGTAGCGCGCGAAGGGATCTGCTGTTTGGAAATTGCCTTTCAGGTAGGCACGTATTCAAGGGATGAAACTTTCGCAAAAAGGAAAATGGCAACCCTGAGGGTTGCCATTTTCTGTAAGACCAAAATTGGTCGGGGAGAGAGGATTCGAACCTCCGACCCCCTGGTCCCGAACCAGGTGCTCTACCAGGCTGAGCCACTCCCCGATTTCTTCGAAAAGCGTTGGGCGGCGGGACTGCGCAACGCACGGCTGCTCAGCGATTCCAACTGACCCAGTGTATCAGAAACACCCTGCACGCCCAGCAGCGCATCCTTTGCTCAAAAGAGCGATCAGTAAGCGCTTGCCTCATCCAATGCCTTCACCTGCTCTGGCGAAAGCTTCATCTCCACGCCGCGTAAGAGAGCCTCCAACTGCTGCACCGAGGTTGCACTCGCAATCGGCGCGGCGATATTTGGCCGAGAGAGGAGCCACGCCAGGGCAATCGAAGCCTGCGTCTCTCCACTCTCAGCACTCACTGCTGCCAGTGCGGCAAGAATCTTGTCGCCGCGCTCGTCGAAGTACTTCCCGACCAGCGCCTCGCGCTTCGCTCCGGCGGCATCTTCCTTCGTCTTGTACTTGCCCGTCAGAAATCCGCTGCCCAGGGCAAAGTAGGGCAGGACCGCCAGCTTGTACTCGGCCACCACGGGAGCAAGATCGGTCTCATACTCCGCGCGGGTGTGCAGGTTGTAATTCGGCTGCAACGTCTTGTACGCCACCAGATCTTCATGTCGGCTCGTCTCGAGCGCCTGCCGCAGACGGCTTCCCTTGTAGTTCGAGGCTCCGATGTACCGCACCTTACCGGAGCTCACCAGTTCGTCATAGACCTGCAGCGTCTCTTCCAGAGGAGTCTGCGGGTCATCTGTATGCGACTGGTAGAGATCGATGTACTCCGTCTGCAGACGACGCAGGGAGTCCTCCACCGCCGCGCGGATATAGCGCGCGGAGAGACCCTTCTTGCCCTCGCCCATCTCAATACCGACCTTGGTCGCCAGAACCACCTTTTCGCGGCGGCCTCCACCCTGCGCAAACCACTTGCCGAGGATCGTCTCGCTCTCGCCGCCCACATGACCGGGGAACCAACGGGAGTAAACGTCCGCCGTATCGATCAGGTTATAGCCGCGGTCCACGAAGGCATCCAGAATGGCAAAACTCGTTGGCTCATCCGCCGTCCAGCCAAACACATTTCCGCCCAACGCCAGCGGAGCAATCTCCAACTTCGTAGTTCCAAGATTCTGCAAAGTCTCAGCTCTCCAATGAACTTCTTAAGAATTGGACGTATCACGCGCCCGAGAGGGCGCAGCCCGGTTGAAGTCGATGTTTAGTTCATCCACTTTTTGTCGGATCGCTTGGATCCACTCTCGTCTTCCGGCGCGATATAACGCCCCTCGGAGTCGAAGTGAACCACGCGATCCTGCTTGCGCATATAGACTTCGAACTTCTTGGCTGCACGCCGCCGTTTCCAACGGAAGTAGCTGTTCCGTACGCCAAAGTAACGTTCGGTCACAGCGTATGAAAGCCCGCGCCGTGGAGCGAAGCGCACATAGAGATAGCCGCAGAGCCCCGCCGACAACTGCACCGCAGCCGCCAGCCTGTCCTCTCCGCGAATCAGCATGGCGATCTCGATCAGCACATAGATCAGCACCAGGTACTTCGCCTTCATGCGCAGCACAAAGAAGAAGACGATCTCCTGCTCGGCGAACAACACGGCGAAGGCGACGAGCATGCCGAAGACGGCGCTCCAGGCTCCCCACGCGGGTACATCCGGACGCAGCCCAAAGACATGCAGCATCGCAAGGATGGTCGCCACCACACCGCCGCCGATGACTGAAACGTAGAAGAGCTCCGCCACCCACTGCGGACCGCGCATCCCTTCGAGCGAGCTGCCCGTGAACCACAACGTCAGCAAGGCAAACGCGGTATTTAAAATCCCGCCGCCGACGAACGTGTACGTCACCAGCTGCCAGACCCAGCCATGCACCACGGCCATCGGGATCAGGGAGAGGGCACCTTCAATCAGGCTGCCGCGCTGCGGCAAAGCGAAGTGCAATAACGCCAGGCCAAAGAAAGCCACCACATACGCCAGAACAATTCGGCGCACGGCACCACCGAAGGGTGGAAGAGTCATCATGCTGGGTCCGCCACGCTGCATACCTCTATCCTAATCGGAGCCGCAGGCAGGAAATCGAGTTCCCTGCTCTTTCGCGCGGTAAACTCGAAACTGCGTTCAGCTCGTCACTGTTGACTGCTTTCCCCTTTATCGGGGAGGGTGGCTACTATTCGGTAAAACCCCACGTCACGAAAGTAATTTTAGAAATTTTGTCATCCTTCTACTCCCTTCGTGCGTCGAAGCATGCGTACCTGTTCGACTGCGGATGTGCTTTCGCTTGACGCGAACTCCACATCCATCTAAAACTACCCTGTCTGCGTCCTACGACTTCAATCACCATCCCGCTACAGCAACATTTCGGAGGTAAAAATTATGGCTCTCTGCCCAGAATGCGACACCCCCCTCGATATCGACCAGGAAGAAATCGAAGAAGGCGACACCGTCACCTGTGATGAATGCGGTGCCGACATCGAAGTCGTTTCCAGCGATCCACTTGAACTCGCAGCCGTCGATGCCGAAGGGTATGACGACGAAGACGATACCCCCGTACGCGCCGACGCCGACGAAGAAGACGAGTAATCCCGGCCAACGCAACGCGTAGCTTTAAAGCGTGTTTGTACCTGTGAAAGGTTGCCGGCCAGACCTCTGGCCGGCACGTATACTCAAGCCATGACACGAGCCACGCAACGCGCTCAACAGTACATCCAGATCGGTCCCATCCAATTTGGCCGTTTGGCCCTGGCAGCAATCTTTCTGCTCGCACCGCTTGCCGTGCCGTTCTACGCCGCTCCTGCCTATGCGCAGCCTGCGCAGCGATCGGTTCAAGGTAAGGTCATGTCCAAGGCCGATGCTCCGGTCAAGGGTGCCGTCGTTCATCTCAAAGATACCCGCAGCCTCTCGCAAAAGAGCTTCATCACGGACGATGACGGCGGGTACCGCTTCGGCCAGCTTAACTCCAATACAGACTATGAGATCTGGGCCGAGTTCAACGGCAAAAAGAGTCCCGTAAAGACCATTAGCTCCTTCGACTCCAAGAACACCTTCAGCATCACGCTCAAAGTCGACTAGCAGACCGCTGCTCTACTGAGCACAGCGGTGGGCGATCAGGCGGTGGCTTAGCGCCTGCGTCTTCGCATCTTCGGCGGGCTCCTGGTCGTCGTCGAGGATCGAGCCAGTGCGGAGGTTCACCGTGTACAGCCCAACGAGGGAGCCCTTGTCCGAGTCATTCAAGACGCGGAAGGTGGCCGCGCCGCGCGCCTGATGATCGAGAGCGGCCCGAAGCTTCGCGCCGTAATTTTCCTTGAAGGCGCGAGCATTGGGAGTGTCCAGAACAAGCGTCCTGGCGTCAGCGACCGTGAGTGAGGCGCTGCACGCGCGGGTATTAGACATCGCGGTGGCCGTGGCCAGAAGAAGGGTTACCGGAAGGAGCATCTGCTACAACCTCGCGCGGCGGCTATGACGCTGTCTGCCCCGCGAAGCTCTGGAGACGGAGCAGATGGTTACGGTCGTGGCCGGCCATGGTTTCGACGATGGTCCAGAACGTCATAGTGCCGCGCTCCGGGTGCGTCACTTCTTTGGAGCGATCTTCCGCTGAAACGGTTGTCAAGAGAGCCAGATTCCAGGCACGGATTGCATTAAAAGTCGCTTGCGCCGTGACGAGATCGTAGGTGGCGTAGCGCTGCGCATAGACATCCTGGTCGAAGGGAAGAATGGTGGAACCGGGATCCGCGAGGGCCTGCCGCAGGCGCGCACCGAAGATGAGTTCGCAGTCGGCCAGATGCGCGACCACCTCGCGGGGAGACCATTTGCCGGGCTCAAGCGGAGTTTCGGATTTTTCCTTGCCGAGCGCGAGGAGAAGACTGGCGAGCGTTCTTGGCGTCTCCGCGAGGATGGACTGGGTGTCCTCTCCGATCTCGAGGAAGGTGGCGTAGGGGTTGAGGGTCATGCGTTAAGGGTAATCTGTGCCGCTGTTGCTGTAACTTGATTTTTGATGGATACGAGCGCGATAGGTGGGTGGAGTGAAGACGAACGGCGGCTGCGCTGGCGCGTCTTTTGGGTGGCATTTCTGGTGCGTGTGGCGTACATGACGCTGGCGCATACGTTCAAGGTGCGGCCGCTCGAGGACCACTTCCAGTTTGGCTGGGAGATGGGCCGCGTTGCGCGCGCGCTGGCGACGGGGTTTGGATACGCCGATCCCTTCAACGGACACACAGGCCCAACGGCGTGGTCTCCACCGCTCTATGTGCTGCTGATGGCAGGGATCTTCAAGGTGTGCGGCGTGTATTCGGCGCTGTCGGCGTGGCTGATCCTGGCGGTGAACTGCCTGATGTCCGCCGCGACTGCGGTGGCGGTCTGGGAGATTGCGCGGCGATGCTTTGGAGCGAAAGTCGCCCTGTGGAGCGGTTGGATGTGGGCCCTGCATCCGGCGGCGATGCAGTATGCGGTGCGTTGGATCTGGGAGATGACGGCGAGCACGTGCCTGCTGGCGTGGATTATGGTGCTGGCTCTGCGGATGCGCGCGAACCAGAGCTGGCAGCGATGGTTTGTCTTCGGGCTGTTGTGGGGCGTGCTGGCATTGACCAGCCCGACACCGTTGATTCTGCTACCGGTGGTCTCCGTGTGGGTGCTGGCGGGGCCGGGATTTTCCATGGCGCGCGTCTCCAAAGCTGTTCTGGCGGGAGTGGTCTTCTGCGCGGTCATCGCGCCGTGGGCCGCGCGCAACTGGGCTGTCTTTCACGCCTTCATTCCACTGCGCGGAAACTTCGGGGCGGAGAACTATCTGGGCAATGGCCCGTGGTCCGTCGGATTTCCCTGGGGAACGACGGTGCCGCTGGACGACAAGGCCACACTGCACGAATACGCGACGATGGGCGAGCGAGCGTGGGTGGCGGACCGTGGAGCAAAGGCCGCGGCATGGATCGCCGGTCATCATGCGCAGTTTGCGCAGTTGAGTGTGAAGCGCGCATGGATGTTCTGGGCAGGTGTTCCGCATCCTTTGAGCGAGGGCGCGGCCAACGAGTACATCCGCATGATCAACTTCGAATTTCTTTCGCTCGCCGGGTGGTTCGGGGTCTTGCTGGCGGTAAAGCGCAGGGTGTATTTTTCCGGCGTGATGCTGGCCGCGTTTCTGCTACTGCCGATCACGTATTACCTGGTGACGGTGCAGGCGCGCTTCCGGCATCCTCTGGAGCCGCTCATTTGTATCGTCGGCGTCTACCTGTTTCAAAGCGCAGAACCGGGAAGATTCGGACGCAGTGTAGCGGCGAAGTTTGCGTGGTTGGGTCGGGCGACCGCTGGCCTTCGACCGTTCTTTAGAGGTGAGGCTTGAAGAAGACCTTTCGTGCCGTGCTGGAGCCATTACGGGGCAACCTGGGATGGGTCATCGCGCGCGTACCCTTCGACGCAACGAAGGCCTGGAAAGAGCGCAAAGGCCTGCGCGTGCAGGGCACTGTGAATGGGTTCGCCTTTCGCAGTTCCCTCTTCTCGGAGAAGGAAAGTGGCTACTTCCTTCTGATCAACAAGGTCATGCAGAAGAACGCCCATGCGGGCGTGGGAGCGATGGTAGAGGTGGTGCTCTGGCCGGACCTTGAGAGCCGGGACGAGACGGTTCCCGCAGAGCTGGAAAAGATCTTCGCAAAACAGAAGAAGCTGCGGGCGTTCTATGACGAGTTGAGCCCTTCGGCGAAGGCGGATATCTCCAAGACCATCACCGGCCCGAAGAGCGCTGATGCGCGTGCCCGTCAGGCCGAGCGCATGGCGGAGCGCTTTCTGTTGACGATGGAAGGAGAGCGCGAGTTGCCACCCATTCTGCGCATGCTGTTTCAGCGACATCCGAAGGCACAGGCCGGCTGGCATGCGATGACGGCGGTGCAACGGCGCGGGCACCTGATGGGGATTTTTTACTACCAGGGACCGGAGGCGCGGGAGAAGCGGGCGATGAAGGCTGTGGAAGAGAGTGAGTCAGCCGCTCGGCGAGTCAGCAAGTCACCCGCCAACACCAAAACACCTGAATGACACTGTGCTGACCAGAGTTTGACAACTGGAGACAGGGCAATCGCTTACGTTGAATCATGACCGTTCCGAAGAAGCGCTTCGCCAACTGCCGGGTCCTGGGATTTTTTGAAGGCGCGTCTGAGTATGCGAGTTCAGTCGCGGAGCTTTTTCATGCCCGCTGAAGCGCTCTCGATCAACGCCTCTTTGTCGAAAAAATCCGATGCTGCCTCCTATGAACCGCGCCTGACTCACCTGCCGATCCTCATCCTGAATGTGCACGAGCAGTGCAACTGTCGCTGCTTGATGTGTGATATCTGGCAGCGGGAAGGGGGAAAAGAGCTTGATCTCGCCGACTTCGCGCGCCATCGCCAATCGATCGAAGCGATGGGCGTAAAGCATATTGTTCTTACGGGTGGCGAACCCTTAATGCATCGCAACTTCGAGACTCTCTGCCGCACACTGAAAGAGTGCGGCGTGCAGATCACGCTTCTTACGACGGGCCTGCTTCTTGCGAAGCGCGCCAAAATCGTCGCCGATTTTGTAGACGAAGTCATCATCTCTCTTGATGGCCCGCAAGAGGTTCACGACCAGGTAAGACGCGTGAAAGGAGCCTTCCGGCTCATCGGTGACGGCGTCTCTGCGGTACGACAGCATACTCCTGCGCTTCCCATTCGCGGTCGCAGCACGGTGCAGAAGGCAAACCATCATTTACTGCGCAAAACAGTAGAAGGGGCGAAGTCACTGGGTTTAAGTTCCATCTCTTTTCTGGCCGCTGACGTGACCTCTCAAGCCTTCAACCGTGAGCTCGTATGGCCGGGCGAGCGACAGAACCAGATCAGTCTTATGCCGAGTGAGATCCGTACGCTGGAAGAGGAAATCGAGTGGCTGGTCGCCGAAAACGCCGACGATTTTCAGTCGAAGTACATCGTCGAATCTCCTGCAAAGTTACAGCGAATCGCTCGGCGCTTTCGAGAGCAGTTGGGAGAGATGCCTCCTGTCGCTCCGCGATGCAACGCTCCATGGGTCTCTGCGGTGATGGAGATCGACGGATCGGTTCGCCCCTGTTTTTTCCATCCAAGTATAGGAAGCACCAAACTGCAGACTTTGGGTGAGGTAATCAATAGCGATGAAGCCGTGAAGTTCCGTGCGTCACTGGACGTCCGCGAGAATGACATCTGTCAGCGATGCGTCTGCTCGCTCAACTACAAGGACCCCATGGCCGAAGCGAATCGCGGAGAGGTAGAAGCTCAGCCAAGGCTCTATCAAGCTGGAACCGAATAGAGAAACATCGCGCTGAAGAAAGACGACCTGCATGAGTTCAGAGACCGTCACCAATAAAATCAAGCGCTCCCTCGCGAGCATGGGCCGTCTTCTGTATGCAAACAGAAGACGACCCGTCGTTCGCGAACTGGACGCACGAGAGGCCTATCGCCTCTGGGCGCCAACGTATGTGCCGGAGACGGCAACCAGTTTTCTAGACGACGAGTTGGCGCGAGAGATGTTGAGCGGTCTGCCCTTTGGGCAGCTCCTGGATGCAGGCTGCGGCACCGGGCGACGGATCGCCGCAATTCCAGGGGCTGTCGGTATGGATGCAAGCCCCGAGATGCTCGCCATAGGCGGTGCCTCCGATGTGATCGTCGGGGACGTAAGGAAAATGCCCTTTGATTCGGATCGTTTCGATATGGTGTGGTGCCGGCTGGTTTTAGGACACCTTCCCGATGCGCTTCCCGCATATCGGGAGTTGGCCCGCGTCTGCAAGTCGGGCGGATATGTCTTTGTCACCGACTTTCATCCCGACGCTGCCGCTGCTGGACAGCAGAGAACGTTCACCGACCATGAGGGAACAGTGCATGGAATCGAGCATTATGTACACGCAAATCACATAGACCTCGCCGCTCAGGCGGGATTATCTCTCGTTGCGCAGAGGGATGGAGCAGTCGGTCCTGGCATCCTAGATTTCTACGCGCGGGGCATAGGAATGAAAGCCTATAAGAGAGATCTTGGGCTGAATTTAATCGCCGCATTTTTGTTTCGCAAGCCGAGCAATAAGAGGCGTCGCGACCAGGCGGAAGTCACGTGAATCGCTCTGAATGGCCACTAGTCTTTCTGACGAATACGGCATACACCACAAAAGACCAGGTGGATGCCGCCATCCGAGGTGTGCAGGTGCAAAAACGCCGATGATTGCATTGACCGAATTCAAGCCGGAGATGCATCCAGTGCCAGCACACAAATGGACCCGGTGACCATCGGACTTAGTTAAGGCGGTCCACGGCCTCTGTTCTCTTTGGATGAGCCCTGGTCAGGTAGTCGAGCGCGCGCGAGTCGTGGGATTTGCCCAACCAGAAGACGGCCTGCTTGCGGATGCCGGAGGATTGCTGGTATCCGCCGGTTGCATGAATGAAGTAGCGATCCATCAGGACCCAGTGGCGTCCCGGTCGCCTCGGAGGGGACGCACGGTCACCGCTGTTGAGTCGATCACGATGGGTGAACCAGACCCTGTATTCTTCGCTCCGCCGAAGGGATACGTCGTGAAGGAGAGAGCGCAGTAGGACGCGCGCCAAGAGTGTATTGGTGCTGTCGAAATTATCTCTATGCCAGCCATGCGTTTCCAGCTTTCCCGTTTTGAAATCGCCGAAGAGATTACGCCGGTCCAATAGGTAAAGGAGTGCTAGCATCGCCCCATGAGCGCGGGGCGCAGGCCGATAAATCAATGGTTTGGTATCTCCTGCGCGGGTGCAGCACTTCTCATCGCGGGCTGGCTCATGCTCTTTTCCTGGTTGGCACGCGATGGGTATCTGTCTTTTATTCGTGCAGGTTCGGTATCGGGGAATCTTTGGTTTTGGGCTCTTCTGATTGCGATAGGCGGCTCAGGTGGCTGGCTGACCTATTGGTCGCAGAACAAAATGAGCGAGGGAGTCCGCGAGGAACTGTGGGATGAGCGCGACCTTGTTTCTGCCCGAAAGACGGTGCGCTACATTCACAAGGCTGTAGTCGTTACCTTTGCGATCGCTGCAATCTTCTGGGTCGTAGGAATGGTGAGAGACAAGCACGCTCTTATGGTGGGCTACTGGCCAGCTTTCCTTCTCGTCCATTGGGCAAATGCACTGGTCGGGAATTTTAGAGAAAGCCAGCCCCCAGGGATGGCTCCTACGAGAATGTTCCCCGTAACTGCTGAACCAATTCGGTCAGAGCGTTGGGGGACTAGATGAGACGCTTCTGGCTGAGCATCCAGCAGAGATCGCTGCGGGGGTGGGTCCTCTTGTCTACCGTGGGTGGCGTGCTCCTCTCGGGGTGGTTTTTCTTCATCTTTTGGATGGCGGAATTTCCCCCTCGTGTCCTCTTTCATGTCGAGCTTCGTCGCCAGTATCTTCTGGGTGGAGTATTTCTTCTGTGGGTGGCAGGACTCGCGATCGGTGGCTGGTTAGCCTTCTGGCCGCAGGTGAAAATTCGTGATGGCATGCGGCAAGCGGTCTGGGCCGAAACGGAAATCGCACCCATACGCCGCAGGGTGAACCGTATCTTCGGGATTACGGCGGTGGCTTTTCTCTTCGTGGGCTTCTGTATGTGGGTGAGATGGCTCCATAGCGGGCATTCCTTCCTGCCTATCTACTTCCCCTGCTTTATCGCTATGCAGTGGAGCCTCCACTTGTCCAAAAGCATTGGTCCGCCACCCCGTGCACCAAAGCTCTACAACTCCCGCTTTGCAGATATGAAGCCCATCCAATCGCAGCACTGGGGAGAATGAGACGCGCAAAAGGCCCGGCGGAATCCGCCGAGCCTCTGCTTTCGTGTGCAAGCTTTAGTAGCCGATCGTGAACCGCTCGCCCTTGTGCTTCGGGCTTTCGAGCTCGTCCACGGCAGCGATGGCGTAGTCCTCCATCGAGATGCGGCTGTTGCCGTCCGCTCCCATGATGAGGTCGTCTTTGCCCAGGCGGTACTTGCCCGTGCGCTCGCCCGGTTCAAAGAAGCCAGCCGGAGCAAAGTACGTCCACTCAATCTGGTTGTTCGCCTTCAGAGCGTTGTAGACCTTGGTATGCGACTCCGAGATCGGCAGGTAAGGCTCGGGCAGGTAGCCGGAGTCGTGCAGGGTCACGCCCGGGGCCACGTTCAGACCACCCGCGCCGCCGACCACCAGGAGCCGCGGTCCGCCGTTCTTTCCGCCCAGCTGCTGGATGGCGTCCACGATCCTGGCCGTCACCGTCAGGATCTGGTCGGTCTGCGTCGGAGGCGGAGCGTAGGCGTGCACGATGGCGTCCGCGCCCTTGCTGAATGCGGCGATCTGCGCTGCGTCGCTCAGATCGTTATCCACGGCCTTGACGTTGGGAGTATTCGCGAGCTTCTCCACGGCAGAGCGCGAGACGGCCGTAACCTGGTGGCCGCGTGTGGTCAGTTCCTTGACGATGCGTGAGCCGGAGTTTCCCGTGGCTCCAATGACGACGATGTTCATCTGAATCTCCTTGGTCGGGCTGAAGGTTCTCCCGGCTTCAATACAACAGATGTCGTTTATGTCGATTAGGATTCATCTGGGAACTTCCGTCGCACGGAATGGTTGACCTGAGGCCCGGATTTGCCGTATTCTCGTTAAGTTTGGCGGAGTGCCCCTGCGTTGCGGGGCGGCTTGATTGAGTTCCTGTTTTGTGAGGGCCAGTCTGGAGCCAGTACCTGCCACCCAATCCAGCGTTTTGATATGACTGGTTCAAGTTTTGGACGCGTTCCCAACTTGCGGTACTTTCGCATGATGCGCGTGGAGGAAGTTATGTACGCAGTGATTCGTACCGGCGGGAAGCAGTATCGTGTTGCTCCCGGAGACACCTTGAAGATTGAGACCACGGCACATGAGAACGGTGCCTTGGAGTTCTCTGATGTTCTGGCCGTAAGCGGCGAAGAGGGCAAGTTTGAGCAGGAACTGGGCGGCGCGAAGGTGCTTGCCTCGGTCGTCGGCGAAGGCCGTGGCGACAAGATCCTGGTCTTCCACTTCAAGCGCAAGAAGCAGTACAAGAAGATGCAGGGGCATCGTCAGAACTTCGTTGAAGTCAAGATCAACGAGATCCTAGTGAACGGCAAGAGCTTCAAGGCTGAAGCCAAGTAGTCGCTTTCGTACCGCAAAAATTTTGAATTCGACAGGGATGGCCTGGTAAATCCGGCACCCGGTGATGAGGTAGAGGAATGGCACATAAAAAAGGTGGCGGAAGTACTACGAACGGACGTGACTCGAACGCGCAGCGCCTCGGCGTCAAGAAGTTCGCTGGCGAAGTCGTAACGGGCGGATCGATTCTGGTGCGTCAGCGTGGAACCCCGCTGAAGGCTGGCCTGAACGTCGGCCGTGGATGCGACGACACGTTGTTTGCCAAGATCTCGGGACGCGTCAAGTTCCTGGATCGCGGCAATCTTGGCCGTTTTGTGGCCGTCGATCCCATCGCGTAAATTTGTTCTCAGCAAGAGAAAAAGCCCTGCCCGCGCAGGGCTTTTCTGTTTTTTAGGCACAGGGCACAGTCGAACTTTCAGATCCGAAATGGCGAAACTTCCGCAGCCCGCAACGTTGAAGTGAGAAAATCACTCATCCTCACCGGATAGGAGATCCAAGCACATGAAGTCCACCGTCTCAAAAGCAGCGAAGCACACCCTCATCGTCGCAGGGCTGCTCGCACTCGGCACTTCGGCCTTCGCTCAGAACAAGGCCATCGACTTCACGCCCGGCATGCCCTTCAGCAACGCATACATCGCGGGCAACACCCTCTATGTCGCTGGTCAGCAGGGCCCCGATGAGCACGGAAAGGTGACTGGCACCGATATCACGGTCCAGACCACGAACGCCATTGCCGCCATCGAGAAGGTCGTCAAGCAGGCCGGTTACAAGATGACGGACATCGTCTCGGCCACGGTCTACGTCACCGACCTCGCCGACGTACCCGCCATGAATGTCGTCTACAAGAAGCTCATGCCAGATCCCAAGCCCGCGCGCGCGACGGTGCAGGTGGCAGGCCTCATCGGCGGAGCTAAGATCGAAATCTCCGTGGTGGCCGTCAAGCAGAGCGGAAAGTAGCCGTTAGGACCCAACCAACGACCAGGGCCTGCTTGCACTCAAGCAGGCCCTTTGGCTTGTAGTTACTCCGTTCGAAGCGCCAGCATCGGATCGACCGAGGCTGCTCTTCGCGCCGGAATCGCAGCCGACGCCAGCACCATCAGCGTAGCGATGACTACGCACCCGGCCAGCGTGAGCGGATCGCCCGGCACTACGCCATAGAGCTGGCTCTGTACCAGCTTTGAAAGCCCGATCGCTGCGGGAACCGCCGCCACAATCGCGATCACCGCCGTCAGCGCCATCTCGCGGAGCACCAGCATCACCACTGCGGCGCGGTCGCTTCCCAGAGCCATACGCACACCGATCTCGCGCGTGCGTTGTGCCGTAGCGAAGGCCAACACACCGTAGAGACCTACCGCCGTCATCAGGAGCGCAAGAGCGGAGAAGCTCGCGGCGAGCAGAGCAAGGGCGCGCTCGTTCGAAACGCTGCGATCGATCTGTTCTTCCATAGTCCGCATGTCTTCCGCAACCAGCTTAGGATCGTAGCGATGGACGCTTGCGCGGATAGCGTTCTCCACGACCTGCGGC